>Ga0209542_10021127_pt1 | contig 10232 bp, 10 predicted proteins | sample RifCSPhighO2_01_FD_184028 | JGI IMG/M metagenome (GOLD analysis project Ga0209542, IMG submission 184028) | Soil microbial communities from Rifle, Colorado - Rifle CSP2_plank highO2_0.1 (SPAdes) (version 2) | ecosystem: Environmental > Terrestrial > Deep subsurface > Rock core/Sediment ...
CAGTATCTCCGACAAGATTTCTTAACTGATTAATTAATAGAAATATTAAAGTAGGGCAAAGCCCTACTGTTCATTAATTACGATGAACGGAATAATAAGAAATTTTATAGATAAAAATCTTTCGCTTTTGAGATTGGGCGAAAATTACTTAAATAAATTAGTAGCTGGATTAATTGAAGCCGGGAGAACAATTAGTTATATTGAAACTTATAACCCTGTTCAATCAGATTTATTTCACAAAGAAATTAAATATTCAGACAAAAAATTGTTTATGAAATCTTTTGAGGAATTGACGAGAAAACTTTTGCCAAAATTAAAATTGGAAAATGTGAAAGTTGCTTTTGATACAACTGAAGATTTAACTTGGATAAAACCTCATCACAGTTTAAGACCGTCGACGAAAAAACATGAACTTCAAAGTTGGCAGTTTCTAAATCTCTCTATTGTTGAACCTTACTTTATTCCCTTAATGTCAATTCCTTACACGATGCTCGATAATTTAGATTATTTAGTGATGAACCTCGTCGGATATTTGGAAAGTCTGACGTTAAATGTAAAATTAATTTTATTTGATAGGGGATTTTATCATGCACATTTAATTGATTTTCTGAACTCAAAGAATCTTCCTTATTTGATGCTTGTTCCACGAACATCGACGGTAAAAAGCTATATCGAACAAACAAAATATTTTAAATCATTTCAACATAAATTTATTTATACAAAAGAGAAATCTGAATGGGAAACTTATACGACGATTATTGTGAGAAGAATTGACGAGAATATTTGTTGGAGTTACGCAACAAATCAAAAACCATGTCTTTGGCTAACTCGACAATATAAAAAGAGATGGAATATCGAAACGGGATTTCGGATTCATGACGAAGTAAAAATAAAAAGTAAGAGCAAAAATATTCTGATAAGATTTTTTTATCATTTGCTTGGAATGTTAATAGTTTTTATTTGGAGATTAGAGTTGACAAAAAGAAAAATAGTTTTTAAAAGATTTTTGAGAGAAATGGAGAAGTTTTATTCAACGAGGATAATCATTCCTCCTCCGCCTCCCTTATAACTATCGGAGATACTGCAACATCCCGCTATCTTAAATATTCTCCTCAAAATTAATAAAAAACATTCCCACCATCCACAAATTTCCAAATTAACTCTGCGGTTTGCTTCGCAAATCCTCGGGGACGTCTTACAGACTTTCACTTCGTGAAACTTCAGATAATCGCAATGTAAATGGCGAATTGAAGAATCCATTTACTCAAATATTTTAAATAATCTTAAGTCTGTTATGGAAAATAATTAGATCTTGGAATGTATTATTATTCACGCCATACAGTTGATATTCATTAGGAGAGGCGTCAATTCTTCACACAATTTGTCTTTGCTGTCACAAAGAATTATTACTCAGCGAGATCCTGCATTTACTGCCTGTTCTAATCTTGCATATCCTCTTTCAGCTAAATCATTTTGGTCTAATAATGGAATTTCCATATGGGGAACAAATTCTTCTATTGAACGCCCAAATGCTTCATCATATACTCCCTTAAGTAAATAATCAATAACTCCTGCTCTATCTGTAACTACATCTCTTCCACTCCTATAACTAGCAAAACGTCCATCATCTGTTCTCCCTCTGACTAACAAAAGAGATTCTTCAAGAGTTTCATCTCTAATTCCTCCATCAACATTAGCTCTATGAAATGTTTCAAAAGTAACTCGCACCTGTCCCCCAACAGGTTTATAATTAATTATTGCTTTACCTTCCCACCACATACTTGGAATTGTATGCCAGCAAGTATATCCAAATTCATTTTCTTCTTTCTTTTCAGCATCTAAAAAGACTGCACTATAATTATTTCCTTCAAGAGTTAATCTTTCCATAATAAAAAGAATATTTGGACGATTAATAAAGATTATTGTTTTGTAATTACCTATTTCGAAACCAAATCCCCTCAACCACCCCACTCAACTCCCTCGCACAACAAACCCTAATCCCTCAACTTTCTATATCCAATCCAAATCAAAACAACCAAAGCAACACCAAGCATTAAAGTTCTCCAAATCGCCGAAAGATTACTCCAATTCCTAATCGTTCCATAAACCAAAAGAATTACACCAGCGCCGATAAATCCATTAGATACGACTTCGACAGAAATTAAAAAAGATATTCCGATAACAATCAAACCCGCAATCAAATTAATAAAGAAAACATTTCGTTCATATACTTCCCTGTCGTCGTTATATTCTTTATTACAAGTATAATAAGCATCACAGTATCCTCTTTTTACTGGAACAGCTTTTGGTTCAACTATTTCTTCGTATTGGCTCCAACTTCCTCCAACAGCTTCACAAGTTTCTTGAGTTTCATACATCACAGGACTTTTTTGAATAGGACAATATTTATCATATTCCGGCGAAGGATAAATCGATTCAGTCGCGTAAGCTACAAAGAAAACCAAAACCAAAGCAATCGCTACCGTCATCAAGATCTTCTTAGTCTTCGAAACGCCATTAGCCATATCTAATATAATCGAAATGAGTTTTTAAAGGTTTTGAGAATAAACCCCATCAGTCCCGTAAAATAATTTCCCTTAATTTATTTTTACCTACACTAAGCATAACGTTTTCTCCGATGGCCTCGATATAACTTGCAGGAATCATTACTTCTTCTCCAAGATATGAAAAACCAGATTTAACAATTAGACTTATTATTTTGTTTTTGTTTTTGTAAAGTTCTATCGACGACACCTTGCCAACAATCCATCCATCCCTATCAAAAACTATCTTTCCTTTTACACCATATGAAACTTTAATTTTAAGAAAAACTGCGTGTGGCGTTATTTTACCAATATAATTCTTACCGATCGTCAAACCTTTTCTTAAAAAACCTTTATCAATAGAAATCCCGATGAACTCCAACTTTCGAGGATCAATCAAAACTTTATCGACTACTCCAATAAAACCGTCGTCGAGATCAATTACTTCTTTTCCCAATAAATCTTCAGACGTTACGGTTTTGCTTAGATCTCTTCCAGAGATGAATTTTTCTTGCGTCATATTTATTTTTAATAAGAACTAAATTAGTTACTCGCCTAACACCTGAAATCGGAATGAGATATTTTCTCCAAACTGAAGTCACTACAAAACTTTCTACCTCGTTCGTCGTGCCTTTTCTGTTTACTTTTTTTACCTTCCCAATTATCCTTCCGTCGATTGTTATAACTTTCTTTCCCACAAACAAAATACTCGGCTCCATATTCAAAATAACTGCCCTATTCGACAAATGAGAAAAATAACTTTTACCGATATAAATTGGTTTCTTAAAATTCTTTTTAATTACAATTCCTTCTAACTCAAGCGTGTTAGAGTTGATCCTAATTTCAGAAATATAGCCAACAATAGTTCCGCCTTTTGAAAGAACTCTTTTACCAATTAACTTTTTTATATTAATCCATTTATCCAAATTTGGTTCTCGACGCGTAACATATTCGTATCCCACCACAAATATTATTAGATAAAATGAGTATAAATATTATGCGGAAAATACAGCTCTGTCCAGAATTATAAGATTTTCATAAAATTCTGGAAACACCAAGCCGAAAAGGGTGGGTTTCTCGACGGAGTCGAGATTTAGTGGGAATACTGAAAATCAAAAAAATTAATTCTAGACAGGGCCAGAAAATAAAAAATACAAAATTATCAAAAATATATATTTGCACATCTTACCAATCAGAGTTAAAACAAAAAGACGGGTGAAATTATATTTTGCAATCCCCAGTGCAAAAGTTAACAATGGTCCTGGTAGAGGAAGAAAATTAAACAAAAATATTCCCCACGTTCCATGTTTATTAACAAATCTACGAGCCTTGTAAACTTTTCTTTTTGAAACGACGTGCATTATAATCGGACTTATTTTATTTCCAACATAATAATTAATAACTTGGGAAATCATGTAACCAGCAATAGAAAAAATCAATGCAAACAAATAAAAATTTCCCTTTAACAAACCGTAATAAAATATAATCTCGTCGGGAGATGGAACAAAAAACAGACCTCCGATTAAGTGTGCAAAAAATAATCCGCCCACCGTCGCACTACTTATACTTTCAGACAAAATTCCAACCAACCTACTAGCATATGGAATCGAATACAAAACCCTAAGAAAAAATGCCGAAAAGAAAAAGCTAATAATTAATATTCCCAAAATAAAAATAACAAAAGAAATTAATGTCCAAATTTTAGACACATGAGAATTCTCTTGAACAAAATTGTAGTCTTTCATCGATTTATCAAACAACACAATTATTTATATTTACCTCAATAGGTTAGTTAGACTTATAAGTGACGTCCTCCTCGCCCTAAAGAACGAATCTTCCTTCGACTTGTTCAACTAGCCAATCAAAACTATTATCTTTATCCCTTGCAAAAATATGGACTAGTTACCGCGACTTTAAAGTCGCAGATTTCAAGCGAAGCTTTTGAAAAAATCTGACCCAAATTTATTTCACTCAATAATATACTTCTCGCCAAGAATTTTTCTAATTAAATTAATATTCTCGGTTTCACTTCGGATCTTTTTTTCATTAAGTCGATTTAACTTAATTTTACATTCTTCGATTTGAACAGTTACATTTTTAATTTCACCATTAATCTGAAATATCTCACTCTCAAATTTGTCGACCTCGCTATTTGAAGACATAATTCCAAAATCACTAATACCTCCAACATATTTTTCTCGAAGTTCCCTCAATTTTCCATATTTATTTTCCAAGACTTCTAAAATCTCAAGATCCAAATCGCCAATCAACGCTTCAAAAAAATTGTCCCGGTATCCTTTAATCAACTCACTTTTCTTTTTCGACTCATGAAATTTTTTATGAAGCTCCTTTAAATCTAGACTCTTCCTAACTTCCTCGATTTCGGCCTTCACCTTTTTTTGTTCACTAACCTTCAAACTTTTTTCACTCTCCCAATTTTTATATTCCTCGCTTCCTATATATTTCTCAAGTTTTAATTCAAGTTCTTTTTTCCTTTCGAGTAAATTATCTAAAGAGTCTTCAAGTTTCAAAACCAAATTTTTTGTAACCTCGATCTCTTCTTCACCCTCGCTTCTTTCCAGAGATTTATATGTATTAATTTCAGAAATCCTCGACAACAAATCGCGCTTTTCTTCAACTTTTTTTCTAATTAAAACTGAGAAATTCTTAACAATCTCTTCGGACTTAGCTAAATCGTCCCCAATTAAAATCCGCGCTCTCTCCAATTTTCCTCGAGAACTTTTAATAAAATTATGAATCTCAATTTCTAGTGCCCGAACATACTCCAAAAAATCAAGAGAAGAATCAACCTTAGAAACTTTTTCACTTAACCGATCAAGAAAAACAATATACTCATCAAGACCTTGTTTTGTCAGAATTTTTATCTTCTCGTGCTCTCTCTTCCCGCCAATATCAATCTCTTTTAATTTCGAAATTCTACTTCCTAAAGACTCCAAAAACTCCCTTGCCCCCAAAATAATTTCTTGCTTAGTTGATTCAATTTCTTCAGTATACCCAGAGTATTTCCCATCGAGAATCTTTCTCGCCTGAATAATTCCAACACTTTCAACTTCCATTTCTTTCTTCTTGAAAAAATTAAAAATCCCCATACCTTCCTTGAATAAATTAACTATTTAAGAGCTCCGACTAATCACCTCGTAGTTGAGAAGCTTTTGATTTTCTGTTCTTGACAGCTTTGGATAATCTGTTCATAACGTCTTTGGATAACCCGTTCTTGACATCATCTGATATCCGGTTCTTGACGTCTCTTGATTTTCTGTTCATGACGTCTCTTGATTTTCTGTTCGCGATAGCGAACTTCATAAAATAAGAGTTCCGAAGGAACTCCAAAGGAAAATCAAAAGGGATTTTCTGTTTGCCGAAGGCAAACTCCCTAAAATATGGGAGCGAAGCTCCCCTAAGGAAAATCCAAAGCGGATATAATTATCCCACCATGTTAGCTTTTGATTTTCTGTTTGCCGAAGGCAAACTCAATAACATAAGAGATGCTGAAAGCATCTCCTAAAGAAAATCTAAAGCGTCAGAATGTTACACAAGTCGCAAGCTTTTGATTTTCAGGACGCGAAGCGTCCTTCATAAAATAAGAGTTCTCTAAAGAGAACTCCAAAGGAAAATTAAAAGCAAGTAAGTCTTCTAAGCTGTCGCAATTTCAAAGTTACAAAAGCATAAGTTTTATAAATAACAAAACTCTCTAATTTTATGGAAAAAACACTTGACCAAATCGAGAAAAACGTCTCCGCAAGTTTTGCTTACGTCAAAAAAGATATGTTAATGCTTAACGATGCCTTCTCCGATATCCACGACAAAATGCAACATCTAAGTTTAAACCATGCTTCACTCCTCGAAGAAATCGGCCGACTCCGAAAAGAAATCTCCGGCAAGAAAACTTCAAAGATTTCCTCTAAAAAAAAGTAACGACGATTAATATTTTTTAACTAATCCATTTTTCTAAATATGCTCGCCACATCGAAGATCTTTCCAGATATCAACAAACAACAAGCCGAACAAGTCGGGAGATTTCCAAAATATCTGCGAAGTCGAAGACTTCGCCTATAGTAGGGTGGGAAGAAATTTTCTTCAAAAAATTTCAGGGCGGGGAAATCTCTTACAAGACAATGTAGAACGAAATCCTTAAAAACCAATTTAGTTAATTTTTATTAGGCCTCAATAGTATAGTGGTTAGTACGATGCCCTGTCGCGGCATAGATCCGGGTTCAATCCCCGGTTGGGGCGTAACCACTAAAGTTCAATTCTCCGCCGGATTCGGTCGGACTTTTAATAAATACTAAAGAAATAATCACCACCATAGAAAATAAAAAACTAATTTAAATTTTGATTTATTTTTTCAGTAAGTAACATACTAATTGTCGTTCTTCCCCTTTCTTGACCCCCTACTGGATTTGCATCAATTTCAATTTCAGCTTTTCGACCAACAAATCCCCCCATACAAAAATGCCTTTCAGTAATAGTTATCCTACCTTCATAAGCACTACCCTTTATATCAGCATTATTCACACCATCCAAATAAGTCCTAACAGTTTTTCTTGCAACTTCCATTCTCTCCTCAAAAGTAAGATAATTTCCTATATCAATAAACAAATATCCCCATCTCATTCTGCTATTCATTTGATTATGCAAAAACTATCTTTTATAAAGTTTTAGGACGCCCCCCAAACATTTTAAAATCAAATTAACTATCTTAATAAATTCTGGAGAACACTATGAAAAATATAAAAATCGTCGGGGCAAGGGAACATAATCTTAAAAATATTAGCGTCGAGCTCCCTAGGGAAAAGTTCATAGTGATAACCGGACTCTCGGGTTCTGGAAAATCAACGCTTGCTTTTGACACACTTTACGCCGAGGGTCAGAGAAGATATGTAGAGAGTTTATCCGCTTATGCAAGGCAATTCTTGGGAATAATGAACAAACCAGATGTCGATTCAATCGACGGTCTAAGCCCCGCAATTTCAATTGAGCAAAAAACAACTTCGAAAAATCCGCGGTCTACCGTCGGAACCACAACCGAAATCTACGACTACTTAAGACTTCTTTTTGCAAGAGTCGGAATTCCACATTGTCCAGAACATAAAATAAAAATTGAATCACAAACTCCAGAAAAAATCGCTTCAAGAATTTCACAAGACACAAAAGGAAACGTAACAATTTTGGCTCCAGTCGTCTCACAAAAAAAAGGAACTTATGAACAGTTAATAAAAGACTTGAATAAGGAAGGGTATACCAAAGTTCGAGTTAACGGAAAAATTTACCGAACCGATGAAACAATCAAACTTACACGATATAAGAAGCACGATATCGAGATTGTGATTGATCGAGTTGACGTCGGAGATTTGTCAAGATTAAATGAAGCTGTAGAAAACGTAGTTAAAAGATCCGAACAAGGTTTGATCTATGCATTAGATTCTTCTGAAAAAATTTGGGTATACTCTTCAATCATGGCTTGTCCAAAATGCGGATTATCTTTTGAAGAACTTCAACCAAGAATGTTTTCCTTTAATTCACCATTCGGAGCATGTGAAGATTGTCATGGCCTAGGAATCAAAACAGAATTCGATCCTGAACTCGTTTTAGATGACAAATCTTTGAGCATTATCGACGGTGCAATTAAACTTTACGGTAAAATGGACAACACTTGGAGAACACAACAGTTAGCCGTTGTCGGAAAAAAGTTCGGATTTGACGTCTTTATGCCTATTGAAAAATACACTAAAAAACAAATTGACGTTTTACTTTATGGCTCTTCTACCCCAATAAAAGGAAAATGGTCAAACGGAGCGACAATGAATTTTGAAGGAGGATGGGAAGGAATTATTCCGCAAAGTGACCGTCTTTACAAACAAACCGAAAGTGACTGGAGAAGAAGAGAACTTGAAAAATTTATGATGAGTCATGAATGTCCTACATGTAGGGGAAAAAGACTGAAGGAAAAAATTCTTGCAATTACCGTTATGGATAAATCGATCGTTGATGTAACTAATTTATCAATTGAAAAATGCGTTGAGTTTTTTAAAAATATAATTTTAAAAGAAAAAGAAGCAGAAATTGCAAAATTAATTTTAAAAGAAATAAGAGAACGATTAAATTTTCTTTACAGCGTCGGACTTGGCTATTTAACTTTGTCAAGACAAGCAGGAACTCTTTCTGGCGGTGAAGCTCAACGAATTAGACTTGCAACTCAAATTGGGTCTAACTTAATGGGGGTAATGTACATCTTAGACGAGCCTTCAATTGGACTTCATCAAAGAGATAATAGAAAACTTATCGACACATTGCACAGGTTAAGAGACATAGGAAATACTTTAATTGTTGTAGAACATGACGAAGATACAATAAGAGAGGCGGATTATGTCGTCGACATGGGCCCTGGTGCTGGAATTCATGGTGGAGAAATAATTGCACAAGGAACGCCCGAAGAAATTGAAAAAAATGAAAAATCACTAACAGGACAATATTTATCTGGAAAATTAAAAATTGAAGTCCCAACTAAAAGAAGAAAATCGGAAAAGTATATTCATTTAATTGGTTGTTCGGAAAATAATCTAAAAAATATTAACGTCGACATCCCGCAAGGAATAACGACGGTAGTAACAGGAGTTTCAGGTTCTGGAAAATCAACTTTAATAAATGAAATCTTGTACAAGGCGATGATGCAAAAAGTAAACGGATCAAAAGAAAGACCAGGAAAATTTAAGGAAATTAAAACTGATAGTGAAATTGACAAGGTGATAATAATTGATCAGAGTCCAATTGGGAAAACCCCTCGGAGTAATCCTGCAACGTATACCAAAATTTTTGACGAGATCAGAAACGTTTTTGCGTCGACAAAAGAAGCGCGTTCAAAAGGTTACAAATCAGGAAGATTTTCTTTTAATGTAAAAGGCGGAAGGTGTGAAAAATGCGGAGGAGATGGAACGATTAAAATCGAAATGAATTTCTTACCCGATGTTTACGTTGAATGTGAAGAATGTAAAGGAAAAAGATACAATCGCGAGACACTTGGAATATTATACAAAGAAAAAAATATTGCAGAAGTTCTCGAGATGAGTGTCGAAGAAGCTTATAAACTTTTTGAAAACGTTTCTTTTATCAAATCAAAATTGCAGACACTTCTTGAAGTCGGACTTGGATACATCAAACTCGGACAAAGCGCAGTTACACTTTCAGGCGGAGAATCTCAAAGAATAAAATTAACAAGAGAACTCTCAAAAAGAGGAACAGGAAAAACCCTCTACCTTTTAGATGAACCGACAACGGGACTTCATTTTCACGACGTCAGAAAATTCCTTAAAGTAATTGACGGACTTTCTCAAAGGGGAAACACAATGATAATAATAGAACACAACCTCGACGTCATAAAATCAGCAGATTACATAATTGACCTAGGCCCAGAAGGAGGCGATAAAGGAGGAATAATTATTGCGCAAGGAACGCCCGAAGAAGTTGCAAAAAATCCTATTAGCTATACAGGGAAATTTTTAAGAGAGGTTTTGAAGAAAAAGTGACGTCCTCCCCGCCCTAAAGGACGGGGCTTCCTCCGACTTATTCAACTAGCAAATAACACATTTTATCGCCACGGTTAAATATAATTACCGCTGCAAAAATATGGACGCGTTACCGCGACTTAAAAGTCGCGGATTTCAAGCGAAG
>Ga0209542_10021132_pt1 | contig 10230 bp, 11 predicted proteins | sample RifCSPhighO2_01_FD_184028 | JGI IMG/M metagenome (GOLD analysis project Ga0209542, IMG submission 184028) | Soil microbial communities from Rifle, Colorado - Rifle CSP2_plank highO2_0.1 (SPAdes) (version 2) | ecosystem: Environmental > Terrestrial > Deep subsurface > Rock core/Sediment ...
TACTCGACATAATTTTGCTGAGATTGCGACGAAATCTATGTTGGGACTCTCGGTTGATGGCAATTATAACACGCTGGAATTGCCGTATGTTGGTGTCAAAGCGCCGCAATTTTCATTTTCACGTCTTCAAGGAGCGGATCCGGTGTTAGGTGTAGAAATGACTTCTACGGGCGAGGTTGGGTGTATTGGTTCGTGTGTTCATGAGGCGTTGTTGAAAGCGTTGCTGGCTGTGGGATTTAGGATACCTACTCGGAATGTGCTGGTGTCAAGTGGGCCAGTTAAAAGTAAGGCGTATCTGCTTGATAGTTTACGACGGCTTGTTGATAATGGCTTTGTTATTCATGCGACTTCTGGGACGCATGCGTTCCTTTTGGGGAATGGAGTTGCTTCTACTTTACTTGATTGGCCGTTGGATAATAAGATTTCTAATGCTGTTACTGCAATTCAGCGTGGTGGGATTGAACTTATCATTAACTTGCCGAAGAATTACTCAGAGAGTGAATTGACGAATGACTATCTTATACGACGGGCTGCGGTGGACTTTAATGTGCCTTTGATAACGAATGCGCAGCTTGCGAAACGGGTGATTGATGCGATTCTTGAGAATTCTGAACTTGAGATTAAGGAGTGGGGGGAGTATTGAGTTACTTTAAGATTCTCTTTAGTTCTTCAATTAGATTCTTTGCTTTCCTTATCGCGTCTTTTGCTGTTTCGAAATCCATGCGTTTTCCGTAATACGTTAAGGAGTTTCTTTTGTATCGGCAGTCGTCGAAGGTTCTGTATAATTCTTCTTTTTTCAATACGTCTCGTATGTAATACCCTAAACAAATGTGGTTGCTTACGTTGTAGCCTTCTAAAATCACTATTGCGTGAATTAATTCCAAAACTGACGAATAATAATCTTCAAACACATAATTTGCTGTTTTTTCGTTCACTTCTCTTGCAGTTATGATTCTTCCTTCTGCTGTCTCAATAAGTGATTTTGCTTTTTCTTTGTCTGGTGTTACTTTTACTGCTGAATGCGAATACGCGCAGTCGTTCCATGATGCTTCTTTCATGTGAATACCTCGATGAAATTGTTGAGCGGTATACCATTCAATATGTTGTTTGCTAGATGTGGATTTGAAACCTCTCTTATGTTTTTATAATTAAATACTTGTATTTTTCTGTTGAGTTTTTTTTCAATTTTTTTGAGATTGAATTCTTGTCTTTTTGGCGTTTCTATATATAAGTCGATGTCGCTATTTTCTACATCTTCACCTTTTGAAAAAGAACCGAAAAGTACGATTACGGGGTTGGAATACTCTTCCCTAAGGAAATCTATTGCGCCTGAGTTACATAGTGTCCTTATATTGAACAATCTCTTTTCTAGCAAAAATATCTTTGATGTCCTGTCTGCGGAATATACTTTTATGTTTGCTAATGATTCTATCTTTAGTAATCTCTCTTTTTCTAGTTCTTTGCAATACCTTATGACTGATGGTAGGGGTGATTTAAGCTCACGTTCTATCTGTCTTACTCTTAATTTTACTGTTGGGTTTGTAAAGAAATACTCGCCTATTTTTGTCTTGATATCATTTCTGTTCATCTGATACTCAATGTTATCAACTGGTATTTAAAGTTGTCGGCTTGTTGTACGTAATTAGTCTGATGTCTTTTTGGCACTATTATCCTCCTCCAAGGCAGCGACGGTCGTGCTGAAGCACGCCCTCTTACGCTCGATTGCTATCGAGCTTCAGCGCGCCTCGGAGGATAATAGTGCACGTGAACCACGACGGGCTTATTACGTACGGCTTGTTTGGTATTATAACTATTATAACTGACGTTCACTTAAATCTCCAAATCTCAATTCCTTCACTATCATAAATTTTTAGAAATCGTGGGTCACTAAAAAAGTAAAGCAAACCTTCGTCATTGCTTGTCCAGACTTGGCCGTTTTTCATTGGTTGGTCGATCCATATTAATTCAATCTTGTTTTCTTTAAGAAGTTGTATTGTTTTTTTGTATTCACCTGACAAAAATATTTCGTTTGTTACGTTGAGTTTTTTTTCGTAATTTTCGTCTCCATATGTTATGAATGGTGTTACCGTGCCGTAACCAAGCCAGTATCCTTTTTCTGCGTGAGATAGTATAATGCTTGTCGAATAGAATGGATTGTTACTGAGCCACTTCACACTTTCTATAACCTCGTTTGAAGGGGGCATTTCGGCAATTGTATACACTGCTGCAATACTTGAAAATAATATTCCGTACACTATAACCAGAAGTGTTAATGATCGGATAAATGGGAGGCTCCATTCTCTATCCCAGAAATATTTCAGAGCATAAGCTGCAAATAATACTAGTATGGGTGATAAAAATAATAATGCTGTTGGACTGACTGCAGTCATTGCACTCATGAGAACTATTGCGATGTGTGCGGGTACGATTTTTCTCTTGTAGTTCCAGCTCACAACTAACCCTATACAGCTCATGAGAATGGCGAATAAACTTATCCCGTATAGACCGCCAAAATCTGATAATACTTCTCTAAGAATAGAATTCTGTGTTATTTCTAATGATAATGGTAGGTGCATGAGTATCCCGGCAATGACTAAGATCACTGATGCGACGATATTGTAGATGTTTGTTTTCTTTGAGAAGACGGCATAACAGTTTACTATGATTATGCTACATATGATCGAGATCCAATCTGTCCATAAGAGAATGATCAATGGAAGAAATGCAGCTTTTTCAATTTTTGTGTGCATCAGATTGAGGCATAAAAGCACTGCTGCGAGAGCGATTCCATACGGTGTAACGAATGCTGATAATGCTATGGTTGCGGGCGCTGCTGCAAGCATGAGCAGTGTAAAGTAGTGGTATGTAGTATCATTCGTATGGATTTTTAGAAGTCTGTAGAGCAAGAATATTTGTGCAATTACTGCTGCAATCATAACTATTTGCATATATAGTGTTGGTATGTTACTTACGCGGGCCATATGGATGTACGAATAAACGCCGGGTATTGAGGTGTTGCCGAGTAGCGTGCGCCATATGAATGGAATGAGAACTACTGCGATTGCGATGCTGATTACGGTCATTGTATTTTTTGTTTGTTTTTGTATTTTCATGCCAGTTGCACTAGGCGAAATGCCCTACAGTGAGATTTGCATAGCAAACCTCACGATACTCATTTGCTTTTATTCTTTTTCCTCAGGCCAGTTGCACTTTATATTACGGAAAGTTGGCACCGTGAACGGTATACTTTTACGTTTTCTTTACTGAATACTTGTTTTACACAATCTTGGTTTTGGTATGCTAATGTTGATATTCCGTATCTTCGTAATGCGGCTGGTGAGAACAGGATGTACTCAATATCATATTCGTTGAGCAGACTGATTGCTTCTATAGGGAATTGCGTACTATATATTCTATCTGTGCTGTGAATTCTCTGGAGTGCGTCAGGCACAAGGAGTGTCGTACTATCTGCAATAATCTGGCGCTGAGCGATAGATGCAATGATATATCCCTCTTCTGGCGTTGCGAGAACTACGGTTTCTTCTGGTGTGTTTTCTTTTAACCAGAGTAATGCTTCTTGAAGTGGTTCCTGTACGGTTCTTTCTTGTGCCGCTGATGTGCTGTATATCGATGGGATAACCATTGTTCCAATGATTATAACGTAGAGGAGAACATTTGTTATTCTTGTATACTGAGCAAATTTTGTTTTCTTGAGATATTCTTGGAATTGTGCGTACGCGATACCGCTGAGAATGCACAAGACGATTCCACCATAGATGTAGCCTGTGTTTACGGGAATAAGACGAGTTATTGTAAACAAGGCTGTACTTATGGCTATGGAGACGTAGAGATACACTTGCTTGTTTTTTTCACGCAATAAATACGTATAAATGCACATAATTCCAAGGATCAATGGCACGACGCCAATGGCTATCAATGGATTTACATTTGTTGCTTTTGCTAACGAGATCTCGGCGAACACTCGTTTATACAAGAGAAACTGAACCCAGAGGTATAAAAATGTTGAAAATAGGATGAGTTCGATCTCACCTTTTTCTATGGTCATTCCTTCAAGATATGAAATTAACAAGTAACCGAGTAGGCCTCCTATGAGTATGATTGCTGATGGATGGACGAGTGATAATGCTGCAACAAGTAGAACGAACTGAAAGTCATAGAGTTTTTTTTCGACATGAATGTATACATAAAGTATAAGGAAAATGAGCGGGGCTGCAAGTGTTATTGGCGATACTTTGTACATTTCTTCATACAGAAGAGGGATACTTGATGCAAGTATTGCGCTTAGAATTGATGCGCTGCGTTTTTGTGTGATTGTTTTGACTATTAGATACACTATCACGGGAATACATGCTGTGAATAATTGTGGCAGGATCTTGAGTACGAGGTCCAGTGGAAATATCCATGTGAACACTGCTAAGATGTAATGAAATAATGGAGAGAATATGATACTGCGATCCCCGGCGAACAATGCGTCTTGTGTCATTGGGATATTCTTTTCTGCTATGTACTCGATCATTCTGACGTCAAAATAGGCGCTGGGGTCGAAGTTTGAGGTTGTGAGCGAGAAGTAGAGTCGTATAGACAGTACTATGAGAAAGATTATACCTATGGGCGCTCGATCACGCTTATCCATGAGCTTATAATTTTGGGATGGTATTTAAAGCTGTTGAGACGTTTGTAATTAGTCTGATTACTTTTTGGCGCTATTATTCTCCTCCTTGGCATCTTATTGAACGATTACTGCGGCAATACCGTTGGTGGCAGTCGGTCACACTGCTGTGTGCCCTCCGCTCGCCATTCGGCTCGCTCTGCACCAACATATATTGCCGCACGAATACTTACGATAACGCGCGCCACGGAGGAGATCATTGCACGTTACTATTGACAACTTATTACGTACAAGACGTAATCCTTTTATCCTTCCTCTTATTTGGACGTTTATGTTCTCTTCCGACACGAAAGTTCCTACTGGTACAGGCGCGCTTGACGAACTTTTAGATCAGGGTTATGAGAATGGTGCGATTACGACGATTTATGGTGCTGCCGGTAGTGGGAAAACTAATTTGTGCATGCTGACAGCAATTCGTATGGTGGGGCGTGGACGCAAGATTGTTTATATTGATACTGAGGGCAAATTTTCGGTTGAGAGGTTGCATCAGATTACTGTACATGGTGATGCAGTGCTGAGAAATACACTCTTCTTTCGACCGACGACACTTGATGAACAAACGTCAATGATTGTGTCACTGGAGAAAATACTTCGGGCGAATATTGGGTTAATTGTTGTGGATTCTTTGACTGCACTTTATCGGATGGAGTTGTCGCGGGATTCGCGACGAGCGAATACGTTGCTGCGAAAGCAAGGGGCATTGTTGACACGTTATGCACGACAATTTGGCATTCCTGTACTTGTGACGACACAAGTATATGCGGATATGAACAATAACAGTATGGTTACATTGGTTGGGGGGAATGTTCTCCGGAAAGCGAGTTGGTGTATCTTACAATTGGAGAATGTTGAGGGTGTACGGCGGATTATATTGCGGAAACATCGGACGTTGCCGGAGAAGTCGATTGAATTTAAGATTGGTGAGAAAGGGATTGTGTGATTATTGTTTTCTTATAATTTAAACTTGGACTAGTACTTTCTACATTAGCTATAAGAAATTCTACTATTTCTTAATACTCAAAAATAGCTTATTTTTGAGATAATGGGGTAACAGCACGACGAACGTTCGACGGCTGACGCGTGCACCACTTTGCTGATTAGAGGTCGATGTACTCTTATAATTGAATAATCTAATTAAAAATAAACCTAAAAAATAAATAAAAGAACTTATTTCTCAGTAAAGTCTTCCATTGTTGCGCCGAGTTGATCTGCGGAGGTAATCCTTCCTTTGATCTTCATGTACTCGACTGCGAGCAAGTAAAAGAATAATCCTAATGATTTCTTTCCCTTGTTGTTGCATGGAATGACGACGTCGATAAAGTTTGCTTGGTTATTTGTGTCGCATAATGCGATGACTGGGATGCCCACCTTGTTTGCGTCCATGACGGCGTTTCTGTCAGGCCAAGCATCTGTGACGAGAACCATTTTTGGTTCGATAAAGTTTGTCAAGTTAATGTTCGTCATCATACCTGGTGGATAACGACCGGTCATAACGTGGATTCCAGTTACTTTGTTGAATAATTTTAATGCGGAATTACCGGTTTCACGTCGGCTGACGATCAAGATATCTTCTGAGTTGTACTGTGACAAGAAACTTGCTGCAACACGGATACGTTCGTCAATTTTCTGTATGTTTAAGACTGAGAGTCCGTCTGGGCGTGTTTTGTAAATAAATTTCTGCATGTATTTGGTTTTGAATTTTGTGCCGATGTGGATGCCGCTCTTGAGGTAATGCACTGTTGGCACTAAAAAGTTTTCTTGCTGTACATTCATTCCTTCTAATTCATTTTCCATGGTATTCTCCGAGTCTTAGAAATCATCTAAAACTACTTTTTATCGCCCTGTAGTTGTGGAGGCAGTCCCTTGCGGCTCACCTGCATCCTGGGCATTAATAGGCTTATTACTGGCTGAGGTTTATAAATCTGTGGGCTGAGCTTGAATTCTTTGAGGATTGTGTACTCGCCGTTTTTGCTCTGGTGGAGGTTGAAAGAACTTATCTTAAATGGTTTGAATGAGGTTTTTATTTTTGGGAGATTCTTTGCTTCACGAGCGATGGTGAGATGTGGGACTATATCTTTATGTTCTTCTTTGTGAAATTTGTTGAGGTGACTGTTTATTTCTTGGGCTAGTGCGATGAATTCTGGGCATTGTGCTCCGATCCAGACGATGTTTGGGGTGGCTTCGCTTGGGAATGCGCCGATGTTTTTTGGGCGGAGGGTGAACGGTTTATGCCTTACTTTTATTTGGTCGAGAATTTTGATGATTTCGGTTGTGGTGCTTTGCTCTCCTAAGAACTTTAACGTATAATGAAAATTAGTTCTTGGAACGAGTTTTCCTTGGAGATGTTTCTGGATGTTGACACATTCCTTTTGAAGTTCTTCGGGGATTGCTATTCCTACAAACAATCTCATCTCACTCGTCGCCAAATGTTTCGGAATCTTCGTACTTTTGTACTGGTTCGGGTTCTGGCTCAGGTTCTTTCTTTCGTTCAACATATTCATGCTTGCGTTCTGTTTTGGGTGCGCCTTCGTTCTTTTTTACAACCTGTGCGAAACCGACATTCTTGAGAACTTTTGTGATTTTTACGTTAACACTTTCGCCTGCTTTTGCACCTGCGACAAATAAGACGAATCCTTTGACTTTTGCGATACCGTCGCCTTTTGCGCCTACGGCTTCTATGATCACGCTTAATTCGTCGCCTTCACTTACGGGTGCTTCATTGTTCATATGTATACCTCACAGACTATTTCTTAGTGTTTTGTATTTATGGTTTAAATAGTTTTGTCTAAATATGCAAAAAAATAGAATAGAAAAAAATTTAAGCAAAATCGTTGATTTTGTCCTGTGTTACGATGAATGGTGCTTCTGCTTCGGGCAGGTTAGGCGAGTCAACTAACTTTGCGACTCTACTTCCTTTCTTGCCTTTGCGTAAGTACAGACGATACGTGCTTGCGTGTGCGACAATGTGGCCGCCGATTGCTTGGGTTGGATCACCAAAGAATTGGTCGGGTTTGGACATTACTTGATTTGTAACGTAGACACACAAGTTGTTTTTGTCTGCTATTTTTAAGAGCAAATGCATGTGTTTGTTCAACTTTTGCTGACGTTCAGCTAATGTGCCGCGGCCGACGAATTCTGCGCGGAAGTGTGCGGTCAAGCTGTCGATGACGACGAGTTTGACTTTCAATCCCTGCTTGTTTACTAGTTCGTCTACCTTTTCTGCAAGAAGCATTTGGTGGTCGCTGTTGTATGCACGTGCGACACGGACACTCTTCAGGACAGCATTCGCATCTAATCCTGCGCCTATAGCGAGCTGTTCTATACGCTCGGGACGGAATGTGTTCTCAGTATCGATGTAGATGCTCACTGCATCTGGGTCAGCTTTGTAGCTGTTGACTGCGAGTGAATGACCTATTTGTGTTTTACCGCTGCCGTATTCGCCGAAACATTCGACGATTGCGCCGGTTTCAAATCCGCCGCCCATCATTTTATTCAGACCTTCACAGCCCGTTGAGATGCGCTGGATTGCTGCACGTTTCAATAGTAATTCATCACCGGTTTGGAAACCCATGTTGAGGCCGTCTCTTGCGGCTTTGATGATCTTGCGTGCGACTGCTTCGCTCATGCCTGCGACTTCGACGATTTCTGCTGGACTTGCAACTGCAAGACTGAGCAAGTCACCGTAACCTGCGCCTTCGAGCTTTTCTGCTGTTGCTGCGCCTACACCGGGTAAGTCGACTAATTTTAGTTCTGTACCACTTGTTATTACTGGGGTTTCAGTCATTTCAATTTCCTCATTGTCCATTTCCTCTTCACCATTTGTTAATATTTTTGTTCTCATTGACATTTTGGTTCACCTCTTCATTAACTTTGTTGTTGTGCTGTTTTGTTTTTCTATCATTTATTTCGTAAAATTGTTGTCCTCCTCCATGGCAGCGACGGTCGTGCTGCTCAGAACTGCGAGTTCTGGCACATCAAAAAGCTTCTCTTTTTAATGTTCGCACGCCCTATTCCGCATGCTTTGCATGCTCCATCGCGCCACGGAGGACAACCATTTTACTTTGTCTAGCTATTCTTTTTTTTGTACTATAAAAAAAAGTGCTGTAATGGACATTACAACACCTCGTTACTACTCCGCATTACGACAAATTCGTATGCTTTCTGGAGCATCAAGTTTGCTTTTGGTAGATCGTTTATTCGTAGAGAATTGGTGTACTTCCATTCGCCACTCTTATCTTTGTAGGAGCGTTCCACTGAAATCGTTTGGTACTCTGTTGGAGTTCCGTCGTCTTTTTGTTCGGAGTTCTTCCAGACAGTAACACTGACGGTGCCGGCACGAAATTTCTTTTCCGGCTGATTTGTCGCTGTCTTTGTTATACCCTGCGCGTTTGCGCTTCTTACACTCTGTGTGCTTTGTGCACTTATACTTGCTTTCATTTTCTTTACCTCTTGCCCTTCCTTTCGGATTTTGTTTCAGCCGCGTTTTGCGGTGGGCGTCGCCTGCGTCTTTTTTTTTTAAAAGACGAGGTGGGAGCCCACGAGCGTTTGCCCACTCATGAGCTCCGATATTATATGGACAAATACCCTTTATATAGCTCACGCGCGTCCGCGGAATGTTGTCCAGTGCGAAATTTGAGCTTAAAACTCGGAAAATAAGCTGTCCAGTGCGCTGTCTAGTGTGTCCAGTGCGTAAGCTCAGTGGATTTTTGTGGATGAAAAAAAGAGACTACTCTAGCCAATTTCAACTGGTTACATTTTGTAACCACTTTACTATTTTAATTAGGTCATGGTGTGCAGCACGACGACTGGAATAGCTTAACCTAAAAACGGTCTATGCTTAACTCAGCGGATACTTTTGAGAATTAATTTTACTGATTCTTTTATCTCTTTTAAACTTTTACACTATCATTGCAATCGTTCCAATCACCAACGCACTAAAAATAATCCATTCGGTGATACTGCCGACGTCCATGAATCCTGAAATTCTTAATCCTGGGATTGGGTGGATAATGTTTATTCCTTTTACTGTGAATGCGTCGATGGCGAGATGGCTGAGGTAGCCGAGACTGAGGGCGGTTGCGATGGTGTGCCAGCCGGCGGATGCGAAGAGTGCGTAGATAATGATGACCGGGAAGATTGAATGGAAAAAGCCGCGGTGTTGGAAGATGTGGGTGAGGAGTTTTGTAACTTTGAGTTTTCTGTTGACGAATGATTTTGGGGCGTCGATGTCGGGCAAGATTGAGCCGATGCAGACGAATATGATGAAGAGTTCGGGTGATAGTTGTGGGATGTTCTTGACATAGATGAGGCTGAGAAATAATGCGAAGATGATGTGGGTGAACCAGAGCATTGTTTTGCTATTGTGTGCTGTTTAATATGGTTATTTGTTGCTTTGCTTAACTTTCTTTATTAACTATAATTAATCAGCTAAAGGGGTAACAGCACGATTGACGTTTTGTTCTCCGCGACGATCTCGTTATACTTGTGCGGCAACTGTGGCAAGGAGTGAGGCGAATGCCGAGCGGAGGGCACACGCAGTG
>Ga0209542_10021135_pt1 | contig 10230 bp, 14 predicted proteins | sample RifCSPhighO2_01_FD_184028 | JGI IMG/M metagenome (GOLD analysis project Ga0209542, IMG submission 184028) | Soil microbial communities from Rifle, Colorado - Rifle CSP2_plank highO2_0.1 (SPAdes) (version 2) | ecosystem: Environmental > Terrestrial > Deep subsurface > Rock core/Sediment ...
TACGGTTACCACTATCCCCAAGGCAAAAACCAAAAGTAATGATGTTAATTTTTTGAAGTTGGGCATTTTTCTAAAACTCTTCAAGCGCCCTGTCTAATTGCGGATCCTCTTGGGCCTTCCTTTGTTCTTTTGAGATGGAAACTTCTATATCAGGTTTGATGCCGTCACCGTGGATAGAATTGCCCTTTGGGGTAAGCCATTTGGCAACAGTTATATGAAGACCGGCGCCGCCCGGCAAATCGACAACATCCTGCACCGTGCCTTTACCAAACGACTTTTGACCGATAACTTTCCCGCGGTTTTTATCCTGAATCGCTCCTGCAAAAATCTCCGCGGCCGAGGCAGAACCTTCATTGACCAAAACAACAAGCTTGGTTTTTTCCATTTTCCCCGCACGTGATGCGGCAAGCGACTGAACCGAGCCGTCTGCCATTTGCTGTTTGACAACAGTACCGTCTACAAATTCACTTGCAACGTAAACCGATGACGATAAAAGACCACCTGGATTGTTGCGCATATCGACAATCACACCTTTTTGCTTTCTTTCCAAAACTTGCGCAATTACCTCGTCCCATTCGCTGTTGGTTTTGTCGCCAAAACGGGAAACTTTAATTAAAGCAATTTCGCCGCTATCTGTATTTCGAAATTCAATGTCAACGCTTCTGACTGCGATTTTTGCCCGCTCAATCTCAACTTCATAAGTTTCACTTTCACCCTCATGACTAAGCAGTAACTTTACTTTTGATCCTGCAGGCCCCCTTATTAAATCAACCGCTTCCGGCAATGTGATATCAATGGCATCCTTGTCGTCAATTTTTAAGATTAGATCCCGCGCCAAAAGCCCGGCTTTCTCGGCAGGTGTTCCTTTTAAGGGAGTAATAACAACAAGCCTGTTATCCTCGTTAAAACCGATCTGAATACCCACGCCTTCATAACTTCCGGCAAGCTCGTCTTTGACCGCTTCATTTTGGTCAGGGTTTAAAAAGGCGGTGTACGGGTCGCCAAGCGACCTGACCATGCCGGAGATTGCACCATAAAGAAGCTTCTGGCCGTCAAACGCACTCTTGTCAATATAGGATTCGGGCAAGGTTTCCCAAACATTCCAAAAAAGCGAAAAATCTACGGTTTGATTTGCCGGAGGCAAGCTGTTGGTGACTGTCAGTTTGGGGATAAAACCGCGTCTTTCAACGACAATCTTCTTTTGCCCAACAGCAAAACCGATTGCGAAAAATACAGTTGCAACAATTAAAAATTGAATGAAAAAATTAAAAAAAGGACTTACTGTAACTTTCTTCTGCAAAGCCATCTTTAAGATTTACCTTTTTTGAGATTATCTTTGCGCAAAAGGTAAAAGCGCCACATATCTTGCTCTTTTGATACTTTTTGTTAACTGCCGCTGATGTTTAGCGCAAACCCCTGTTCTTTCCCTACCTAATATTTTCCCTCTTTCCGAGACGTATTTTTTCAAAAGGAGTACATCTTTGTATTCAACAATCGCCACAGATGCACAAATCGGACACTTTCTATATTTGGGTCTTCTTCTTTGAAAAGGCATTTTAGCTAAAAGGGCAAATCGTCAAGGTCAACTTTCTCTTCTTCCTTGTTGTCTGCTTCTTCTTTTTTGGCTTCCTCTTTGGGTTTTCTTGTTTCTTTTTTCGTTTTTGTCTCTTTTTTTTCGGTTTTTGACTCTTCTTCCTTAACCGAAACCTGTTCTTCCGGCTTATTTTTCAGCTCATATGCTTGGTAATCCCCTGATTGACCTTCTTCAAATGATCTTTTCGAATCCAAAATTCTCATGTCGTCGATTACAACCTCCGTAGTTTGTTTTGACTGACCATCCGGAGTTTCCCATGATCTCGTCTGCAGTCTACCTTCAACATAGACTTTACGGCCCTTGGCAAGCAGCTGTGAACACAACTCTGCCAGTTTATTCCAGGAAACGATCCTTATAAATTCCGCCTCTTCTTTCTTGGTGCCGTCCGCAGCAACATAGGAACGGTTGGTTGCAACACTAAAAGTACAGACTGCCGCACCCGAAGGGGTATACCTCAATTCAGGATCGCGCGTGAGGTTGCCGATTAATAAAACCTTGTTTAAGGATGCACGAGATGCCACTTTATTTCTTCTTACCTTTCACTTTTGTTGTTGCCTTTATAACTTTAGTCTCTTTCTTTTTCGCTGGCGTTTTTTTGGTTTTTACTGCAGTTTTTGAAGAGGTGACGGTTTTTACGGTAACTTTTGTTTTCTTCTCCTCCTCTTCTTTTGCTTTCTTTTGTTTTTGCGCAATCTCTTTTGCTTTTGCCTTTATTACAAGATACCTCAGAACCGCCTCTTGCTCAAGTCTTATTTTATCACCGATTCCTTTTAGACCATCGCCAGACCCATCAAAGTAAAACAGGAAGTAATCTGCCTCCTTTTGTTTTTTTATAGGATACGCAAGTTCTTTTCTGCCAAGTTTTTCAACTTTGACGCTTTGTGCTTGCGCATCTGTTATGAACTTTTCGATTTTTTTGGCGGTTGCGTCCGTATCAGCTTTCGGGTTCAAAACCGCCATTAACTCATATGCCATAGTGTTTAAAGTTTTTAAAACCCCCGGTCGCGGGGTGCAAAAATCATATCAAATATGGAACTTAAATTCTACTACCTGACCGTCCTCGATAACTTCATCCCGTCCTGCAGTTTTTACCAAACCTTTTTCTTTGGCAACGTGCCAGCTTCCTGTCTCGACTAAATTCTTCCAATTGATCACTTCTGCCACTATAAATCCCCTAGCAAAATCGGAATGAACAATTTCTGCGGCCTCAATTGCCGTCTTGCCCCTTTTAATCGGCCAAGCCTGGACCTGTTTTGCCCCCACTATTGTAAAAAACGTAATCAAATCCAAAAGCTTGAAGGATTCCAAAATTACCTGATCAAGGCCGGTTTTTTTTATACCTAATTCCTTAAGATAGGCATTTTGCTCCGCATCGGACAACTCGGAAAGCTCGGCTTCTAGTTTTGCCGAAATTAGAAGAGCTTGAGCCCCATAATTCACTTTTATTAATTCAATGATTTGAATCATTGAACTAGATTTTAGATCAGCTTCTGAAACATTAAGAACATAAATCGTCGGCTTTTTAATATCTGCCATTTCAAGCTCTAAATTAACAACCTCAATATCTTCTTTCGGATCGATTTTGCCGTGCGGGTGGGAAACATTTGGATTTTCAAAAGCCCGGACCACATGAACAATCACATCAACCTCGCGGATTTTTGAAAGAAACTGATTACCCAACCCCTCACCCTTGTGGGCGCCCTGGATTAATCCTGCTATGTCAATAAACGTTACTGCAGCGGGAACAATTTTTTCGATTTTAGTGGCTTTAGAAATTTTTTCAAGCCGCTCATCCGGTACTTCAACCACTCCGACATTCGGCTCAATTGTGGTATATGGATACTCTCCAACCTGTGCGATCTGCCTCTTTAAAAGCGCATTAAAAAGCGTACTCTTGCCAGAATTTGGCAGCCCAACTATCCCGACAGATAAATTCATTGATTGATAGTTTAACAAAAAGAAGGATTTTCTGCTGTATTCGAGGTAATGTGAAATATAACATTAAGTAAACTAATAACTCCTTTAATTAGAACTATCGGTGCTTTTCTCTAACTTCAATGGAAGGTCTTTTTCAATACCAAGTTTTACTTTCAAAATTTCATCACTGCTATCTAATTTATATGCTTTGTTTATTATGTCCAGTGCCGTCGATTTATTACCTAGACTATATTCTGATATCGATAGAATATACATAAGGTAACTATCCTGGCCGAATTCCCTCAAACCTTTTTCTGAAAGCTCTTTTGCTTTTAAAGCGTTGTTATTTTGAAATAATTCAATTCTTGCAATAGCTCCTAGAGCTTTATTTAAAACCAAAACCGAGCTTCTATCATTTATCTCTATAGACTTACCATAAAACTCCTTGGCTTTTTCAAAATCACCTGATTTTTCAAAAACGTACCCCAAATTCACATAAGCAGGCGCATAATTTGGATTGTAGAGAAGGGCTTTGCGAATATGTATTTCACCGTTTATTAAATCATTAGCCTTAAGTAAACTTGCTCCATATTTATTCTCAAGCGAATAATTATTCTGGGAATATTTAAGATCATGAGAATATAATGTCAGATTATCTTTCCAATCTAAACTTCTCATTACTGTTCTTGCAGCTAATGCAACAATCACTAAAATACCGACCAAAACAAAAAGTAGTCTAAATCTTCTATTTAAAATTTCCACTCTCACATTTTTAATGACAATTCCCAGGATTCCCAAAACTCCCACAATTGGAAAGTAAAACCATCTATCGGCAACTGTCATATCAAGCGAGATAACTAGGTGCGAATGCACAAAAATCCCAATAACAGTCCAAGCAACAAAAAATATGAATAAGTTAAAATCTTTTCTGTTCTCTCTATACAATTTACTGACAAAATAATAAATAAGAACAAGAACTACTATCAAAAAAAGGAGAGGCAGATAAAAATTTGCTAAAGTAGCTTTATTAATAATCCACTGCTGATCAATAAATAGATCTTTTGGGAGAAAAAAAGTTTTTAAATAATATAAAATTATCGATGGAAATGATATTAGTCTTTCATAGATGGAGACACTCATCACCTTGGATTCATTAAGATAGCCGTATCGATTTTGGACAGCCACAAAACGAAACAATAAGTAAAATAAAGAAAAGATGCTAATGGTTAAAAAGTAAATTCTTAAACGGACAGGCTTAAACAAAATAAGATAGACAGCAGAAATCAGCGCAAAGATAAATCCAGTTTCCTTGGATAATATAGAAAAGAAAAACATAATTCCTACCAACGAATATCGCGAGTAACTCCAATCTCTTTTTTCATCATCGTCCATAAGAAGCTTGAAGAAAATTAATCCAAAAAAGAGAAACATCGTATCTTGTAGTGCAGATACATAACCAACGCTTTCAAAATTAATTGGATGCACCAAAAAAACTAACGATAAAAAAAGCGAAAGTGCAACTTTAAAAAATCTTTTCAGTAGGACCAAAAGTAGTATTGAATTAAACAAATGCAAAAGAACTTGAAACAAATGATAGCCAGAAGGGTTTTCATGAAAAACTTTATAAATGAGTGCAAACACAAAACTCATTAAGGGCTTATAATAAGCATCCAGAAAGGAATCCGAGTTAGGAAAAACAGCAGCTCTTGTAAAAATTTCACCTACTTTGAAAAATTTAACAAGTGGATTCTCTAAAATATGAGGATTATCATCCCAAACAAATCCATTAAATAGCGTCTTAGAGTAGATAAGAATTCCTATACCAACCAACAGGAGAATTGTCTGAACTAGAGATAACCTAAACCTCAAATTTATCATTGACTTATTTTATCAAAGCTCTATTAGTAAAAAGGAGAGTTAACTGGAATCCTATCTGAATTGGAATTCGAACTCTTTACCGGTTGCCTCGGCTAGCCTTTAAATATCTCGCTCGTTTAAGAATTTCCTGTTGACGTTTTTGGGAATATCCGGTAAAGAGATCACCGTAAGCTACAAGATCCCCTCTTTTAACAGCCTGCTTAATTTTACTCATAGAACAGTTACCTTTTTTTCCTATTCCCTGAAGGGACAAACGCTACTAAATCTTCTTTCGTAAGCAACCTCGAACTCGTACAATTTGCAACCATCGCAACACTCGGCTGATGCGAAAACCCAATATATTCTACTTTTTTGCCTTTTTCTTTGGCCTTTTTAACAGCGGGAAGTAAATCAGTATCTGATGAAACTAAAATTATTGTGTCGCATAGATTTTCATAGGTTGCCTCCAAAATATCGACTGCAATATTAACATCCACACCTTTCTCATGAAACTTGCCATCGGATTTCAGAAGATACCCTAAAGAATAGTTGAAATTATTCTTCTTGAGGTGAGCGAATAATTTTTGTTGACTGGCAAGCATTCTATTAGACTTATCAGAACCATCAGTTTTTATCTTACCAATGTAGTAAACAGAGTTGATAATTTTAGTGTCCTTCGCTAGAATCTTCGCAAATCCAGCAAAATCGAAACTAAGAAGAGTGTTTAATTTTAAATCTTTTAACTTAAAATAAAAATTGCTGCCGTCAATTAAAACAATGCATCGTTGCTTCATCACTCCTGATTATACGATTTTTTGCCAAAAAAAATCCTGCAAACGCCTTGCGGCCTTGCAGGAGATTTTAGTAACCACATACTAACACAAATAATCTGCAAAATTCAAGCGCTTGCGCTAAACAGTTGTACTGAACTTTCATCTATGTACCTTCCTTGTCGGAACCTTGCTTGAAACTATTTTTCCAAACTCATCTCTGTCAGAAATTATTCTTTCTTTCCTTAATTTCGGAAGTCTGAATTTGATCTCAAAGGGAATATGGTTAGCTACAAAATGTTCTAGGCCCGCAGTCCTGAACGCAGTAAGGGACGGGGGCCGCAAACTTTGTTTATTTATGTCCCAACTATCCCAACCGATAGATTCATTGGAAAATTATAGCAAATGAAGAACAAGCTCTTTTTTGATTTGCGACGTAATAATCTATTAGTCGCCGTATCATAGCCTGATATGATACCCTATGTTTTTTAGCGGCACTCTTGAAAAAATCTAGACTCTTATCTGCAAGAGTTAATGTCACCCTTGTTTTTTCCTCCCTGAGAATTAAATTTTCAGGACTTGGTAACAACTCACTTACCACACGTGCCTCAATTGGTTCATCACTATATTTAACTCGTAGAGAAGCTTTGCTTCTTTTGTTTTTCATAAGTATATTGAATTTAACGTGACAACATTTCTCAGAAGCTCAAGCTAATTTTGGAAATCTTAGTTTAACCATACAAATTACTATGGTTATCAATCGCAACAAAAAGTGCACTTTCGGCATCTCTTCTAAATATTGCCCTTATATCTCCAGTAACATTTATAGTTCTGAAACCTGAATATTTACCTTTTAGTGCGTGATTATTTAAAATCGGATCGAATTCGTCTCTGCTAAAAAGTCTTATACGATCTTCTAACTTTGCTTGAACTCTTGGAGATAATTTTTTATAACGTTTTTTGAAGTCTCTGTGATAGACAATTATCATGGAGCTTTTAGCCAGTCAATAGCCTCGTCAACTGATTTAAATCGGGGAGATAAATTTCGATTATGCTTAATATCTTCCTCAACCTTATCAATAAGCTTCTCAAGCTCCGGTGTCATATGTGGAGTATCAGAAAAAATTATTTCACGAGTCCTGATAAAATTTCTAAGAGAAGCGTTTATTACATCGCTTAAATTAAGACCAAGATCTCGTGCAACTTTAGCTGCGTTTTCCTTTACTTCTTTATCTGCCTTGATATGAATTACTGTCTGCATAATAACTAAAGTATATACAATAGTTACACGAGTGTCAACACCTTAGAATGTTAGGTCAGCTCCTAGCGAAACACTCTTCTTTTCGGAACCTTACTTGAAACAAGTTTACCAAACTCATCTCTGTCAAAAATTATCCTCTCTTTTCTCGGTGATGGAATTGGGAAAGTGAACCCAAAGTCTAAAGACAGAAGAAGTTATGCCAATTTTGCTCTATGCGCCAGAATATTTGACCATGTCAGCGCTTCTTCGGCCCAAATTTGGTCGTACTTGCAATTCACTTTAAGCTTTGAAAAGCTTTCACTAAAAGCCTTCAGGGTTTTTTCAAATCTTACACTTTTTTCGGCTCTATGAAGCAGTTTAAGATATTCATCCGTCTCAACCATAAACTGCGCTACCCTTCTGGTCTTACCCTCACCAACCCATCTGGCTAATCTGCCTAGGTTGACTGCAATATTAAGTGTAATCTCCTGCGCTGTCATTGAACCAGTAACCTTTTGGCTATTTGCTCAACCTTTTTCCGAACCTCGCTGTCCAAAACTTCACGGCTTGCGTTTCCTTGATCCGGCCTAATGTTAATCATTGAATCAAAATCCATCTCCCTACTTTCTAAATCGTACCCCCCGCCCCATAAATCCTCCTGTTTACTGCCGCCGCCTAGCAAAAGCTCCTCACCTTCGACGTGTCTTGTCCCCCCTGCAATCATAATCTCCCTGTTAATATCAACAACAAACTTAATATAACCATCCAGGTCTTGGGAAATTTTTTTCAGCTGTTCAGGCGATATCTTTTCTGCCAACATCAAAACCATAACAGTATTTTACCACTCGTTTTTTCCAAAACACTTATTAAAAATGACACTTATGCGAAGCTTGATGTTTCCTGTCTTGACTTTGCATACCTTATAGTATAACCTACAAACCTTATGACAGAGCAGAGACTCGAAGGCCAAGGTTTGGCTGTTGTAGATTTAGAAAAGAGGAACAAATTCGGTTTAGTTTCAGGTCTTACAGCAAGAGCCGCAATCCTTTTTTCTGCCATATCTTATGCGGCCTGTGGGGGGGTAAGTGAGGACAGCGACTCCCAAACTCCCACTCCTTTAGGTACAAGAGAAAATGTCGAACGTCAAATGGATCGATTTTCTACCCCAACACCCGAACCGATACTAACTCCCGTACCGACACCTGAGCCTACATCAACACCTGAACCGACCCCCGAGCTTACTCCAACTCCGGAAACTACACCTACCCCTGAACAAACTCCGATGGTAACTCCCCCACCAGAGGTAGATTTTGAAGCAGGTTTTGGGTATCCACTAGATGATGGCATAGCGGTAAGAGCTTGTCCAAGTAGCACATGCCAGGAAGTAGGCACGCTTAAAATTGGAGAAGAAACACGAATACTAGGTGAAGTAACAGGTGAGATGTGGCTAAACAGAAACCAAAACATTAGTGCCTTTGGTTCTTTTTCCGAATGGGTTGATGACTGGTATCAGTTAGAAGGCGGTGGATACGTTTATTCCGCCTTTATCTTTATTCCAAAAGAAGGTGAAGTATCTCCTCTTGCCTCCGGCGAAAAGTGGGTGGAAGTAGATCGCGCCAATCAGATATTGCATGCTTATGTTAATGGTGAAGAAATTTTCCAGGCACCAGTCGGCGTTGGGCTTCCAGAAATGGAAACGCCACTGGGAAATTATAACGTACTGGAAAAGATATTAAACGAAACTATGAGCGGTCCGGATTATCATGTACAGGGCGTCCTCTTTACCATGTACTTTACAAGTGTAGGCCACGCTATCCATCTGGATTGGTGGCATGGGGATAGTTACTTCGGAAATAAGCCTACAAGCCATGGATGCGTGGGACTACAGCTTCGCAATGCCCAGAAAATGTGGTTTTTAGGATTCCCCGGAATGAGAGTTAAAATCTACGAATAAATATAAGAAATATGAGGAGAATGCAGAAATTCTCTACTTAATGAACGACTTTGTTCTTCTGGCTGATTTTGCCTGTGGCGCCACTTATATATCAACGAACTGATACAAATTCTGAACAGCAAAAATCAGGAGACTCTACTCACTTGAGTAGGGCTTGCGACCAAAAGCTTCGCTCTGTTTTCATATTCAGGCAAAACTGTCTGGATAGATTGAATTACCCCTTCCTCACAAAAGGCACTTTGTAATTTCTCGGGCAAATATTCCGGATATCTTAAAAGAATGGCTAATGTTCTATCCCAAGTCGCCGCATCAATCATTTTATCGTAAATATCACGGTCAATCGGATCAACTATCTTTGCCTCTTCAGTTGGCTGGATTGCCTCAATGACTGTACCAAAAAAGGCCGCATTAACCTCAGAATAAAATACAGAAAGATCAACATAGCCCGTCCAAATCGAATCGTTTATTGCAATAATCGAACTTCCCAGAAAAACCGCACCAATTTCCTTTTTCCTTTGAAAGTACGTGTATTCCTCTATAGAAGTGCCCCTAACCGGAACATGGTGGCCTGCCCTTAAGGAGTTACTGAAATTTCTCAGTTCTTTATTTGCTTCGGCGATCATGGATTCAACAAGATGAGAAAGCAGAGGCCAGCTTCTGTGATCACCCGTCTCTTTTCCGAATTTCTCCCTGAATCTGGAATCCGCTGGGTGGTCTTCGAAAAACAACTCAACGCTCATTGTTTTAAAAAGCTTTCAGTAGCCTGCTTTGTCTGCTTCTTCTTTGGTTTTGTGGATTGTACCTTCCGGATGATGCGGAGGCGAATAGAAAGTTACGATTTTTAAATCTTTGCTGCCGGTATTGATAAAGTTGTGGCGGGTTCCGGCTTTGACCAGAA
>Ga0209542_10021136_pt1 | contig 10229 bp, 7 predicted proteins | sample RifCSPhighO2_01_FD_184028 | JGI IMG/M metagenome (GOLD analysis project Ga0209542, IMG submission 184028) | Soil microbial communities from Rifle, Colorado - Rifle CSP2_plank highO2_0.1 (SPAdes) (version 2) | ecosystem: Environmental > Terrestrial > Deep subsurface > Rock core/Sediment ...
TAGTACCACTATAGAGTCGCGCGGTTATAATATTTGCGATGCCAGTAGCCCGAGGAAATTGGAGCGGGCAGTCCGCGTCACTTATTAATTTTTTATGAGCGCGCCGAAAGAAATTATTGTCCGGTTGAATAAACTTAAAGAGGCGATTGAAAAATATCGTTATGAATATCATGTTCTTGACAAGTCCTCCATTTCGTCTGAAGCGTTGGATTCGTTGAAGCGCGAGTTGGTGGAAATTGAGACAAAATATCCGGAATTGGTAACAACTGATTCCCCCTCGCAAAGAGTGGCTGGAAAACCTTTACCGGAATTTGAAAAAGTTGCCCACAAAGTTTCCCAGTGGTCGTTTAATGATGCTTTTACTGAGGAGGATATTAGAGATTTTGATGAGCGGGTGAAAAAATTTTTGACAACAAGGCTAAACCTTGGATCTGAAAAAAGGTTTAGCCTTTATTCTGAACTTTCTTATGTCTGCGAATTAAAAATTGACGGACTGAAAGTTGTTTTGGAATATGAAAAAGGAATTTTGAGCCGCGCGGCTACGCGCGGCGACGGCAAGGTTGGCGAGGATGTTACCCAAAATGTTCGAACAATTGAATCGGTGCCGCTTCGGCTTCGGCGAGCCGTTGATATGATTGTGGAAGGCGAGGTGTGGCTTGGCAAAAGTCAATTCCAGAAATTAAATATCCAACAAAAAAAGAAAGGTGAGCCAGAATTTGCCAACCCACGAAACATCGCCGCCGGTTCTATCCGCCAGCTGGACCCAAAAATTACCGCTAGCCGGCATTTGGAAGTTTTTATTTATGACCTTGCCCAAGCCGAAAATATTCCAGCCACTCAAATTGAAGAATTAAAATATTTGGAAGAACTTGGTTTCAAAGTCAATAAACATCCTAAACTTTGCCAGAACATTGATGAAGTTATAAGTTTTTGGAAAGAGTGGCAGAAGCGCGCGCCGAAGGAAGATTATTTAATTGATGGCGTGGTAATAAAAATTAATGAAAGAAAATTACAAGAAGCGCTTGGTTATACCGGCAAAGCGCCACGGTGGGGTATCGCTTTCAAATTTCCGGCGGAGCAAGTGACCACGATAGTGGAGGATATTGTTTTTCAAGTTGGTCGCACTGGCGTCATTACGCCGGTGGCGCGTTTGAAACCGGTCTCCGTTGCCGGTTCGGTGGTCTCGCGAGCAACGCTTCATAATGAAGATGAAATTAAACGGTTGGATGTGCGGATTGGCGATACGGTAATTTTACAAAAAGCCGGCGATGTCATTCCCGATATTGTTCAAGTAGTCAAAGAATTGCGGACGGCAAAGGAAAAGACCTTTGTTTGGCCCAAGAAAATTTCCGAGTGTGGCGGTGACGGAAAAATTGAAAGAGTTGGTGGCGAAGCTGCTTGGCGTTGCGTTGATAAAAATTCCTTTATTATTCAGAAACGGCGGTTTTATCATTTTGTTTCCAAACATTGTTTTGATATTGAAGCGCTTGGTCCGAAGACCATTGATTTGCTTTTGGCTAACGGCTTGATTTCTTCTTATGCCGACATTTTTTCGTTGAAACGGGGCGATCTTTTGACTTTGCCACGGTTTGCCGAAAAGTCCGCTGATAATTTGTTGGAAGCGGTTGAGCAAGCTAAAAAAGTGTCATTGCCGAAATTTTTGGCGGCGCTCTCCATTTCACAGGTTGGTGAAGAAACAGCATACCTCCTGGCGGAGAATTTCCAATTTCCAATTTCCAAGTTCCAAAAAGTGACCGTTGAAGATTTGGAAAAGATAAGTGGCGTTGGACCGATTGTTGCAAAATCCATTGTTAATTGGTTCAAAGATAAAGAAAACAAAAAATTGGTAGGCGATTTGTTGAAGCAAGTAAAAATTGAAAAATACGCGCCGCCCCGCTCTGGCGGGGCGGCGCTAGCCGGCAAGACCTTCGTGCTAACTGGTACTCTGAAATCATTGGAACGAGAGGTGGCAAAACAAAAAATCCGCGAGCGCGGCGGCGCGGTAGTGGAAAGCGTTTCTAAAAAAACCAGTTTCGTGGTGGTCGGTGAGAATCCGGGTAGCAAAGCCGCTCGCGCCGCCGCGCTCGGCGTTCCCCAACTTTCCGAGTCAGAGTTTCTAAAACTTATCGGTTAGATTTGTGTTAAAATATCTCTATGGAAATAGTAACTATTCAAAAAATTACCATCTTTAGCTTGCTTGGTGTTTTTTTTCTAGGACGATATTTTTGGTCTCTTTTTGAAGGAAAAAGAAACAAGATGTCAGTAAATAAAAATACTACCAAAGGTCGCTTTTGGATTTCAATTATCATCTACGCTTCGTTGCCGATTTTGATTGTTCTGAATCCCAATAATATTTTTACGCCCCTTAAAATTTCTGAAGATACCATAGTTGTCTATTTTTTAGGGTTAATCGTTAGTCTTCTAGGCTTACTGTTTATGTTTTTGGCTCGTTTTCATCGCCAGAGTGATTGGGGATTTATGGGTGATACTGCTGGACAAGTGCTTTTTACAAAAGGGATTTATTCCGTGACTCGTCATCCTTATTATGTCGGGGCGGCAATGGTAATATTCGGTGTATACTTGATATTAAATAGCTGGTCAGTGTTGTTAGTGTTGTTTGGAATCCCATTTCTCAAAAAAGTAATCAGAGAAGAGGAAACTTTTTTGTCAGAACGATTTGGTGATGAATGGGTAAAATACAAAAATAGGGTTGGTATTATTCCTTGGTTGAAGATATAAGATTTTATTTATGGACAAAGAAAATAAAAACATAATTTGGTTTAAGGATTTGGGCATTGACGATGTGCCGATTGTGGGAGGAAAAAACGCGGCGCTGGGTGAAATGTTTGCCAATTTAACAAAACTTGGTATCAATGTCCCGAATGGTTTTGCCATTACTGCTCGGGCTTACAATGAATTTTTGGATAAGGCCGGTATTCGCGCTGATATGGAAAAAATTTTGAAGGATCTGGACACCGGCAATATGCGGGCCTTGCAGAAAGCTGGCAAGAAAGTTCGCAAGCTAATTTTGAAAAGTAAATTGCCAAAGGATTTGGAATACGAAATCGCTGGCGCTTATCAAGAACTTGGCAAACAATTTAGTGTGGCAGAGCCGGATGTGGCGGTGCGCTCGTCCGCTACCGCCGAGGACTTGCCCGATTCCAGTTTTGCCGGCCAGCAGGAGACCTATTTAAATATAGTTGGTGTGAAGGACTTGCTTTATGCGGTGAAAGAATGTATCGCTTCGCTTTTTACCGACCGAGCAATTTCTTATCGACAAGATCGCGGCTTTGCGCATACAGCAGTGGCTTTGTCGGTTGGTGTGCAGAAAATGGTTCGGGCTGACAAGGGTGTTTCGGGTGTAGCTTTTTCCATTGATACCGAAACCGGTTTTGACAAAGTGGTGGTGATCAATGCTTCCTATGGTTTGGGCGAAATGGTTGTTCAAGGCAAAGTGACACCGGACGAATTTGTGGTGTTCAAGCCGACTTTAGCCGAAGGAAAACGGGCTATTGTTACCCGCGATATTGGCGTGAAAGATGTGAAAATGATTTATGGCCGTAGGGGGACTGAAATTATCAAGACCTCACCAGCCGAGCGCGCGGTTTTATGTTTGTCTGATGACGAAATTTTGAAACTGGCTGATTGGGTAGTGAAAATTGAAAAATATTTTTCTGACAAAAAAGGCCATTATCAGCCGATGGACACTGAGTGGGCAAAAGATGGCGTTTCTGACCAACTTTATATTGTCCAAGCTAGACCGGAAACGGTTCAGGCGACGCGTGACAAAGCGCTTTACATTGAATATCGTTTGAAAGAAAAAGGTAAAGTTTTGACAACTGGCACGGCGGTTGGCGCGAAAATTTCTAGCGGTAAAGTGCGGGTGATTCGCGATGTGAAAAATATCGGAAGGTTTCAAAAAGGCGAAGTGTTGGTGACTGAAATTACCGACCCCGATTGGGAGCCGATTATGAAAATTGCCAGCGCTATCGTGACTGACAAAGGCGGTCGCACTAGTCACGCGGCTATCGTTTCGCGAGAGTTGGGCATCACTTGTATTGTTGGCGCTGCCAGTGCCACTAAGGTCTTGCGCGATGGCCAAATGGTGACAGTGGATAGTTCCGGCAGTGTCGGAATTGTCTATGAAGGAAATTTGCCGTTTGAGAAAATTGAACATCATTTGGATAAAATTCCCGAGACCAAAACCAAAATTATGGTCAATATCGGTTCGCCCGACGAAGCGTTTGAAAAATGGCAATTGCCGGTTAAAGGTGTCGGTTTGGGAAGGTTAGAATTTATTATTACCGAGCACATCAAAATTCACCCGAACGCTTTGATTGATTATGAAAAATTGAAAGCCGAAACGGGTAATGCCGAAAAACAGGCGATCGTAAAAAAAATAGATGAATTAACGACGGGTTATATCAATAAGACCGAATTTTATGTTAGCGAATTGGCTGAAGGTATTGCTAAAATCGCCGCCGCTTTTTATCCCAATGAAGTGATTATTCGTTTTTCTGATTTCAAAACCAATGAATATCGGACACTGGTTGGCGGCACGCTTTACGAGCCGGCGGAAGAAAATCCAATGCTCGGTTGGCGTGGCGCTTCGCGCTATTACGACCCGAAATTCAAGGAAGCGTTTGGTTTGGAATGTAAAGCGCTAAAAAAAGTTCGCGAGGAAATTGGTTTGAAAAATGTTTCCGTTCTGATTCCTTTTTGCCGGACGCCAGAAGAAGGCAAACAGGTTTTGGAAGCGATGAAAGCCAATGGTTTGGAGCGCGGCCAGAATGGTCTCAAGGTTTATATTATGTGCGAGATTCCTTCCAACATTCTTTTAGCAGATGAGTTTTTAGAAATTTGCGATGGTATGTCTATTGGTTCTAACGATTTGACTCAACTGACGCTCGGTTTGGATCGCGACTCTGGTATTGTCGCCAAAATTGCCAATGAAAGAAATCCGGCGGTGAAAAAACTGATTGCCGAGATTATAAAAAAGTGTAAAGAGAAAAATAAATACATCGGCATTTGCGGCCAAGCGCCATCTGATTTCCCCGATTACGCAGAATTTTTGGTGGAGCAGGGAATTGAAAGTATGTCTTTGAATCCAGACACTATTATCAAGACCTTGGAATTAGTGGCGGAAAAAGAAAAAAAGCTATAAGCTAATTTTGGGCGAGTGGTGAAATTGGCAAACACGCACGCTTCAGGAGCGTGTGCCGAAAGGCTTGCGGGTTCAAGTCCCACCTCGCCCATTGACAAAAATAGAGTAATCTGCTATGCTCTTGGTAGTCAGGGTTGGTCCAGATAATGGATTCCAAGAAGGAAAGCAAAACGCTTTAACCCTGTTTTTGAAAGGATAGTTCTGTGAAAATTAATGCATTGTTCGCCAAGGTTGTGATATTCCGCCCCAACCACTCTGAACCCGAGAAAGGTTTCGGTTTTGCTGATACCGCGGGAGGTCAAAGGTTCTACATCCCGATGTGGGCCTGTCGGAAAATCGTCGCTGGTCTCGAGGGGCCCGAGTTTTCGCCAGAAGAGTGGAATCAGTGGCCGAAAGGCGCGGAATTTGCCGGCAATAATCTTGCCGACGAAGTCGTCTTGATTCCTGATCTTCGGCCGCCGCGGTCGGGTGAAGCCCCGCGCGCTTATCGCTGGGGCTACAAGAAGTTTTGGGACAACGCTGCCCGGGAAATCGAGGCGAGGCCAATCTATCGAGTGATGGGCGAGAATCGGTTTCGGGGACAGGTTGTCCCTGCAGAACGGAGAGAAGAGGAAGTTACCGTTGGGACGATGGAGGAGCTTCAGGCGAAGTTCCCACGGGAAATGGGCAACGACCCACTCAGGGCAGACAAACCCTACCATTCCGGACCGTGTCAGCGAATCAATCGTTGGTTCGTTTGGAAAGACGGCGATTGGTGCCTCTGCGAAGACCCTCGGCCAAGTTCCATTCTTACAATGGATTGCCAGCAACCTAACGGTTGTGGTGAACTGGCGATGGACCTCGCTCAAGAGTTTGACAAGATGGGACAGGTCCGTGTGGCGAAATTCAACGCCCGGTACCAGAGGCAGCCGGTTGCGGCCTAATCGCGCGCAATCTCACATCCCGCTCTTCGCAAGAAGGGCGGGGTTTTTAATCTCCCTTTGGAAAAGGGAGTGGCTGAAAGCCGAGGGATTTTTAATTCCTGAAAATCCTCCGCCCTGCGGGCACCTCCTTTTACAAAGGAGGATTTAAATTCCAAAGGGAGATTTTCTATGTTAATATGGCTCTGCTATGAGCATTTTTTCCAAAATTTTCGGTGACGAAAATGAAAAAACCATCAAGGCGATTCAGCCGTTGGTGGCAAAAATCAACGCTTTAGAACCGGAGTTTGAAAAACTTTCGGCAGAGAATTTGCGCGCCAAAACGGAAGGATTTAAAAAACGCCTGTCAGAAAAAGAAACACTAGACGATATTTTACCGGAAGCGTTCGCGGCTGTGCGTGAGTCGGCAAAGCGGACTTTGGGTCAGAGGCACTTTGATGTTCAACTAACCGGCGGTGTGATTTTACACCGCGGCGGCATTGCCGAAATGAAAACTGGTGAAGGCAAGACCTTGGTTGCCACTTTGCCGGTTTATTTAAATGCTCTAGAAGGCAGAGGCGTCCACATTGTTACCGTCAACGACTATCTTTCCCGTCGCGACGCGGTTTGGATGGGGCAAATTTATAATTATCTCGGACTTTCGGTTGGGGCGATAAATCACGAGTCAAGTTTTCTTTATGATCCAACGCATACCGAAGCGGATAAGACCCGCGACGAGCTGGGTTCATTCAAAGTGGTTCATGAATTTTTGCGACCGGTGACGCGACGGGAGGCATATCAAGCCGACATTACTTACGGCACCAATAATGAATTTGGTTTTGATTATTTACGCGACAATTTAGAATATGAAGAAATCGCCTTGCGCCAGAGAGATTATCATTTTGCCATCGTTGACGAGATTGATTCTATTTTAATTGATGAAGCGCGGACGCCGTTAATTATTTCCGCGCCGACCAGCGAATCGGAAGACCTATATCGCAAATTTGCCGGTATCGCTCGCACTTTGGTAAAAGATAAGGATTTTACTGTAGACGAAAAATTTCGCTCCATTGCTATGACCCAAGAAGGCATTGACCGAGTGGAAAAGTTGTTGGGTGTGGGGAATATTTATACTGAAGGCGGAATGAAATTTGTCCATCATTTGGAAACGGCGGTGCGAGCAGAAGCGCTTTTTCATAATGATAAAGAGTATGTTGTAAAGAATGGCGAAATTGTAATTGTGGACGAATTTACTGGTCGATTACAGCCAGGTCGGCGTTGGAGTGAAGGTCTTCATCAAGCCATTGAAGCCAAAGAAGGCGTTCAAGTTCAGAAAGAATCGCGGACTTTTGCCAGTATCACTTTCCAAAATTATTTTCGTCTTTATAAAAAACTTTCTGGTATGACCGGCACAGCGGTAACTTCCAAAGAAGAATTTTTGAAGGTCTATGGCTTGAATGTTGTTTCTATTCCGACTAATCAACCGCTTATCCGGCATGATTTGAATGATGTGATTTTCAAAACCGAACACGGCAAGTTTATCGCTTTAGCTCGGCGGGTAAAAGAGTTGAATAAAAAGGAACAGCCGGTTTTGATTGGAACGGTTTCCATTGAAAAAAATGAAGTTTTGTCGCAATACCTACAAAGAGAAGGTATTAAGCATGAAATTTTGAACGCCAAAAATCACGAACGGGAAGGTGAAATCATTGCTCAAGCTGGTCGGCGCGGCGCGGTGACTATTGCCACCAATATGGCTGGTCGGGGTGTGGATATTAAATTAGGAGGTAATCCGCCTTCATTAGAGGAAGCGAAGTTGGTGCGAGAAACGGGTGGTTTGGTGGTTCTTGGAACGGAACGGCACGAAGCGCGGCGCATTGATAATCAATTGCGTGGCAGAAGCGGTCGGCAAGGCGATCCGGGCGAGACGCAGTTTTTTGTTTCTTTGGAAGATAATTTATTGCGGATCTTTGCTGTGGATACCATTAAGAAAGTGATGGGTTTTTTGAAAGTCGCCGAAGACGAGCCGATTGCCAATAATATGATTAGCAAATCGTTGGAGACCGCTCAGACAAAAATTGAGGGTTTTAATTTTGACGCCCGCAAGCATGTTTTGGAATATGATGATGTTTTGAATCACCAACGCAAAACTATTTATGATAGACGAAGAAAAATTTTGACTGGTGGGCCGAAAGCGGTAGATGAATATTTGGAAAATTTATCAGCAGGTGATGAGGTGTTGGAAAAAGCGATTACGGATAAAAAAACCGCGCTCTGGGGTGATTTTCACTTGATAATGAGGCGCGTAATTTTACAAACCATTGATATGTTTTGGGTGGAGCATTTGGAATTGATGGATTACACTCGCTCATCAGTCAATTTGCGCGCTTACGGCCAACGCGATCCATTGGTGGAATACAAACGCGAGGGTTTGCGATTGTTTAAGGAAATGGAGGAAGCGGCGCGAGCGCAAGTGATGCGATTAATCCCAAATATTTCCGCCGGAGCCGCCAGCCAAATTTCTGTTGAACAAAAAAACTTGCGAGAAGTGGAACGCAAAGCGCAAGAAATCGGTGGTGTCACAAAATCCGTCGGCTTGCCCGCCGAAGCGTCAGCGAGGGCGGGCCGCAATGACCCTTGCCCCTGCGGTTCGGGTAAAAAGTTTAAGAAGTGTCATGGGAAATAAAATGACCATAATCAAAAAGAAAATTTGGTTTTGCCCGTGGTGTGGAGATAAAAACAAATTCGTGATATGATATGACAATGACCAAAAGAGAATTTACGGCAGTTTATCAAAAGCGCGGCAAGCGATTTATCGCTTGGCTTGAAGAAATTCCCGGTGTTAACACGCAAGGACGAACTCTTAAGGAGGTAAAAGAAAATCTTACCGAGGCGACACAAATGGTATTGGAAGCCAATAGAGAATTGCTGACTAAAAGAATTTCGGCGATTGGCCGTCTGACTTTTAGCATACCAATTTCCGCATAATGAAACGGTTAAAATTAATCACTTATTTAAATCGTTGCGGTTGCGTTTTTCTTCGTGAAGGAACGAGACATACTTTGTTTATAAATCCATTACTCGATAAAGTTTCATCCGTGCCAAGACATCGAGAGGTAGATGATTTGCTTGCCGAAAAAATCTGTAAAGACCTCGGAGTTAAATCTATTAGGAAAAACTGAAAAACGCGGTTTGCAAATAATTTCATTGGAATGATAAAATATACGCAATGGATCCTCGCTTGCTCATAACTAATGTCGGTTTTCTTATTGCCACCGTGGTCGCGTTTGGCCTCGGGGTTTATGTTTTGTTTTTAAGTTGGCGTAAGTCCGCTCGTTTTTTATTTTTTCTTGCTTCACTTTCAGCGATTATAGCTGCAATCGCTCACTTGGCTGGGACTAACGCTTTTGACGCTGAAGCGTCGCGGCAATCTTTTCTTTGGACATTAGCGCTTATTCCATCAGCTATCTTTATTACTCATTGGGGTTTGATTTTGATTGGTAGAAATTATGAGAAGCGGCGCGCGCTTGTTGTAATTTATTTTTCTGGTATCGCTCTAGTAATTTTTTTCTTGCTTTTTCCGGCTACTTTTCTTTTACCTTCAGCGCCAGTTGGTTATCTGCCGAACTTTTATCAGCCCGGCGCTTTTTACTTGGTTTTTTGGTTTTACCTTTTGCTAGTTGTTTTTTATATTTCATACCAAACGCTTGTCGCTTACAAAGTGGCTGATTTAGCTACCAAAGATAAAGTAAAGCATTTTTTTGTCATAAAGCATTTTCTAATTTTTATCTTTTTGTCCGTCTTGATTGCTGGGGTGATTAAATTAGCGGTCCTTGTGACTGATTCAGTCACTAGGATTTTGCCAACCATTTCCTCGTTTGCGATTTACGGAGTGTTCGGTTTGGTTATCGCTGGTTTGGTAATGTCCCTCTGGCGGCGCGCGCAGCTAGTTGACTCTTTGAAATACGAATTTATCGCCGTGATTACCCACAAGCTGCGCGCGCCGCTGACTTATATTAAATGGGCACTTGGTGAATGGCCGAACGCTCGTCAGGATTCTGACAAGACGAAAATTATTGAACAAGTCGGTAGCGCCAACAAACGGTTAACCGAACTGACAGATGTTTTGATGGGCTTGGTAAAAATTGACGCTGGCGATTATCAATATA
>Ga0209542_10021137_pt1 | contig 10229 bp, 12 predicted proteins | sample RifCSPhighO2_01_FD_184028 | JGI IMG/M metagenome (GOLD analysis project Ga0209542, IMG submission 184028) | Soil microbial communities from Rifle, Colorado - Rifle CSP2_plank highO2_0.1 (SPAdes) (version 2) | ecosystem: Environmental > Terrestrial > Deep subsurface > Rock core/Sediment ...
AAAGCAAAAGACTTTCTCAAAAATTATCAATGGAGCAGCTATCAAGATTATCTCGGTATCAATAGAGTACAAAGAAGAATTCTTACTACAAAAGATTTTCCTGATTACTTTAGGGATGTAAAAGTTTTTGAAAAAGAAATATTCGAATGGTTATTATTTACCCCTAAGTCCGACATAGGGGTAAGTTTGTAATTTGATATTAATTTAAACACCGACCAGCTTGGTCGGTGTTATGTTATTGCAACCTACCGTATTCTTTTAATAATCAAGATATATCCACCAATAAAAGCGGCACGAACATGCTCGTATCCAATGCGCAACTTCCCTTCTTCAATAAGCTGATTAATTATCCTTTTTAAATCTTCGCCTCTTGAACTTTCAATACCAGCAGTCGAAGCTTGTTTAAAGAAATCATCTTCGCTGAAACATGATCCAACTTCTGTAAACATATTATCTAGTATATATTGTTTTGCTTCTTCATCGGTAAGTTCAAATTCTTTCCGAGAAATTTCAACGTGCTTAGCCATTGGGTACCTCCAAGTAAATGAGCTAAAAACATGTTAACAGTTTTGTGTAAAAGGTAAAGTTTGGAGCTCTGATTTGAATTCAATGAAAAATCTGTTAAAATAGCTGAATGAATGAAGAACAGGTGCAAATTCCAAGTGTAAAATCAGAAATCCTCGCCTTTGTTTGGGAGACAATAAAGGTCGTTGTTGTTTCGCTTGCTATCATTCTGCCGATAAGGTATTATCTTGTCCAGCCGTTCTTTGTTAAGGGGGCTTCTATGGAGCCGAATTTTGAAGATGGCGACTACCTTTTGGTGGATGAACTAAGTTATCGTTTTTCAGTGCCTGAAAGAGGTGATGTAATCATTTTCAGGTATCCTCAGGACCCTTCACAGTTTTTTATAAAACGCATAATTGGACTTCCGAACGAGACAGTTGAAATAAAAGACAACCAAATTAAAATTTATAACAAAGAAAGGCTGGAAGGATTTGTTCTTGACGAAAGTTATTTGGCATTTGAACAGAAAACTGTCGGTAACTCTGTTACAAAAACAGACGATAATGAATATTTTGTTTTAGGTGATAATCGTTTTCAAAGTTCTGACTCAAGACGATGGGGATCGGTCAACAAGTCATTGATAACGGGCAAGGCATTTCTAAGACCCTGGCCTATAGGCAAAGACATCAAAATACCATCAGTAAACTACTAACTAATTTAAAAAATGGCTAAATCCAAAAAAGAAAGAAGTGTTCAGGCGCCAAAAGGAATGCAGGAAATACTTCCTGAAGACCAGAAGTATTGGCGCTATATAACAAAGAAAGCAGAAAATCTGCTTGAGTTTTATGGTTTTGAAAGAATAGAGACCCCGGTTTTGGAGTCCACAGACTTATTTTCACGCTCGGTGGGAGAATCTACGGACATTGTCCAGAAAGAAATGTACACCTTGAAAACGAAAGGTGGCGACAGTCTAACATTAAGACCCGAAGGGACGGCCCCTGTTGTTAGGGCATATCTTGAAAATGGAATGAATGTTAAGCCTCACCCGGTCAAACTTTATTATATCAGTCCCATGTTTAGGCATGATCAGCCACAAAAGGGGAGATATAGGCAGTTTTATCAGTTGGGGATTGAGACTATCGGTGACAGCAGTGAGGCGGTAGATGCGGAATTGATTTTTTTGGCTTATAAGTTTATTGAAAGCTTGGGGTTGAAGGGATACAATGTCCACATAAACAGTATCGGTGACCAAAATTGCCGTCCGGCATATTTGAAGACACTCAAAGATTATTATAAAAACCGTCTCAAAAAAAGCTGTTCTAATTGTAAGATAAGGTTTAAGGAAAATATTTTAAGACTATTGGACTGTAAAGAAGAGTTATGTAAAGAAATAGCCAAAGAGGCCCCACAATTTGTAGATTTCTTGGACGAAGAGTGTCATGCTCACTTCAAACATGTTTTGGAATTTTTAGATGAGGCAAAGGTGCCATATATATTGAATCCGCATTTGGTCAGAGGGTTGGATTACTATACCAGAACCGTATTTGAGATTTTACCGGAAGAAAATATTGGCGCTCAATCTACTTTATCCGCAGGCGGACGTTATGATAAATTAGTTGAACTCTTGGGCGGTTCCAAAACTCCGGCAGCCGGATGGGCATTGGGCATAGAGAGAATTATCCTTGAATTAAAAGAGAAAAATGTTTCAGTTCCCGAAATAAAAACCAAGCCAAAAGTTTTTTTGGTCCAGCTTGGAGAAGCTGCAAAAAGAAAAAGTATCTTGCTTTTTGAGTCTTTCAGGAAGGCCGGTGTGGAGGCCAAATCTTCTTTGGGTCGGGACAGTATCAAATCACAATTGAGAATTGCTAACAGATTGGACGTTAAGTTTGCTTTGATATTCGGACAAAAAGAAGCGTTAGATGACACTGTAATCTTGAGAGAAATGGATACCGGAATTCAAGAAACTATTCCTTTGGAGAAAATTGTTGATGAAGTTAAAAAAAGACTCAAGTCGTGACAACAGATGTTTTCTGTAAAATTATTAGAGGCGAGCTGCCTTCTGAAGTTGTATATAAAGACGACAATGTCTGGGTTATTAAAGATATTACACCGCAGGCACCGGTACATCTTTTAATCATAACCGCCAAACACTTTGATGGACTTGATGATGTGGTTGAAAAGGATCAGGATCTCTTGGGAAAACTTTTTTTAGTTGCTCATGATGTGGCTAAAAAAGAGAAACTTGATAAAGGATATCGTTTGGTTGTAAACGAAGGTGAGCACGGAGGAAAATTGGTTCCTCACTTTCACATTCACCTTCTTGGTGGCAAACCTCTGGGACCAAAAATTATAAAATAAGTGCACTTGAAAAATTCTCTTATTGGTGATACTCTTTTTATTGAAAGGAGGATTGGTTTATGGTAGAAGTAAAAAGAAAACCAAATGAAAGTGTGGGAAGTTTGTTGAGGCGTTTTAACCGCTTTGTTCAGCAAAGCGGAGTTTTGATTAGAGCTAAAAAATCTCAACACAGAGAAAAGAAACAAACCGAAAGAAAAGAAAAAAACGCAGCTATTATGGGATTGCACCTAAGTGAACTAAGAAGAAAATTAGAAAAGTTGGGAAAATATGACGAAGATACTTTTGAAGAAGAGAAGCGAAAAATGAAACAAAAATTAGATCTATAGATTAACAGCTCTTACAACCTCTACGTGTACGGAGGGAGACGCCTTTTTAAAAATTTACTAATTTTGTAAAAAGTGTCTCCCTCCGCTGGTTGCTTAGTATATAATTTACAGCTGGCAATAGATGTTCAAATTTCTCCAAGAATCGGCTTAAATAGCCGATTCTTGAGGTGCTGTTGCTTTTTGGTTTAAGTTGTGCTATGATTAAAACCGAATTGGAGCCCGAAATGGGCTTCCCAGAGAGCAATTTCGCTCTTTGAAAAATAGGCGGTTGCATAGTGCGACACCTATTCCGGCATAGTGCCGGAGAAAGGTAAGTCATGGCTCGTTGGACACCGGTTGAGAAGATTCAGGATTTCGTGAACAAAGCTGGAGGCGAGGAGCCCATCGAACGTTTCCTCTCCGGCGAGCTCGTGTTCGTTGAAAGGGATGTCAGGGTTAGTGTTTCTGGTCAGGCCAACGGTGGCGTGACCTACGCGACTGGCATCAACGAGGCTTTGTTCCGTGCTGACTGGCAGAAGTATCTGCGCGAGATTTTCGGCGTCAGCGCCGACTTCCTCTCCGTGATGAAACTGCCGCCGGTTCGCTCCGGCTTTGGCTGGGGCATCGCGATGCCCCAGGGTATTACGACCCAGCGGATGCTCGATGTACTCAAGCCGCGCTTCGGTGGCAAGCTTTGGCAGTGGTACCAGAACCTCGACCGCGCGATTGACCTGGAGAAGGAAGCGCGGACGACCGCAAATGGCCCTTATGTGGTCTGGTGTCGCGACAGGGTTGAAGCTGATGAGGAACTCAAGAACCTCTCGGCCAATGACCTGACCAAGCGTGGTACCAACTGCATGACGGAGCCGGAGCGTATCGTGCTGGAGGGGTGGTTTCACTGGAAGACCGGCGGCCATCTCGACACCAAGAACGTGACGCTCAGCGCAGGGTCGCGCTGCTCGGATGGCAGCGTGCCGTACGCGGACTGGAGCGCTGACGACGGCTTCGGCGTGGGCGGGTGCGGCGCCGGCGGCCGCGATGGCAGCATCCGTGCTCGCGAGGTGGTTTCGTAACACTTCTGTCTTGTCTCTCGTTCCTCTACGGGGCTCCTCCGGAGCCCCGTAATTTTTTGTTTTTAATAAATAATATTGTAAAATGATTTTGGCTAATACAATCGGTTCCGCCCATGGCGGGGTAGCGATTTGCCATATATTACGAAACTGCTTGTCTGATTTTGGCGAGATAATGTCTCGTGAATAAATCCGGCGGAATGCCGGTGGAACACAGAGGACTTTCTAAAAGGTCTTTGGTGATGAGGATGAAATCAGGCAATACGCTGCTCGGATGGCAACGTGCCGAACGCGAACTGGAACGCTGACAACGGCTTCAACGTGAACAGGTACAACGCCGACAACCGCAATGACAACATCCGTGCTCGCGAGAAGTCTCGACCATGATCGCCGCTCAACGAGCGGCGGTAAGGTATTTGATCCAGCCGTTAGTCATTTTTGATATTTCCTGCAGGTCTGTTTGAAATTCTAGGTGCGTATTAAAAGGAATAAGATTAAGTTCATGAGAAATTCTTATTAATCTTTTTAATAGTTCTATATTTATTCGGGCTTTGCAGAGTGACGGCATCTTTTCTAGCTTAGACTCAAAGGCAGCGATTATTATAAGACAGATAGCTTCCAGACAAGCGTTTTCAATCTTCAAATAAATTCCGAATTGGTCTCGTTTCGATATCTTTGGTTTGAATAGATAAATCTTTTTGTAAAAGTTGCACATTGCATGAATCAGCGGAACATCAACGTGTTGGGGGGGGGGATTAATGGTCATAATATTTTTGAAAAAATAGTTAGTTTAGAAAATCTGTTTTTGGCCTGGAAAGAATTCAAGAAAGGAAAAACAGGCAAATTAGACATCCAGGAATTTGAGTTTAACCTGGAAGAAAATATTTTTCAACTTCACGATGACCTGAAAAATAAAAAATACAAACACGGACCATATGTTGCTTTTTATGTCAGAGACCCTAAATTAAGGCATATTCACAAAGCGTCAGTCCGCGACCGATTGCTTCATCATGCAGTATTCCGGATTTTGTATCCAGTTTTTGACCGTAATTTTATCCACGACTTGTACTCCTGTCGTGTAGGGAAAGGCACTCATCTGGCAGTAGATCGACTTAAGCAATTTATTACTAAAGCAAGTCATAACAATAGCCGTTTGGTGTATGCACTTAAATGCGATATACGAAAATTTTTTGATTCCGTTGATCAAAACATTCTCACGCAGTTAATTAATAGAAAGATTAAAGACGAGAATGCTCATTGGCTAATCAATCAAATTATTGGAAGTTTCTCAAAAACTCCATACGTGGGGCTACCACTTGGCAATGTCTCAAGTCAATTATTTGCCAACATTTATTTAAATGAACTTGACCAATTTGTTAAGCATAGTTTAAAAGTAAAATACTATTTAAGGTATTGCGACGACTTTACAATTTTGGGAGACGACCTAGAAAAAATATCGATGTTGGTGGATAGGATAGGTAGTTTCTTAATGAAAAAATTGAAACTATCTTTACACGAGGATAAAATTATAATCAAAAAGCACAGACAGGGAATAGATTTTCTTGGCTATGTGGTTTTACCAAACCATCGTGTGATAAGAACAAAGACCAGAAAGAGAATCATTAATAAAATTATTAACAGACGGGAAGAGTTGGGCGACGATTTAATTTCTCAAGAATCATTTAAGCAATCATTAAATTCTTTTTTGGGAATGATCGACCACTGTAATGGTTATGAGTTGGAAAAAGAAATAATATGGCTAAGCGGATTGGCGGAAATTGAAATTTAATGTATCATTTACCCATGCTAAAAGAAAAAATACAACAGGAAATGAAAGATGCTCTAAAGAGTGGTGACTCACAAAAGCGAACACTTTTGGGTATGGTTTTATCGGCTGTTAAAAACAAGGAGATAGAAAAAAGAAGCGAACTCACGGATGAAGATGTAATAGGCGTTATTTCTTCGGAAATAAAGAAAAGAAAAGACGCCACAGAACAATTTGAAAAGGGTGGACGTCCAGAACTTGCTGAAGGGGAGAGAAAAGAAGCCGAGACACTAATGACCTATATGCCCGAGCAAATGTCGGAAGAAGACATTAGAAATGAAATCAAAAAGACCATTACTGAAACTGGGGCTAAAGATGTGAAAGAAATGGGCAAGGTTATTGGAGCGGTAATGGCAAAAATAAAAGGCAAAGCCGACGGACAGGTAGTCAGTCGGATAGTGAAAGAAGAATTGTCAAAGTAAATTGACGATCTTAATTTGACTGATATACTGCAATTATGACTAAACAAAAAACAAATGGAATTACGCTTGATGATCTGGCCTTAATGGTGGCTAAGGGATTTGAGCATACAGCTTCAGATTTAGACATAGTGAAGCAAGACGTCTCTGGCTTGAAGCAAGACGTCTCTGGCTTGAAGCAAGACATGACAGAGGTAAAGCAAAAAGTTAGCAGACTTGATTATAGAATAGAAGAAATGCATGAAATTTTGACTCGCTTTGAAGAGGGGGATATTTTGGATTTGCATAAAAGGATTAAAATTCTTGAAAGGACAGTGAGGGCTATGAGTAAATATATTGAGATCGCAAAATGATAAATACTTAACAAAAACCGCCTACAGAGAGTTTTACCGGCTAAAGCACGGTACACTCCGAGAAAAATGGCGGTTTTTGTGTGTTAATAGTTCAATTTTTTTAAAATTTATGCTACTTTTTAATACAATTATGAACGAAATTGATTTGGGACAATTAGGCAAACAAAGATTTTTTAATTTTTGCAATACTATCAAGAATCTAATTTCGGACGAGGCTGTTAAAGTTGATTTAGTAGTTGCATCAGGGAATAGTGGTTTAGCTGTGGGAAAATTTACAGAAATGATCTATGAAGAATTGGGCTTATCTTTCCCTAAGAAGTTAAGTATACCGTTTTACAGATTTTTGCCTGGTTATCACGATGACTTAAGTAAGATTTTTAATAGTGAGATATTTTTACCAGATGTTGTTAAGCAATTGAAAAACATAGACAATCTGGAGAATGTTTTATTTGTAGATGACGAGATAGGGCAGGGCGTTACTGCAATCGGTATTTTTAAATTGATTAATCAGGCATTGGAAAAATTAGGAAGAATTAAAATAAAAAACTTCTATATTGTGGCCGAAGATCAGGGCTTTAAGCCCCCAAAAGATTTGCCACAAATCAAATTTATTCCTTATGACAAAGAGCTTGACGGGTATAATAATGTAATATTTTTTGTAAATCCAGAAGAATTAGAGGCTCCTATTGTGAAGGTCATGGGAGATGACGATAAATTTCCATTTCACCAAAGGACGAATATATTATTAAACCTGCCAGTAAAGTATTTTAATAAAGGTAATCCAGTATATACTGAAAAATATCTTGAGTTGGCTAAACAAAAAATATTGAATCTTGCGGAATTACAAAATAAATACATAAAACATCTTAAAGATTTGATTGAGAACTGTTTGGAGTAACTACTAATTTATATTGATTAATAACAATCTTGATTTTTTATTCATAAATATCAGCCATAACCTAAACAACCGGCGGAGGGAGCATGCTTTTATGAAATCAGCAGTATTTTAGAAAAGCATGCTCTGCAGCATGCATGGAGGTTGTAAGGTGCTATTGAAATAAAGTGGTGGTTTTTTGTTTTTTGTGATAAAATCACTCATATTTATAAAAAACAATGTTAGACTTGGTTTTCAAAAATTATATAACCCGTCCGCAAAGCGGACGGAGCAATCGTCGCATGACGGCATCCAGAAAAGCTCCCAGAGAAGTTTTTTTCAGGGAAATTTTAGTTGCAACGATAAAAGAACTTAAGATAAAAGATAAAAATATTGAGGTAAGTTTGAATTTGGTCGGAGAGGTCAAGATTAAAGAACTAAACAAGAAGTATCGTGGGAAAAATGAAGTCACAGATGTGCTATCTTTTCCTTTGGAAGAAACTAGACTTAAAAAATATGATATACTTCCACTAGGAGACATTTTTATCTGTCTGCCTTTTGCGGTTAAAGAGGCGAAAAGACAGAGTATCAGTTTAAAAAAAGAATTAGCATGGCTGACAGTTCATGGTTTTTTGCATTTATCGGGATATGACCATGATAAATCCAAGCAAGATGCCGAGAAGATGTTTAAGATAGAAAATCAAATATTAAACAAGATCAAGCTTTGAAATTTCTAATTTCTAATTACTAATTTCTAAATAATGTCTAATTCTTAAATTTATAAATTGGTCATTAGAAACTGGGATTTGATTAGAAATTAGATATTAGTAATTAGTAATTTTATGCCAAAGCCATACATAATATCAGGAATTGACATAGGAAACTCACAGGTTAAAGTTGTAGTCGCAAAAATAGATCGCGATACTTTGGGGGCCGAAATTTTGGGGGTGGGAAGCGCCATTTCAAATGGTTTAAGACGAGGCATGGTAGTTGATATGGAGGAAACAATAGGTAATGTTCGGACGGCCGTTCAGAGAGCTGAAGCAATGGCAGGCGCCAACATAAAACGGGCATATCTTGCCGTAAATGGACTCCATATCAAAACCCAGATATCCAGAGGTGTAATCGCCGTATCACGAGCTGACGGAGAAATATCACAGAACGATATTGATAGAGTGTTGCAGGCGGCATCGGTGGTCAGTTTGCCGGCCAACAGAGAAATAATTCACGTCATACCGCGTAATTATATTGTTGACGGAACGGAATACGTTAAAAATCCGTTAGGTATGAAAGGTGTTCGTCTTGAGGCGGAAGTATTTATAATTGACGGGCTTTCTCCCTACTTGAGAAATGTGACGAAGTGTATAAACGAAAATAATATTGAAGTGACCGGATTGGTTTTCGCACCTTTAGCATCATCGCTTGCTGTTTTGGATAAAAACCAAAAAGAATATGGAGTTCTCAATCTTGACTTCGGGGGAGGCACCTCAACCCTGACAGTTTTTGAGGAAGCCGATTTGCTTCACAGTGTGGTGTTGCCGATAGGCTCAAAACACATTACTTCAGACTTGGCCGTTGCATTAAGAACATCAATGGATGTGGCTGAAAGAATAAAAATTGAACATGGTTCTACTTCAGAGGGGGAAGACTTACGTAAAAGAGGGAACATAGATTTGTCTGAATTGATGTCAGAAAAAGATTTCGTTCTGCCAAGAAAACAGTTGATTAGAGTTGTAGATGCTCGCGCCCAAGAATTACTGGAAATGGTTGCTAGTGAACTCAAGAAGATTTCTAAAGGAATGCTTCCCGCCGGAGTGGTTTTGTCCGGAGGCGGGGCAAATTTACCGGGTCTTGCGGCTATGGTAAAAGAAAAACTCAGATTGCCAGTTAGAATTGCCAAATCTCTAAATTTATCAGGAGTGGCGGATAACATTGACGATCCTTCTTTTGCGGTTGCGGCGGGATTGATAACTTGGGGGGTAGACGAAGAATTTAGCGGGAACAAGGGTTCTAAAAGCGCTCAATTTGTTAATAGCGGCTCGTTTAAGAAGGTTTTGGATTGGTTAAAGAATTTCTCACCCTAGTCTTCAGGGGTGACTTATTCACAAAGTTATCCACAGCAAATCTTAGATTGCTTGCGTGGCTTTTTTATTTATGATAATACGAAGTAAATTCAAAGTGTAAAGTGAAAAATTTAAAACAGATGTTGTTTTGCGCTTTACACTTTAAGTTTTTATATATGGGACAAATAGTTAAACCTCCATTTGAAACGTTTGCAAGAATAAAGGTTGTTGGCGTGGGCGGTTCAGGTTGCAACGCTTTGGCAAGAATGATTGAAGCCAGAATTCACGGTGTTGAGTTCATTGCGATTAATACCGATGCTCAGGCTTTGCACAACAGCACCGCCACCACCAAAATCCATATAGGCAAAAGCTTAACTCGTGGTCTTGGTGCGGGCATGAACCCTGAGATAGGAAAACAAGCTGCTGAAGACACCAAAGAAGAAATAATGAACGCACTG
>Ga0209542_10021138_pt1 | contig 10229 bp, 5 predicted proteins | sample RifCSPhighO2_01_FD_184028 | JGI IMG/M metagenome (GOLD analysis project Ga0209542, IMG submission 184028) | Soil microbial communities from Rifle, Colorado - Rifle CSP2_plank highO2_0.1 (SPAdes) (version 2) | ecosystem: Environmental > Terrestrial > Deep subsurface > Rock core/Sediment ...
ATATCCAACATACGTCAAAAGAGTTGACCAAAGCAACGAACCAAGAAACGTGTAGAGCGAGAATTTCCATATATTCATTTCCGCTAACCCTGCTGGAAGAGAGATAAAGGTGCGTACTGCCGGTAGTAACCTACTGAAAAACGTAATACTATTTCCATAGCGCTTATACCATTCTACTGCTCGGAAGTATTCATGTTTAGAAAGTAAGATAAATTTACCATACTTTTCAATAAGCTTTATAATGACTGACTCTTCCAAATAATACCCTATTGCATAGGCGATCAGTGAACCTACTAGATTACCCACTGAACCGGTAAGCACGACGAGAAAAAAAGATAAATTGCCGTTATGGGCTAAATATCCTGCGAACGGCATCGTGACTTCAGAAGGGATCGGAATAAGTGCTGATTCCAGCGTCATAAGAATGAATATCCCGACATATCCTGTTGACTGAATAAACTGAATGATAAATTCAGAGAGTTGCTCAAGCATATACTATGCGTATGATAAAATTAACTTTCAAGTATCAAATATCAACCAGTTTTTTGAAACTTTGTTGTTTGGGCTTGAAAATTTTACAATGGGAACATTATACATTGTTGCAACTCCTATTGGCAACCGTGAAGATATAACGATACGAGCACTGAAAATACTATTTTCAGCTCCGGTAATTGCCTGTGAAGACACGAGACGAACGGGATTATTATTGCAGTTTTATCGGGACGAAATATTAGGAAATAATCCTAAGATATTTTTGTCATTCTCGCGAAAGCGGGAATCTCTTGGGATCCCCGATCGGGTCGGGGATGACATGATAACTACAAAACCAAAACTTGTTTCATTTTATGATGAAGTTGAAGAACAAAAAATTCCAGAAATTATTGAACTACTGCAATCCGGTAAAGATGTTGCACTCGTTTCGGATGCAGGAACGCCTCTTATTTCTGATCCGGGATTTAAACTGGTCCGAGAATGCCATCGTCAAAATATCCCCGTCTCCCCTATTCCCGGACCATCATCAATTACGGCTGCGTTGTCGGTCAGTGGATTGCCGACTGATCGGTTCATGTTTATTGGATATTTACCCAAGAAAAAGGGAAAACGGGAAAAAGTACTAAACATGATCAAATTATTACGTCATCCTGAGGAACGTAGTGACGAAGGATCTCACACCCATCACGGTACTCAGAGGAATGAGATTCTTCGACTCCCTTCGGTCCCTCAGAATGACATATTAATCAAAACGTTTGTACTGCTTGAAACGCCGCATCATATCAATCAAACACTTGAAGAATTACATAAAATTCTTCCTGAATCAACGGTCTGTATTTCAAATGAACTGACAAAATATTACGAGAAAATAATCGTTGCCTCACTTCCCTACTCTATAAAACAGCCAAAAGGTGAGTATGTCATTATTTTTTCCTAGAAGTATTTTTATGAATACGGATGCTTGCCGGTATTAATCCTAAGTTTTTGCATATAGGATCATTTGCCAAAGTTTCCACCACCTCTTCTATTCTCGGCATATCAGATGGATCAAAACAAATAGTAAACTTAGCATACGAATCTTCTCCGAGCGCTTCGGCTAAAATACGTGTAGCGCTTATATCTAATTTCCTCATAACAGCAGTTACTACTGCTGACTGACCAGGCCGGTCTTTTTGAAAATACAAATCAATATACCCAGCCTTCCTGTTGATCGGAAGGACTGCACTTACAAGCTCCTTCAACTGTTCGTCTGAAATATGTCCAAGTCCAATCTTGATAAGCAGGTCTTCAACAGATTGAGTTTCGATAATCATTGATTGTGCCACTTTGAGCATCGGGTCAAGACGAATCATACAAGTTGTACCCAGCAACACAAATGTATCGTCTACAATATCAAAACCATACTGCAATACTTCTTTCATATCGTCTGACAATTCAAGACCGTTTTTTCTATCTCTATTCAGTATGCGTTCGCTATGCTTTCGGGCAGTTTTTTTCCCATCTTCGTTTATGACAAAGCTTCTTACCCACGAATGATCCCAATGTTCAATTCCCTTCGGGTCAAATACTATTTGCACAGTATCTCCGTGAGAAATGACATAATTATAAGGAACTACATTCCCGTTAACATCTGCACCGGTAATCGTAGCCCAGCGAGTTGGTGCAATATCGTGTGCATAATCGAGAATAGTTGCACCTCTTTCTATATCCCAGGGAGTGCGAATTCCTTTATAGTTGACACCTATCACTCTGATATGTCTATCCTGAATCTGTGAGGAAAAAACAGTAACAAGATTTTCAGCGGTAGTCTCGAGATGCATGTCTGTATTTCCCTGTGCCTGTTCATACAATTTTTGAAAAAACCTGTATTTTCGATATGCTCTTCTGACCTGTTCCGGTACCTGAGTCAATATTGATTCGCCATGTGCTTGTATATAGGATAAATAATCATGGTGCCTATAGAGATCAACGAGAGAACTGTTTAAATGTTCATATACATCGGATGGACATACTCGGATGGATACATCCATTCGAGTATCAACATCACGTGCTCCAAAAGATAAGCTCGAGACATTATGTCTTCTTCTATCCTGTTTTATTTGCTCCATATCGAGGGGGGCTTTTGCCGTAAAACGACGGTTGCTCATAAGTTGAAACATTACTTTAACGGCGTCAGACTCCCAGTGATCATCTGATGTTACCTCGTTGAGACCGAGTACTACAGTTGGGCAAATATCTGATATAACTGGTTGTCTCAGTGTACCCATGGATTGGTATATATCATATATATTTGGTAACTCAACATGACTTTGAACAGGCTGACCGGCAAATGAATTTGCTACATATTCACCCATCGCTTCCATTTGATTTCTTATATTTACTTTGGCAAAGAATCGATCAAGATTGTATACAAACCTTTCATGGCGTGAACTTTGCCATCGTACCATGTTTCGTGCAATGGTATCTGCTTCTTGTCGCATGCCTAATATTTGAGCAAGACGCATGATGTTATAAGATCTTCTGACAAATCGTAACCGTCGGTTGCGTGACACTCCGTCTAGATCGGTTGAATTGTTCTCAGTATCAAATACTTTAAAAATTCCGATGCGAGGATTTCTGATTGTTGATCCAATTACTGATTCTAGATATTCAGATTCAGACTCTTCGGGCGATTGGTATCGGGATCGAAGTATCGTAAGTCCACGTACCGAATTTGCGAAAGACAAAGACTCGTCAGAATACTCGCCATATAAACTTATTATCATATCTAAAATGCGAAACATAGTGTCTTCGTCAACATCATGACAAGAACCAACTCCAATTGAAATGGTGTCCATTTCATAATCAGCTGCCTTTTTAGCTATTGTCAAAGGATGAAAACTAAAAGGAAGACCAGTTCCTCTATTCTGATTAGCGTGTGCGAGAATCCCAAGATAAATCATATTAGTTGTCAACTCCAATTCATCTTCAGTCATATGACGTTTACTAGGATCTAGTATCTGCTCAATTAAATTTGTTTCGATAGGATAAAAACCGGTTTGAGGATCAACGTGTTCGTCAAATCTTTCAGGCCTAACTGGAGTTCTGTTCTGTAATAAGTCGATTTGTTCGGGAAATTCTGCACGTATGTCATACACTACATCTGGTCTTTTCATGAATGAAGGTAATTATAGCGCTAATGTAAACAGGAGGATAACTAAGTTAATACTCTTCAAGAGTAGAAGTGTCGCCGATATCGAGGCCGAGTTCTTTAGCTTTCAAAATGCGCCGCATGATTTTGCCGGAGCGGGTTTTCGGAAGTCTTTCTATAAATTCAATTTCACGGGGATAGGCATGTCCGGCTAAATGGTGTTTTACAAATTCAGAAAGCTCCTCTTTCAGTTTCTCTGTTGGTTTTACATCTTTCTTCAGCGTCACAAATGCCTTGATAATTTCGCCGCGCAGTTTATCAGGTTTCCCAATGACGCCGGCTTCAACCACCGCCGGATGATCAACAAGGGCTGATTCTACTTCAAACGGACCGACGCGTTCACCAGAAGTCTTTATAACATCATCAGCCCTGCCCACGAACCAATAATATCCATCTTCATCTTTGTATGCTTGATCGCCAGTAACATACCATCCTTTTTTGAAATAAGATTCATACTTTTTAGGACGGCGCCATATTTTGCGCATCATGCTGTCCCACCCTTTTTTGAATACGAGATTGCCGGGTTGTTTCACTTTTAATAAATTTCCTTTGTCATCGGCAACCGCTGCTTCTATACCGGGGAGTGGTTTACCCATCGATCCGAGTTTAATTTTAAGACCGGGACGATTGGCAATCATCATACCGCCTGTCTCTGTCTGCCAATAGGTATCATAAAAATAGAGACCAAATGCTTTTTTACCCCATTTGATGGGTTCAGGGTTGAGCGGTTCTCCGACCGATGTCATATGCTGAAGGGATGATAAATCATATTTCTTAACGAGGTCGGTGCCGGCGGCGGCGAGCATACGAATAGCGGTTGGCGCGGTGTACCAAACCGATACTTTATACTCCTGTAAAATACGGTACCATGTTTCAGGCGTAAAACGGCCTTCGTGAACGACTGTTGAAGCACCAAGACTCAGCGTCCCCAGAATTTCATACGCAATGCCGGTTACCCATCCCGGATCTGCCGTACACCAATAAATATCATCTTCCTGCAGATCCAAAACAAGTTTTGCCGTTTTCTGCTGATGATAAATAGCTTTATGGACATGAACGACCCCTTTCGGTTTACCCGTCGTTCCCGAGGTGTAGAGCATAAACGCCGGGTCTTCTTCTTGGGTCTGAGCGATTCGAAATTGGTTGCTTGCATCGGCCATTCTCTTTTGAAACGCATCTGATTCTATAACGATAACATGCTTTAGATTGGGAAGCTTTGAACGAACCTTGTCAATCCTTGGTTTAAGGGCCTGATTAGTTACCAAGATCTTTGCATCAGAATTGTCCAGACGATCTTGTAGTGCTTGCGGACCAAATGCGGCAAACATAGTGCCGGCTATTGCCCCTGTCTTTAACGCTCCTAAAAATCCGTAAAACAATTCCGGTACCCGGGGTAGAAAAAAGAACACCCGATCTTCTCTCTGGATACCGTATGATTTCAATACACTGGCGAATTTGTTTGAAAGAAGAGACATTTCAAGGAAGGTAATTTTCTTTTTGGTCCCGTCTTCTCCTTCCCAGTAAAGTGCTACTTTGTTACGGCGTTCAGACTGTGCATTTTTGTCGACGGCTTCAACAGCGGCGTTCAAGTATTTCATACTTAAGTTACGAATTACAAGTTTGTAAGTTACGAGTTATTCGTGTCATTCCCGCGGAAGCGGGAATCTAGCGATTTATTTCTATAGATTCCCATTTTCATGGGAATGACAAAAAATGCATATTCGTAATTTTTAACTTACAAACTGGTTCTCATTCTAGCAGATTTCTTCCCGTCATTTCAACGGGTAAATTAATACTCATAATAGATAAAATGGTCGGCGCTATGTCTCCTAATTTTCCTTCAGGAAGTTCACGCGGCTTACCTTCAAGTTCAGGACCAACAATGATACAGGGAACTGGATTTCCTGAGTGTTCTGTGTTTACCGTTTGTGTTTGGCGATCAAGCATCTCTTCACAATTACCGTGATCAGCGGTGATAATGAGATAACCACCTACGTGAGAAATAGCCTGATCTAATTTTCCAATACACTCATCGGTTACCGAACACGCCGTGATGGTTGCTGGGATGACGCCGGTGTGACCTACCATATCAGGAGCGGCAAAATTGATAATGATAGAGTCATAGACATTCTGTTTTATTCTTTCAATAACGCCATCGGTGATTTCTCTGGTGCGCATCTCCGGAGCTTTGTCATACGTAGCTATTTGAAGTGATTGGATTATGAGGCGATCTTCCCCCACAAATGGCATTTCTCTTAGTCCGTTAAAATAAAATGTAACGAATCGTTCTTTTTCGGATTCCGCTGCCCGCAATTGCCTCATTCCTCGATCTGCAAATACGCGTCCGAGCGGATACTTAACGGGTTCGGGAGGGAACGCGATGGTAACCGGTAAATTTTTCTCATATTCTGCCATCGTAACAAAAAATAAGTTCTTCAGCTTTACTCCGCGGGAAAAAGATCCTTTAGGTTTATTAAATAGTGAAAAGAACGTATGAGAGCCATTTTTTGATCTATTGGTCAATTCATCAAAATCTTCAAGCACAAATGCCTTTGTAAGCTGTCGCGGACGATCGACACGAAAATTGTAAAAAATGACCGCATCGTTTTCTTTAATTATTCCTTTTTCCTGCTCATTTTTTGCTATAAGAACGGGCTGAACAAATTCATCCGTAATGCCTTGCTGATGCGATGCGGTAATAGCTTCCATGGCCGAAGGACTCATTAATGCCTCACCGCGGGTTAAAGCATTATAGGCTTTTTCCGTCCTTTCCCATCGATCATCACGGTCCATTGCGTAATATCGTCCTATGAGAGAAGCGATACGGCCGACTGGTCTTCTTTTTAATTCATCTTCTACCGCTGAGATGTATTGAGGTGAGGAAGTGGGAAGTGAATCGCGACCGTCCGTAAATAAGTGAAATTGTATATGACCCATTTCTTGTTCATAGCAGAGCAGAATAAGTGCATATAAATGTTCATTGTTTGCGTGGACGCCTCCTGAACCGATAAGTCCCATAATGTGTAAGGTACTTTTATGAGTACGAACATGATTAATCGCCTGAATAAACGCGTCATTTTTGTAAAAAGAAGCATCAGCTATTGCCATATTGATGCGCGGTAGATCTTGATACACGACATGACCGGCACCCATATTTAAATGGCCTGTTTCTGTATTGCCCACTTCGTCTCGAGGGAGACCGGCTGCCTCTCCTGAAGCGTTCAATATCCCATGCGGGTAAGATCGCCATAGACGATCTATGTGGGGAGTTTGTGCTTGACTTATTGCGTTTCCGGGGCCTGGTGGCGCAACGCCCCATCCGTCAAGAATGAGAAGTACTACTGGTCTCTTCATGCGTCAAATCGGCGGCAATAGAAAGGAGGCGGTTATATTTGGTGACCCGTTCACCGCGTGCAGGAGCTCCAAATTTTACGTAGTCACATTGAACACCGACGGCAAGATCTGCTATAAAATCGTCGACGGTTTCTCCACTTCGATGAGATACGGTAACCTTAAAATTATTTTTCTGAGCAAACTGTATTACTTTAAGTGTTTCGGTCAACGTACCTGCTTGGTTGGGTTTAACCAAGACGCCCGTGCAAGCTTGTTCTTGATGCGCTTTCTTAAGCCGCTCTAGATTGGTTGCGATCAAATCATCTCCCACAATAATAACATCTTCACCCAGCTGAGTCGTCAGTTTTTTCCATCCATTCCAATCATCTCCATACAAGGGATCTTCCAACATAAGTAAATGATATTGATTGTTAAGATCTACAAGGTATGCAATAAAATCGTCCGTTCTCATGGCCTGTTGTTTGTCACGTATTTTATAATGATCCTTTTTATAAAAATGATCTGATGCGACATCGAGTCCGATAAATACATCTTCACCAAATTGATACGGTGTATTCCTGACGGCCTGCATAATAATTTCGAACGCATCCAGGTTGGTATACAAATTCGGCGCATATCCCCCTTCATCTCCCACTGAATGGATCGCATTTTTATCTATTAACACTTTTCGTACTCGGTGATACAGCTCTACTCCCATTTGCAGAGAAGCAGGATATGGTTTTGACGATGCGGGTATGATGTGAAATTCCTGAAAATCAAGATTACCAGCGCCGTGTTTCCCTCCGTTGATTACATTAAAAATGGGAGCAGGGACACGAGTTATGGAAACTTGAGATCCTAACTGCGCATATAAAGAATTAATGTATTGATACAAGGACATCTGTAGACTATATGCCGCAGCGCGCGCGAGCCCTTGGGATATTGACAGGATAGTATTTCCACCAAAACGCTCCATTTGATCAGTCCCATCAACTTTTGCCAACCATTCGTCAATTTCGACTTGTCGTGAAGGATCAACTCCCACGAGTCCTGGTCCAATGACTTTATTGATGTACGCGACCGCCTTCGTCACGCCTAAGCCCATATAGCGATCTTTATTATTGTCCCGTAACTCGATAACTTCGTATTTACCGATAGCTGCCCCGCTCGGTACAGAAGATGAAACTGCGACACCACTATCGAGTAGAATGCTTGTTTCTATGGTTGGATTTGCCCGTGAATCAAGTATCTCACGGGAAGTGATGGATGAGATAAGTGCCATGGTTTTTATTTTTTAATGAGTTTCTTCTCTGCGTTATAAACTGTTTGCCGTACAGAATCAATAACGTCTGGATTAACAGAAATACTCGTCGTTCCCCATTGGACCAACTTTTCTACCAGTTCAGGATAATCAGATGGTGCTTGTCCACAGATTGAAGTGGTGATCTTGTGCTTATGGCACGTCGTGATTATTCTTTCAAGAGACCACAAGATGGCAGGATTCATTTCATTAAAACTCTGAGCCAGCCGGCTATTGTCTCGATCGACACCAAGGGTAAGCTGTGTCAAATCATTTGATCCGATAGAAACGCCGTCAATACCTACCTTTATAAAATCTTCCAGCATAATGACGTTTACCGGCAATTCTACCATCATCCATAGTTTAAAACTAGGCGACCTGAGTAAATGTTCAGATGCCATAATACGCTTCGTCTGAGTGAGTTCTTCAGGCGTTCGAACAAACGGGATCATAACGTGTAAATTTTTGTGGTTCATTTTTGTTCTTACCGTACGTACGGCCTCAAGTTCAAGTTCAAATACTTCCGGATCGGCGACATAGCGGCTTGCACCCCGATAGCCCAGCATCGGGTTTGCCTCGTAATCTTCATATTTGGCGCCGTGTTTTAAATTTTTGTATTCGTTTGTTTTAAAGTCAGTTGTTCGATAGATGACCGGCCGCTGTGGTCCAAAAGATTCACAAAATATGGCTATTTTTTCAGCCAAATGGGAGATGAATTCATTTCTCGCTTTTTTTCCCTGCTCGAGAACCCATTTTGGATGCATCCCGATATCGGCAAGCATGAATTCTGCACGAAGCAGTCCAACACCATCAACATTCTGCTGTGAGACAACTTTGGCGCGTGATACTTCTGCCAAATTGCAATAAATTTTTGTCGCGGTCTTTAAATGTTCAGATGAACCAGTTGGACGATGATGTGACCGCAGCACTGCTTGTGGTGCAATTCCCTTATAAATAATTCCTTTTGATCCATCGACGGTGATTTCCATGTCTTCTTTTACTTTGCGCAAGATATTTTCTGCTCCCACGACCGCCGGCAGTCCAAGTTCGCGTGAGACAATGGCCGCGTGAGATGTCCTGCCTCCCTTCTGGGTAACAATTGCAGAAGCCTTTTTCATGGCGGGTACGAAATCGGGATTTGTTTGTTCTGCAACTAAAATATCTCCGGTGTTTACTTTATAAATAAAGCGAGCGGCTTTTACGATAGCTACTTTACCGCTGGCAATTCCGGGACTCGCCGGATCCCCTTTAGCTATCTCTTTCATTGCTTTCATAAGTTTTTCTATATCAACCTGAGTACCTTCCTCATGTTCAAGAGTAGTAATCGGACGGGTTTGTACCACAAATAATGTTTTATCTTCAAATGCCCACTCAATGTCCTGGGGGAAATAATAGTGTTGTTCTATGCGCTTTCCGATGCGCGCAAGTTCATGAATATATTCATCTGGTAGTTTTTGCTTACCCCGTATGTTAGCAGGAACCGGCTCTTCTTCCTGCTTAGTACCGGGTATATATTTTTCCTGTTCTCCTATTGTTTTATGCAGAATTTTATTTGTGGATTTGTCAATGACGTATTGATCTGGAGTTACGGCTCCTTGGACAATAAGTTCACCCAGACCGTAAATCGCTTCTATAATGAGTTTTGTTTTGTTGTTATCGACCGGATCAACGGTAAACATAACTCCCGAGAGCTCTGATTCAACCATTTTCTGAACGGGTATGGCAATTGCTACTTTGAAATGATCAAACCCATGATCGTGCCGGTAAAATAGGGCGCGTGCCGTAAATAATGAAGCCCATGCTTTCCGTACTGCTTCAATAAGATTTGCTTCACCTACAATATTTAAGTACGTTTCCTGCTGTCCGGCAAATGAGGCTTCCGGCAAGTCTTCAGCGGTGGCACTTGAGCGGACT
>Ga0209542_10021139_pt1 | contig 10229 bp, 10 predicted proteins | sample RifCSPhighO2_01_FD_184028 | JGI IMG/M metagenome (GOLD analysis project Ga0209542, IMG submission 184028) | Soil microbial communities from Rifle, Colorado - Rifle CSP2_plank highO2_0.1 (SPAdes) (version 2) | ecosystem: Environmental > Terrestrial > Deep subsurface > Rock core/Sediment ...
CCCAGGTTTTTTTTCTCGTCTTCATTTAACTCAGCTCCCTTCATTTCTGCAAATTTTTGATTAATATCAACTGTGGGCTGCTGAATAAAATTAGCAACGTCTCTAAATCTTGGTAAAAAGATCTTTTCTTTTTTGGGAAGCTCTCCTATATGACTCATCTCAAATGCCCTGGCTAAATCCGGATCTGTTTCTAAGGCATAAGACATAAAACACCTGTCATATTCATCAAATAAATCAGGAACTGCCATAGTTAATTTAGGGTCAAAATTTATTTGCTGATTAAAATCATACCTGGAAAAAAGAAATCTTATTAGCTCAGGTGGTAACATCTCGTGGGCATCCCTGGCTTTAAGACCAATCCCTTTTGAAGTTGACATTTTCTTTCCGCCAATTAAAACCCACTCATATTGGGGAGAAAAAGGCAGCGGATAATCAAAAACTTCTTTGCACAAAGCCCTTGCTATATCCAAAGACCCTCCGGCAGAAGTATGATCTTTTCCTGCTCCTTCGATAGTAATTCCTAAAACTTTCCAATGAGCTGCCCAGTCAACTTTCCATGGTAATTTTCCATTTCCAGAAAAAGGAGATATTTTTCCTTCATGACCACAACCTGTTGCCCATTTGACCAGCTCCCTCTCACATTTATAGGAGACTTTTTCGCCATCCCATGCATAAACTTTTGTTGTCCCAAGTTTGTGGCAATTTTCGCAGATGACCTGAAAGGGCAGCCAGCCAACTTCTCTTTTTTTACTACCGGCAACTTTTTCATAAATATCCTGAATTTTCTCTGAATTATCTAGAGCAGTTTTGATAACCTCATCAAACTTTCCTTCTTTGTACATATCATAAGAAGATAAATACTCTGCCTCAATTCCTAAACTATCCAGTACTTTTTTAAAATCATGTGCAAAGTATTTACCAAAACTCTCAAATCCTGCTACAGGAGAAGGAGCCATCCGCAAAGAATATCCCATATATTCTTTCATACTTTCTTTAAACTCAGGAGGCAGTTCATCAATCACATCAAAGTCATTCCAGACATAGGTGAACTTAACATCCTGTCCAAGCTGCTTTAAGGCCTTATAAATCAAATCATGAAAAATTGGTCCTTTTAAAGAACCAATATGAGGAAATCCGGACAGAGTTTTCATATCATCCACATAATAAGGCTGGTATTTCCCTGAATCCATAATTTGTCCAACAACTTTATCTGCCCAATACATATGAGCTTAATTATATTCACTTTGAAGCTGAATTAAAAGGCTTGGGAACTTAACTTGAAGGGAGGTTTATCTTGGTTTCTATTCTATCAATTCTCTTTTTAATTAAGATTGCCTCTTCATTAAAGAATTTAATAATTGTTTCTTGGTGTTTATACATTTTATTTAAAGAGCGTTTGATATTTCTAATTTCTTCCTTAAATTCAGCTCTCAGGCGAAATATTTCCATACTCAATTCCGAGACTTTTTCATCTAGTTTTATCTCAAGATCTTCATTTCTATCTTTTATATCTTGCAGTTCCTTTTTGATAGGCCTAAGTTCCTCTTTTATAACAACTCTTGCTTCATCTCTAACAACTCCTCTTATAGAATCAAGATCCTGTTTTGTTAACATATTTTTTATTTTATCACTTAATTACTTCGTCACAGGACAGTTTTTATATATCAAAGAAGTACCGCGTACGGGATTTGAACCCGTGATTTTTGGAATGAGAATCCAATGTCCTAGGCCACTAGACGAACGCGGCTCTCGTCGAAGTACGCTTTAGATTTCCGCTAAAAAATTAGAAATTTTATAGCTACAATCACCGCGACTTCTCCTCTCAAAATTCCTGCAGAATTTTGATAAAGCACCAATTTACAATCTAAACCTAAGAATTTTATCAAATTTTAGCTTCTGATACTAGCATAAGAGATTCTTTCTATTAATAAACTCATACGTTGATTTTTTGAAGCAAAATAGAATTATTCTTTAATCAACAAGACTTTTTCTATTAAATGTCCGCTTGGGAGTATTATTTTATCTTCTGCAATTTTTTTAGTATTTTCAAATCCAAATGATTCATAAAATTTTATAGCTTTTTTGTTATAACTAACAACTTCGATGGCAATTTTCTTTGAACCCTCTAAATAATCTAAAGCGGTGTTTAATAGTTTAGTTCCAATTCCTTGTCCTTGAAAATTAGGTAATACATGTAACGCTTCAATTCTTCCTATTTCTCCATCTTCAGAAACACCAATGAATCCCACAACTTGATCTCCACTTTTTGCAACCCAAGTTTTAGAATTTTCTTTTGAGATTTCATTTATAATTCTTCCTAAGCCCTGTTTGTTAAACTCCTCAGTTTTTAAAACAATATCTTCTTTCGTAATTCCTAAACCGGAATTAGGATATGCACAAACCCAGGCTTCTGTCTGGATATTTGCTATATCTCCTGCATCATCTTTTGTTGCTTGAAAAATTTTTATCTGGTAACCCATCGCGAAGAAAAATTAGTTCTCAGTTACAGTCACATTAAATTCAAGTTTAGCTATAATTGTATTTTCTGAAATTTTTCTTACTTTAACCAAAAGCTTAGTTGTCCCTGGATGCCATCCCTTCAAATTATTATGATCTAAGGGACAGGGTTCCTGAATTCCTTCTATACAACCATCAAAGGGACGAGATTGAACGATCCAAGGGTCATCAATACTCCAAATATATTCAAAATCAGTTTGGTTAGTAACTACAGAACCATTTTTCTTAAGCAGTGCATAAACTGCATAACCTGTTGTTGGACTGCTGACTTTCATAGTTACATTACTTTCAGAAGGCGTTAAGGAATATGTCCCATCTACAGCTTCCTTAGGAGAAGGAGTTGGGGTAGGAAAGGGAACAGGTGTGTTACTTGCAGAAGCTGAACTAGAGCTAGTTGAAGGACTTACCGGTGGTTTAATACTTGGAGCGGGTGATTTTTTAGCAGTTAATGGCTTAATACTTGCTGAGGCAGAAGGTGTTGCTGAAGGTAAAGCTGAAGGAGTAGACTGCTCAGAGTTACCTAATTCATTTAAGTTAAAGAAAGTTTTATAAGCAACAAATCCTCCAATTAATAATACAGCCACCCCAGTAATTATAATTATCAGACTAAACCCAGTCTGGAGTTTTCTTTTCTTAAAAATATTGGGCATTAGGTTTATCATATGAGTAATAAAAAAATAAATCAACACAGTCTCTCTAACTCCTGTGCTATTTTTAACCAGTAATCTGTTCTCCCGCTATTACTCTGCAGACTCCATATTACTGCTAAAACTGTTTGAGCAAAAGCCCAATCGATAATTCTTTTTTCATCAAAACCTAACTGCCTACAAATTATTTCTATCCTCTTTAAAAGAATATCTTTTGTCAATAAATTATTCTGTGCTTTTTTAATTGGGTTTCTAATAAAAGCAGTCGTTTCATATTCTCTTTCACCTATTACTCCTTTACAATCTATCGCTAACCATCCCCTATTTGAGGATAAAATATTATCATGATGCAAATCAGAATGCAGAAGATACTTTTCCCCCTGGGTCTTTATTAAATATTTAAATTTTTCATAGGCCTTTTCTACTAAATTTTTCGGTAAGGGATTTTTAATTTCGTTTAAATTATTAGAGTACCACTCAAAATCTTTTAAATCCTCTTCTACTTTTGGGAAATTAGAATTTGCAGGAGGCGCTTTCCAGATTTTTTTACAAACTTGTGTAAAGATTAGTGTTTCTTTTTCCTCATCATTTAGACTATACAAAGCCTTTCCAGGAATACATCTTTCTAAAAGCAAAACAAAATCATCTAAGTTTTCTTTTAATAATTTGATAGACCCTTGCCCATTATAAATTTTTAAAGTTTGAGCTTCTGAGAGAAACTGTTTGTCACCAGGAAAACCAATTTTTAAAACTACTTCTTTGCCATCATTAGTTTTAGCTTTTGCGACAAAGTTAAAAGAAAGTTCAGGAAAAGTCTCTTCAACTTTTATCCCCCACTCTTTTTCATACTTTTGAATAAGTTTTGGGATATTATCCAACCACTTTTGACCTTTCTCCTCTCCATGAAGATTTCTAATATGAGTAATAAATTTTTGATCCATCCAGAAGGTATCGTATCACATATCAAATGTGTTTAAATGAGAGGTATGCTGGAAACAATATTTATAATTCTAACAGCTTTATTCATAATCCTTTTTATCAGGACTGTTCAACTTGAACAAACAAATAATCAACAGTTATTTATAAAAGGTAAAGTTCCTCAAAATTTTCCCGATGGTTTTTATAAAGGTAAAATTAGTATGAGAACAACCTGGATGGGTAAAAAATTTGATGCTAAAAATTCTTCCGGTATAAATATAATTAACCAAAAAAAACAATATCCTTTTAAGCTTTATAAAGGAAGAGGACTTAGAGATAAAAATCTGGAAGTAATAAAGTTAGATTATAATCTTAGTCTAAACCCTTGGCTACTAAGGATGGTGGTAGATGAAATTGTTGAGGTAAAAAAAGATCATTATTTAGGAAAAGCCCATCTGAATATTCTTCCTGGATTTCCTTTTACTGTTGGATTTTTTGAACTGGAAAAATAATTAATTTATCAGTCCAGCTATTTTGAAGAAATTAGTAAAAAGCTGTCTGCCAGTTTTTGTATACTCATCTTTTATCTCTTCAAAGTCTTTTAAAATGTCTTCTTTCTGGTAACTTTCTAAATCAGGATCTTTGTCTAACCAGGTATTTAACATTTCAGGGGTTAATTCAAAATGACACTGCAATCCATAAGCATTATCTCCTATTTTAACTACCTGATTTTTACAAGTTTTACCTGTTGCTAAAAGTTTCATATCTTCTGTTAAATCAACTGTTTCTCCATGCAAATGAAAAACTTTAAATTGATCATCCAGACCTTCAAATAAGGGATCATTCTTTCCATCTTCATTTAAATTAATAACATAATATTCTCCTTGAGGATCTTTAAAAGTAAATTCTTTAACTTCATTTTTACGGACAGTTCCACCCATTGCTTTAACTAAAGTCTGCAGTCCTAAACAAATTCCTAAATAAGGAATATTTAACTGCTTGGATTTTTTAATTGTTCCAAGTTCTTCTGGTATCTGACAAGTGGAATCATTAGCACTAGGAGGTCCACCTAAAACAATTAAAGCTTTATAGCTTGAGATATCTTGAGGAAGTTTTTCATCTTTACTCAAATCTACAATATCAAAAGTTAAATTAAATTGTTCAATAATTTGAGAAAGGAGACCAGGAGCTTCGCGGGTAATATTTTGAATAATAAGAATCTGTTTATTCAACACTGGTAAATTACCAAAAAAATCCTACAAAAACAATATATCAAATCTTCACATTCGGGATGGAGACTGCAAATTTCGTGCTTCAACCTCGGAGGTTGCAAGCTAAAAGTTTAAATTATAACGATATTCCAAAATTTGAACCCCTTGCCCCATAGTAGTATAATTAGTGGGTATGATTCCTGAAAGAGCAGTTTCATACTTAAGACCACTTCCCTTAAATGAGCATCCTCCACTCCATCCTCAATCAACAATAGACGGAACTTCAGCTTTAGCTCTAAAACCTCATGCTATTGAAGAACCTAAGTTAGAACTTGTTCCAAAAACTCCTTACGAAAAGCCTCATTTTAAAGCTTTATCTCCTGCCCGCCAAAGAAAGCTAAGAAGAGGAGTTATGTTAGGGTTTGTTACGGAATCTACCTTAGAAACAAGTGAAGGCACCCGTAAAGTTGATTCTGATTCAGCTGCTGCGCAACATGAAGTTTTGCATTGGGCTGCTCTGGCAGGACTTGAAAATGCAGGTCATGGAGTTACCAGAATTGGAATGTCTGTAAAACCATCCTCCGATTATAGAGCAGTCACCTGGTTTGCTATTAATCCTAATATTCCCAGAGTCGATCAGGCATGGATTTTGCTTGTAGCTGCGTTAGGTAGTGGGGCACCAGATAACTTAGATTATGGATATACCCATACCGGAAGAGGATCTGATGAAGGACAAGCAAATTATGCAGCAAATGTTATTTCAATTGAAAAATACAGAGGAAGAGTCAGCCCTGCAGCTATAAAAGCAGAAGCCAGAGAAGTTGCTCATGCATATGCAAAGGATTATACAGATGAAAGTACTATCTGGAGACTAACCCGCGACCAAGCTGCTTAACTAATTCATGATCTTACTCTCCCGGGCGGAAGAGAAGTTTTTCCCCTATCATGTCTAAAAGCAACTGGATATTGTGATCTTATTTCTGGAAAACCTGTAGAAGGTCCCTGTGCCTGAGAATACCATCTAAAATCCACTTTCGGAATCCCCATTAAAAGTTCAACCTGAGTACTTGGATTCCAGACTCTTGCAACAATCTGCCCTCCTCTAATACTTCCAATTTCAACCCAATCTAACTGAGTATCTATTGTTGGGTGGGAAAATGTAACCCCAGACGGCAAATCTCCAAGAAAAGCTTTTCTGGTATCATGAGAAAATCCTCCATCGTATACTCTTAGCTTACCACTCTCATTTACGATAGTAAGACCTTTTGGTACTTGATTACCATCATATCTATTAGCTTCGTGTAATGACTTGGCCCGTTCAGGATCAACCTGACTCGTTGTTACAAAGTTCAAGTCTATTCCATTATGGTGAACCATACCAACTCTTAAATTATCATTTAGGGAAGGAAGGTATTCTAAAGTTAATGATCCCCTAGTAGCTGCTAATCGTTCATCTCTTAGCTGCTTAGGTCCTGTTTCGAAAGCTGTCCATTTAACATAACCTTGACCTGATTGATAAATCATTACTACTCTGGAACTAGATTTAATAATTCCACCATTTCTTTTCAGCCCCTCAACCAATCGACTTCTTTGAACAGCATTCCCATTACTATCTTCTGCGAACTCTACAACTTCTCTCACCTCACCAATTTGGGGTTTTCTTGAATAGTCTCTATTCCGATCAACTAATTCAGCATAATTTGTATGAGGATCATATCTTATAACTCTTAAAGGCCTGCCTAATATACTCCCTTTACCATCCTTTAATAATTCAGGATGCAATCCGTAGTGATCAACGAAAGCCTCATGTCTTTCACGAAGTGTATGTAAATGCATAAGAATAATTTATTTTAAGAGAGCTACAAGAAGTAATGCCACTATGTTGGCAACTTTAATCATAGGATTTATTGCGGGACCTGCTGTATCCTTATATGGATCTCCTACTGTGTCTCCTGTGACTGCTGCTTGGTGGGCAAAAGATCCTTTGCCTCCAAATTTTCCTGACTCGATATACTTTTTAGCATTGTCCCAGGCTGCTCCTCCTGTGGTCATAGAAATTGCGACAAACATTCCTGTAACTATGACTCCTGCTAAAAGTCCTCCTAAAGCTTCTTCTCCTAAGAATATTCCGACTAAAACCGGGATGACTACTGGAATTAAGGCTGGAATAACCATCTCTTTTTGAGCAGCTGCGGTGACAATTGAAACACAAGCTGCATAATCAGGTTTGGTTGTGCCTGCCATAATGCCTTTGATAGTTTTGAACTGTCTTCTGACTTCTTCAACTACGGCAGCCCCGGCTTTGCCGACAGCTTCCATCGCAAATGAAGCAAAGATATAAGGAAGCGATCCGCCTATAAATAACCCGACTAAAACTTTAGGATCAGATAAAGAAAAGACGGCGGAGGAACCCAATTCCTGTGCATATGCTGCAAAAAGTACTAGCGCTGCCAGTCCGGCTGAAGCAATCGCATAACCTTTAGTGACGGCTTTAGTAGTGTTTCCAACAGCATCGAGTGGATCGGTAACTGAATTTCTAATTTTTGAAGGCAGGCCAGCCATTTCAGCAATTCCTCCGGCGTTATCAGTGATCGGCCCAAAGGCATCAATCGCTACAACTATTCCCGCCAGTGAAAGCATGGCAACAGCTGCAACTGCTACTCCATAAAGTCCGGCAAAGTAAAAAGCTAATAAGGTAGCTGCAGAAATAAGTAATATTGGAGCGAAAGTTGATTGTAGAGAAACCGCCAGTCCGGCAATCACATTGGTTCCATGTCCGGTTTTTGATGCAGCAGCGATATGTTTTACCGGATTAAAATTAGTCCCGGTGTAATACTCGGTGATAAATACCATACCTCCCGTCACACCAAGACCAATTAAGGTGCAGTAAAAAAGATTCATCGGGTCATAAAGAGTATTACCGCCCATCAAAGCTGTAGTGACATAATAAAAAACAGCGGCACAAAGAACGCTCGAGATAATAAGCCCTTGATACAAAGTTCCCATGATTGCTTTACCTCTAAGCCTAACAAATAAGCTTCCGGCAATTGTAGCAATAGTTGCTCCGCCCATTAAAGCCAGTGGATAAATTACTACCTTGTCAGAACCTGGTAGCAAATACTCTCCTAAAATAATTGCCGCAATTGCAGTCACAACATAAGTTTCAAAAATATCAGCTGCCATTCCGGCATCATCTCCAACATTATCTCCGACTAAATCTGCTATAACAGCCGGGTTTCTGGGATCATCTTCCGGAATTCCGGCTTCCACTTTTCCTACCATATCCCCACCTACATCAGCTCCTTTAGTAAAAATTCCCCCTCCTAACCTGGCAAAAACAGAGATCAAAGAAGCTCCAAATCCCAAAGAGACTAGAGCCGGAATATCAAATGAATATTGATAGAACCCATAAACTGCTGCTAGTGCTAAGCCCACAACCAAAAATCCGGTGACTGTTCCACCCTTAAAAGCGACATCAAAAGCCTGGGACAATCCTTTCTTTGCAGCCTCGGCACATCTGATATTAGCCCTAACTGCTACCAGCATGCCAATTAAACCGGCCACTGCTGAAAAAATTGCCCCAATAACAAACCCTAAAGCGCTGTTTAAACCTAAAAATTGATAAATTAAAGAAGCCATTATAATGGCAATGACTCCTACTACCCAATATTGTCTCATTAGATAGGCTGAAGCTCCCTCTTGAATAGCCGAAGCGATCTCTCTCATTTTCTCACTACCTTGAGGAAGTTTTAAAACAGTATAAGTTAAGATAAGACCATAAGCAGTAGCCGCAAGAGCTCCACCCCAGATTAAAAGATTTGGCCAGTCAGTAACTAAATTTAAGTTCATGTCTTTATTTGAGGCAGAAAAAGAATTGATGTGAATTTAACTCAAGTAGATTTTGCTGTCAAGAAGGAAATTAGAATTATGAATCAAGAATCATGAATTAAGGAAAAGTGTCAAGCAGTAATTTAGAAGAAGATCGTCATTGCGAGGAGCGAAGCGACGTGGCAATCTATTTTTACTCCACTGACTTTTGGATAATTTCCAGAGCTTTTTCTCTATTACCCCATCCCTTAAGTTCCACAATTACCTTTTGCAAATCCTTATAATGAAGGAAAAAGTGTTCAATTTCTTTTTTAATGTGAGGTGATAAATCCGTTAAATCTTTGATGTGATTAAACCTGGGATCTTTAGCAGGAACTGCAATAATTTTTTCATCTTTCTCTCCATCATCTACCATAAACAGAACTCCTATAGGACGAGCAGAAACTAAAGCACCTGGAAAAGCAGAATGGTCTAAAAGGACAAAAGCGTCAAGGTGGTCTCCATCTTCAGACCGAGTCCCGGGAATGAATCCATAATCATAAGGATGAGCCATGGCTGTGTAGTTAACTCTATCAAGCTCTATCAACCCAAACTCTTCATTGAACTCATACTTATTTCTAGACCCCTTAGGGATCTCAATCACTACATGAACTTCACCTGGAAACTTTTTGCTGTGGGTTATATTATTCACTGTCATATTCAGTATATCATACCAAATATTTAGTCTTATAGTCAATATAAATCGGTTATCGGCAAACTCTAACCTGATAACTAATTTATGCCCACGCTGGTGGAGGGATAGGATGTAATTTTTTAGCTTGAGGGAAGGGGTGTCTGGTTAGAGCTATTTTTAATACATCATCCATGTGTTTGACAAAATGGAATTCTAAATCATCCAAAACATATTGAGGGATATCCTCTAAATCTTTTCTGTTGTTTTCTGGAACAATGATGGTTTTTACCCCTGCTCTGTGAGCTGCCAAAACTTTTTCTTTAAGTCCGCCAATCTCTAAAGCCCTGCCTCTTAAAGTCACCTCACCTGTCATAGCCACCTCTTTTCTAACCGGAATTTTAGTAAAAGCTGAAACTATAGCTGTTGTTAAAGCAA
>Ga0209542_10021140_pt1 | contig 10229 bp, 12 predicted proteins | sample RifCSPhighO2_01_FD_184028 | JGI IMG/M metagenome (GOLD analysis project Ga0209542, IMG submission 184028) | Soil microbial communities from Rifle, Colorado - Rifle CSP2_plank highO2_0.1 (SPAdes) (version 2) | ecosystem: Environmental > Terrestrial > Deep subsurface > Rock core/Sediment ...
CTCCTACGACCGCAATATGCTTGTTCCCGATGCTCGCAGAAAAGAAGCAAACAAGCCTGGCGATTCAGCACCTAGGGCAAAGCGGCAGAAGTCGTATAGATAATATTGCATTATCGCACCAGAGAAGCAGTAAAGAATAAATACGCCAAGATATAAGAAAAGAAGATGGCGAGAAATCTGTGTGACGAACAGGAAGATGAAGAAGTGCTTATCCGTCATTTAAGGGACTTTTTTAATCCTCCGTTCTGCAGGTATGCTGCGCGAAACAGGGCACCCTCATCCCGCGGCGAGCATGGCTGGAGAATAGATTCTACCGTGCATGAGCTACAGGAAGACAGTGTTTACGTCATAGGTGAAGAAATCGTAAAAGAGTACAATCATGAGGCGCAGCACTGAAAAGCTCAATATCTTATAAGCATTGCAATATCATTTTTCTACCATTACCGCGGGATATATTTATTGCTCTTCAATACCCAAGGTCTTGCCTTTGGGATAAAACCTTACTTACTTTAGAAGAAAAGTTTAGCTAAGAATATCAAACATTCAACATCGGAGATAATTATCTGTAATATGTATCTTCTTCTGCGTCATATCTTGGACGCCTTATAACTAACCATAGGGTTCTTCACCTATTGGACGACTAGACTATAAAGTTCTTGGGATTATTGGCAGCGTTATTAGCTTAACTTTTTGTCCGATTTTAGGGGTTCATTCCATAATCACTAAAATTAAATACTATGCGTTAAACAACCATTTATCAATTCTTTTTACAGCTCTCATCCAAATACTAATTAGTTGAAAGAGGCGCAACAAGTGCATCAAAAGGGTTTGATATTTTCTTTAGCTCTTCGGAAGAAACATGTGCATACATTTGAGTTGTATTGAGCGATGAGTGCCCCAGCAATACCTGTATTTTCCTAATGTCCGTCCCCTGCTCAAGCAAGTGCGTCGCAAAGCTATGCCTGAGTGTGTGCGGTGTAACTTTCTTCTGAATATTAGCGCGCTTGCTGGTAAGCTTTATTATTTTTTGTATGTTTCTTGTTGTAAGCGGTTTTTCAGCAGAGAACACATATTCGTGCTTTCTTTCTTTCAGATATTCCTGCAATGCCTGTCCAACAGACGGGGACATTATAAATAATCTGTCCTTTGCCCCCTTGCCGTGCCGTACCCACCCCGTGTTCTCGGAAAACGCAACATCAGTAACTTTCAAATTAACAAGTTCAGAAACCCGCAGCCCAGTTGAATACAAAAGGGAAATCATGAGTCGTGACTTTTCAGTATCAGCAGAGTCAATCAATGATTTCACTTCATCCTTTGTCAATACCGAGGGCAATTGCCTGTCTTTTTTAGGCATTTTAACTTGAGTAAAATCTTTCTTGAGAATTTCAACATAAAAGAATTTCAGCGCGGCGGCTGCAAGCATTATGGTGTTTTTTGATTTTGTGTCAAAAAGAGAGCCAAGATAGTGTTTTGCATCGTCTGAAGTGAGCGTATCTGCTGGTTTTTGCTCCTGTTTCAAAAACTTTTCCACAAAAAATGAATAATTCCGCACAGTCATAGGTGAAAGCCCACGCAGCCGCAGTTCACTCCTAAGTTGTTCTAAAGGCACCATCTTTTGTATCATAACTTAAACGAACGTTTATATAAAGCTTTGGATGTCGAAAAAATAATTAGCGTTAAGCACCATAATACTTTTAAAGAGCTTACTCCGTACTATGCAATGAACGAAACAAACAGGTTAAAAATTGCGGTTATTTCAGGCGCAGCGCACGCACTCCAATATAAGCAGGACAATCCCCGTGCCAGCGACGAGGATGTGCTTCGCCATGTAACAAAGGAAATGAGAGAGATTCTCAAGAAGATAGGCACGGAAGATTAAATATCTAGGTGATTAGGTAGTTAACGCACCAGATTTTAGGCGTTTATTGAGGATAAAATAGTAGAATATACGTGCAAGCAATGAGAATACGAACTTTGATTAAATAAATATGAACATAGTTATCTTATATCCGAGATTTACCGACGTTATTTGATAATTTTAAAACTAATTGAGCAATTATATGGCTTGTTTTCAATAGTGTTTAGTCCTGATTTTGGCTAATCACCAAACTGTTTAATTAAACTATCATAATTCTTGCCATCGAATATCCAATGAAAATCATCAATAGAGAGCTTTGAATAACCCTTGTTTTTAGTTCCTTCAAAGCGATTCATCAGGAACTTACAGTTCCTGAGTGCACTCAAGAATGCGAACTCAGAGCATTCTTGATGCTTAGAGGACTTTGCGAGGTTTTTCAAAGTCATCAATAATCTAGATATGCATAATCTCCTTTATTGACAGGAGAAAGAACAGCCAAGTATTAACGGCGATACTGAACATGCGTTTTTCTGCTTCTCGTCACAACAACAATCGCCACAATGACAATCAAAACGGCAATGATTCCAAGAGTAGCCCAGAGAGACTTTCCTTTCCCTTCAACATTAGTTTCCCCTGCTCCAGCTGCCTCCGGCATTTCCCCAGTGTCTGTTCCTTCGCCAGCAGTCACATCTCCTGTTGTGTCGCTCGGCGCTGCTGCAACCATTGCTTCATGAATTGTAGTGAAAGTAATATTTGCCTTCGTTCCGGTAATAGATATGACATTTACCAGAAGGTCATAGTATGTATCATTTGTTACTTCAAACTTCTTGCTCTCTCCTGCGCCAAGTGATGCCTCTTGTGGTGTGCTGCTCACTCTAATCTTTACTTTGTTGTCTTTTACTTCTACAATTCCAGCAGTATGATCTCCTCCGCCTGTGCCAGTAACGGTAAACTTAACTCCCTCATTCGTATTCAATTCCCTTGTATATCCAGCAGTTAAAGACTCACTAGGTGCTATAAATGTATTAGCCCATGGAGAAGTTGTTCCAGCCGCTCCTCCACCACCTCCGCCAGCACTTCCACCGCTTAAGCCTCCTCCACACCCATCAGTTGAAAATACCTGAGTAGTAGAGCCAGCATTTCCTGCATAGTCGGTGCAACTGACACTGTATGTATAGCTATTACCGCAATCAAGTGGGCTGTCTGTGAATGACTGGCCGGATATGACGCTGCCAATCACAACATCAAACGATGTGCTTCCCTTTGAAGCGCTGCACGCGCTCCTTACATCTCCTGTTGTTGCAATTGCAATGGTAAGTGAATTCTTACCTGTTGCCGAGGTTGAAAGGGTGACTGACGGCGCTCCTGTGTCAAGAGTTATGTTTCTCGTTGGCGTCGTATTATAATTGCCTGCCTGGTCAACAACAGTCACATTGTAGATATACTCTGCGTTGATCAATCCCGTCCAGTTTATCGCGCGAGTGCTGTTATCAACAAAAGTCGTCACATTAACCACCGTTCCATTGGCATAATAGAGGCTGAAGGTAATATTCGCTTCATTCGTCTCTGTAACTCCGCTCGCATTTACAAATATCCATGTCCTGCTCATATTGACAAAGTTAGCATCCGTGCTACCGTTGTAGTTCACCAATGGCCTTGTGGTGTCTATCGTAACTTTTCTCGTTGCCGTATAATTCCTATTATTCGCCTGGTCTGTTGTAGTAGCATTATAGTAATAAACTCCATCAGCAAGGTTTGAAATATTCAAGTAAAACGACCCATTAGCTGCGCCAATGGTGCCTGTCGTTTCATTGATAGTGCTATTGCTTGCATTCACTAAGAAAATAGTTATATTAGAAGCATTTATCGCATCTCGGGTAGTGATATTAACTATCGTGTAATTTCGCGGCGCAAAAGTATTGTTGGCATCATTCGCCGCTGTAAACGTAATATTATACGGCACAGTCAGGTCAATGTAAATTGTCCTCGCTCCTGTTGTATTCATATTATTCGCATAATCCGTTGCAGTCGCGTTATAATAATACTTCCCATCAGTTAAGTTGGTAATATTGACATAATAAAGACCAGTTGTATTCGCAATTGTCCCAAAGCTTTGATTAAAGAGAGAACCATTCCCATACCATAGGAATATAGTTATGTTTGTTATATTAAGGTTGTCAACACCGGAAATATTAATCACTGTATTATTCCGAGCAACATATGTGTTGTTCGCATCAGTGCTGCTGTTAAACACAATCTGCGAAGGCTTCGTCGCATCAACAGTTATCCTTCGTGTGATAGTAGAAATATTAACATTATTTACATAGTCGGTCACCGTTAAATTATAATGGTAGACTCCATCTATAAGGCCAGAAATATTAACCAATGCAGCAGACGAACTATTAGACTGATTCACCACACCGCTCGCATTTGACAGGAATATAGTAACATTTGAAATATTAATAGCATCAGTTCCTGTGCCATTCAGCAAGACAAAGCTCCTGCTGACAAAGCTATTGTTCAAATCAGCGCCATTGTCACTCAAGTTAGCCAGAGAAGGCGACGTCAAATCAATCGTGACCTTTCGAGTCACCGTTGTATTCACATTATTAGCGTAGTCCGTTGCAGTGGCGTTGTAATAATAGACTCCTTCTGAAAGATTTGTAATATTTACATAATAAAGGCCAGTTGCGTTCGCAATTGTACCAAAGCTTTGATTCAGAAGTGTGCCATTTCCAAACCACAAGAATATAGTGATGTTTGTTATGTTAAGGTTGTCAACTGCAGAGATATTGATGACTGTAAAGTTCCGCGCAAAATAAGTGTTGTTTGCATCGGTGCTGCTGTTAAACACAATCTGCGAAGGAACAGTGCCATCATACGTCATAGTTATGTTCGTCGCATTAAACGCGGTATTATTAAAGGAATCATTTACAAGGAAGTTCCAATGATAGCGATCATCCCGAGGGAAGGAAAAAGTAAAATTCACAATTTGATTTGTTCCATTTGTGCTATTGACAATAGTCGAATTAACAAGGCTGCTGGAATTCCAGATGTAGAAAACTATATTGGAGAGGTTAAAATTGTCGCTTACATTAGCAGAGAACGTAAGAGACGAAGACGCAGAAAAAGTATTGTTCACAGGGAAGATATGAGAACCAGTTCCATTTGTCGTGTCATTGACATCGACGGTGACATTTCCTTGGTTAAATTCACCACTGTTATTGAATGTCCGCACCACAATAGTGTATCTGCCCGGTTCAGGCACTGTGGCATTAAACCAGAAATAATGGGTAGTCGTGGTGATGGGGCTTTCTGAACCATTAATCAGGAAGTAAGTCTGATTGGTAAAGTTAAGGAAAGTCGCATTGCTGGTAAGGCTGAAGTTAGTATAGTTGCTAACGCTGCTGTTTGCATAATTACCAAAGGTAAATGACCCAGGAAGAGTTATTGTAACACCTGTGATGTTTCCTGTCTGGTTGGCATCAGTGTTATTAATGCTGATATTGAGAAAGGTATATCTGTCTTCAAGAATAGAATTTGTTGCTCCCGTCGGCGTGCTGATAGTATGCAAAGCAAGAACAAAAGAGGTATAAATAAAAACACTAAGAACTAAAAGAAGAGCAATTCGCTTCGCAAACGTATCACCACGAACATTCATCATCTTTTTTACGCACGATAAGAGCAAGAAGGTATTTATAAATCTTTCTCTAAAATATATATTGGAGTAGTTATTATTGAAATCGCCATATTATAGAGAACTGGATTGCTTGTAGTTCATAGTTCTGCAATAATGCTTTGCACCATGTTATGATAATATATAATGAATTATAATTTTTATAAACTTTTTTCTTACTTAATTTATTTTTAGAATTTTCCGTATCTTTTCTTTCAATTCCCCCATCGTCCCAACGATAGGCATGCTTGCAATAAGAATTGAGGAGAGATATTCAAAGCCCTCTTCTGGGCTTTCATCCATCTTTATGCCTATGGCTGGAATGCCCTTTGCATACGCATAGCCTAATTCCCATGCGGTGCCTGCCCCGACATGAAGGCCATCGAGGGACGCAATCACTAAAGAGATATCTTTGAATCCTTCTGTGATGTCCGCGTTGAATATTTTTGGGGCTTCTGAAATATCTTTTGCGAATCCTACGTCTCTGTGGGGGAGGAATGTTTGCAGACCGAGGGATTTACAAAGTTTATCTATCGCTTCCAGCTGTTCTCTTTCTGAATCTGTCCAGATTTTGCCTGCGATGTATACTTTTGGCATGAATTTATGGGTATTTAAGAATTTAATAAACTTTGTTTATTCTGTCACGCAAGAAAAAAGTTTTTAGGAAAAATAATCTTTAATAAATCTACTTAAAAATTTTTGCGTTCGGAGCGGATACAGGAAAAGCATAACTGTTGCCATCGCCTTCGAATTCGACGCCGTAGAAATGCAACCTACTGACGAACTCGAACAACGCGGAAACGCGCAATTCTGGATTTTTTCCTTCTGCAACTTCTATTCCATATGTTCTTGGCTTATTTGGCAATGTTGCAGACGCTTCGCCAGATAATTCTGCTCCACGTAGACCGTACTGTGCAATCATTGAGCCATCTTTTGCAAGCTCTTCTGGCGTTAGTTCTTCGAATCTATAGCTTCCTTTTGGTGCGAAACGTACGCTTCCATCTGCACTCACACGAACACCGCCCCAGTTTAATTCTTTTCCAGTACGAAGCATTCTCTCTAATGTCTTAATAGGTAAGGGCTTGCTTGTGCCCAATGCCTTGTTATCTTGCATGACATACAAACCCTTGTCTGTCCAGTAATCTTGATTAAAAACACAAAGCCAATTATTTTTTAATTTTCCTAGCACATAGGTAAACTCTGGTTTATTTTTAAGTTTACTGCAATACACTGCATAAATAAGAGGAGCAGTATAATCTCCATGGGGAACGAGTAATCCTTGCCAAAGAATTTTTTGCCCAACATTCCGATGAGAGTCTGGACCAACTGCAGGAGAAAGATACGCGATTCTATGATTGTTGTATGGCACAATTATTTTTGTGCTGCGCACAATTTCAGGTTCTTGCTGTTTTCGCATGCTTTTTGCATAGGAAATAACTATTTAAATCTTTTTACTTTGTTATCACTTTTAAGTTAAATATTGGAGTTCATATGGGATAATTGCTAAAGCAGCAAAAACAGCAAAAACTCACTTAATACTCTAGCGTGTTAAGTGATAAGGATGACAAAGATTTAAATACTAGAATAATCTAGTAATAATAACTAAATAAAACTAGTAAATAAAATGGGAATATCAAAAGTAACACGCAACTGCCAGATAACTTTGCCTAAAGATATACGGCAGATTATCGGAGTAAAGGAAGGGGATGAAGTTCTCTTCACTATCCAGGACAATGGTGTCCGCTTGGTCAAGGCTAAAAAAGATATTGTTGCAGCGACGGCTGGAATATGGAAAGATACTAAAGAGACTGGAATAGAATTTCAGAGGAGAATCAGGGAGGAAGGCGAAAAACGCTTAAGGAGATTGTATGGAAGTAGTAGATACTAGCATCTTTATAGACCATTTGCGAGGGCACAGGCCTGCGACTGATTTTTTTAATTCTGCAACAGAACTGCTTTTTTCTGCATTAACTGAAGTTGAACTTCTTACTGGAAAAAGTTGTGACAATGCAGAGAAAAGAGAGGGCATTCTTCAGTTTCTCAAGCGCTGGGAAAAAATTGAAGTAGACAACCCTATTGCAGTTATAGCTGGTGATTTAAGGCGAAAGCATGACATTACTATTTCTGATGCCATTATTGCTGCAACCGCGTTAGTCAGGAAGGCAACTCTTTTAACAAGGGACGTTAATGATTTTAAGAGCATACAAGGGCTTACAGTAAGGTCCCTGTATTAGATCTAAAAAGAAATGTTTTTAAAGTATGTTATAAATACTGAAGTGGGTGTTGGCGTACCAGATGCCTTATTCTGAAAAAATATATGGATGTAACACTTTATCCAAGTCAATATGATAGGAAAGCAACGGAGCCAAAAATAATAATGTCTATTGCAGACCTTCTTCAGAGAGGGGAATGCTTTAAAGTCTCTGCTGATAAACCTATGTCCGGATGGGATCCTCAGGACAGAGCTACCGATGATAGAAATATGCGAGTAAGTGAGATTATTGTCCTTTCAAATGGTCATGGAGAATTTAAGCGTATTGAAGGGGCAATGTTTGTTGTTGATCCTAATCAAAATTGCCATTATGAAGCTCGTAATGGAGAGATGAAATTTAGAAAATGGCCAGGATTATTACATTACCGCCACTCTGATAAAACCTTTGGCCATCCGACATATAAGTTAGAACATACTATTGAAGAACTTATCACACATATGAAAGAGATAGGGTATTCTTTTCCTTAAGCTTTTTCCACAACCATTAAAAAGTATTCTTATTGTTAATTAACATGAAAATATGCATCATAAAGTTGGGGGCAGACGGCGACGTATTGCGGACATTGCCTTTGGCTAATGCGCTTAAGAAGAAGCATCCCGGGGCAGAGATAACATGGATAACGAGAGGAGATATTGCAACACTGATTGATAATTTGCCTTATATTGACAAAGTTGTTACAATTCCATATAGCACAAAAGAAGTTTTTGATGAATTGTATAACTTTGACACAGAAGAGGCTGCTTTGGATTTGGCCATGTCCATAAATGCGGACAAAAAATATGGATTTTATGCCGACGGGGAGTTTGCGGCGGCTTTTAATTTAGGCGCGGAATATTATCTTAACACTATGTTTGATGATGAATTGAAAAAGGAAAATAAGAAAACATATCAAGAAATGATGTTTATGGCTGCCGAACTTAAATATGAGAAAGAGAGGTATGAATTAATTCTGACAGAGAAAGATGAAAAATATGCAGAAAAATGGAAGGAAGAGAATAATCTCACAAACCAAAATATAATTGGAATTCACATGGGCGCGGGAAGCAGGTGGCCGTCAAAGGCATGGCATCCTGATTGCGTGAAGGAATTTATTGTAAAAGCAAAGAAAAAAGGATATGAAATTATATTGTTTGGGGGTCCAAACGAGATTGATAAGCATGAGCAGTTAAACAAGCAGCTTGAGCAAGATAGGATAACGATATATCATAACAATCCCCATAACAGCAAACGGGGGTTTGCTGCACTTGTTAGTTTATGTGATTATGTTGTATGCAGTGATAGCCTGGCCCTGCATGTTTCTCTTGGTTTAGGCAAAAAAACAGTTGCCTTGTTCTTTGTCACAAGCCCTGATGAAGTGGAAGGCTATGGAATTTTAAAAAAAATTATCTCTCCAAAATTAAAGGAATTCTTTCCCGAACGAAGCGATGTTTATGATGCAGAGTTGACAAAGAGCATAAGTGCTGGTGAAGTTTTGGAAGAGATATAGGAAATAGAAAGATTTATATATTTACACGTATTACACATAATACACGAAAATGGTAAACCTTACACTTTCAGTTCCTGATGATATAAAGAAAAAGATGGAGCAATTTCCAGAGATAAACTGGAGTGAAATAGCTAGGGCTGCTGTCATTCATAGGCTTAAATTACTTGAAAAATTCAAAGAGTTTGCAAGACATAGCGAACTGACAGAAGAAGATGCTCTTATCATAGGTAAAAAAGTCAATAGAGGAATAGCAAAGCGTTATAGCTCATGAAACTTTAATTCAGTCACTAAATATTCGCCACAATGCAATGCATAGCGATATTCAACAAGAAATTCTTTGCACCCCTATCTTACTCGCTCTTCTTTTTCTTCTTTTCCAATTCAGGATTTACCAACGGCCCTGTCACACGGACAAGCAGCCCCGGCAATCCGGTTCCGACAGGAATCGCTTGATTCAAAAGGATATTCTCTATTACAGATTTCAATTCATCCTTGCCGCCCTGTATTGTTGCATTGATAAATTGCTTGTCAGGTGTCTCGAATGTTGCACGGGCGAGGATGCTGGCTTTTTCAGATATGATTCCCATGCGGGTTACGCCCTTGACTACTCCAGATGAGGTCATGGCATCGGCGACAAGCTTCAGATGTCTCTCATTGATGTCTAAGCCCTGTGATTCAATGACTTTCTTGATTTCGTTGACAATGGTTTGCCTGGCTGCTTCAATGCCAAGAACATTCGCGACGTCATGGATGTCATTCGACGTTACTCTCGCGCGATCAACGCCCTTAACTTCCAGCACATCGTGGAGGTTAGAGCCGGCAGTGAGAATGATATATTCCCTGCCACGCATTGCAACAACAACCTGCGATATTCCTTTTACTCCGGAAATGATTGTTTCTTTGAGCTTTTCTTTTAGCTTGTAAATTGCTTTAAAA
>Ga0209542_10021141_pt1 | contig 10228 bp, 10 predicted proteins | sample RifCSPhighO2_01_FD_184028 | JGI IMG/M metagenome (GOLD analysis project Ga0209542, IMG submission 184028) | Soil microbial communities from Rifle, Colorado - Rifle CSP2_plank highO2_0.1 (SPAdes) (version 2) | ecosystem: Environmental > Terrestrial > Deep subsurface > Rock core/Sediment ...
ATACTATATCCTTTCTTTTTGAGGATATCGATTTCGGAACGCTCACAGCTAGATAGATACTTAAATTTCTTGTTCATATCTGCATTCTAATATATTGAGTGTCCTAATACATTATGGATTAATCCAATGTAAATATGGACACAATTGAAGCTCTTAAAAGGTTAGGTGTAGAAAGACACGCTATTATGTATGCTGGTCAAATTCAGGGAATTCTTGAAATTGCAGAAGAATCTAAAAGATTAAGTGAGGAGGCTCTGCGTCGTCACTCCCAGAATATAGCTGGTTACATCCTTGACTATCTTTTTTCTAAAGTCACAACAGAAGTTAATGAAGACTTCAGAGGATACCTTTCAAATAATTTGATTACATGGATACAGCAATCTTTGGCTTGGAAAACACATGGTCTCGAATTTAATGAGAATATATTAGTCACTATATTCAGACCAGTCTTCGAAAAATTCAATATTGAAAAAGATGACTTAATCGAATACTTGAATAAGATTTGGCTTTTCGAACCAAATATAAAATATTCACTTGTAAAGATAACAGATCTTCCAGATACCGAGAAAGAAGTCAGGTTTTTGTTCAATCTAGAATATTTTTAGAGTTAAAAAGAAATTTAAGTCTAAGTGCACCAACCCTTGCACTTAGACTTTTTTATTTTGTAATTATAGTATAACATTCTAAGACGGCCGTTGAAATATGTTATACTTCTAAAATTATTTTAAATTTGTTTTTGAAATTTTAAATACTTTGACACAATTTTTTACTCCAAGTAAGTTTAAATGATCTCCAAATTCTTTAGGTAGTGGGCCATTCCCCATCCATACACTTTGCTGGATCATTTTGAAATCCCACAATTTTAATTGTAATCTAATCCAATCTCTTATTTTTCTTTTTTTCTCTGGAATATCAAATAATACCAAAATTTTAGATTCACCAGTAGGTTTTGCTTCTATGTTTTTAAATTTAGTATGTAATCCTAAATACTCTTTATTTATAAGTATATTTTTATTATCTAATTTTATTAAGCCTTTATTCTGAAGTCGATGTAAATTACTATTGAAAGATTTATTATTCAAAGATCTTCTTTTTTGTACTGATGCGTATAGGATACTTCTTTGAATATTTTTAGATTTACAGGAAAATAAATGACTGATAATCAAGTCAATAAAAGATGCTTCATCTTCCCATCTACTATTCATAAACAAAGTATAACATATTTCAACGGCCGTTGAAATATGTTATACTTTGTTTATGTAGAACTTATTTAGTGCTAAAGCGGGAGACGATACCAAGAGTTAGGAGGCGGTTGGAATTTTCTTCTTTTATACACATTGTGTTGGCTTTGATACTACCTCCAAATAGTTTTTGAAATGGAAGAAGAATATTTTTGTAAGATTCTGGGCTGTATCCTGCAGAATATCCACTGAGAATTATTCCACCAGGGCTTTCGGTTAGAAGTAAACCAATATTGTCAATCAAATCTGGTAAATCTCGTTCAATTTTCCAAAGTTCTTTTCCTGTACCATGACCAAATGCTGGTGGGTCAAGGATTATCCAATCAAATTTTTCGCCTCTTTTTATGAGTCTTTTCACGAATACATTTACATCGTCAGTTATAATTTTTAAACTCCCATTTCCATCTAGATTTTTTGTATCTAATTTATTTAATTTACAATTTTCATTTAACCAATCATTTACACCTTGGGATGAATCCACATGAGTAACATTATGACCCAATGATAATGCATATACACTAAAAGCCCCCGTGTATCCAAAAAGATTTAATACTTTAAGATTTTTTTGACCTTTTGTTTTTTCTTTAAAATATTCCCAGTTTGAAAGTTGTTCAGGAAAAAGCCCTGTATGCTTAAAAGACGTTGGTTTGATAATGAGATTTATTCCACCATAATTGGTAATCCAATTTTCAGGGGCATTTTTCTTTTTTATCCATTTGTCTTTACCATCTCTGTCATATGTATAATCAGCATTACCCCAAAGTTTTATATCCAAAGGCATCCAAATGGCTTCTGGCTCGGGCCTGATTAATACAACATCACCAAAACGCTCGAGCTTCATACCATTACCAGAATCTAGTAAGCTATAGTTTTTATCATGCGGTGTTATGAACATACTATCTTAAATATTTATTTTTATTATTTAAATGTTCTTGATATGTTTTTGCATAGTAAATTTGTTCATTTGGGGCATGAAGATAGTAAAGATAATCTGATTTTGTTGGGTTCATGGCGGCCTCGATTGATTCTGCCCCTGGGTTGTTGATTGGACCAGGAGGCAATCCTTTGTATAAATATGTATTATAAGGAGAATCTATTTTTAAATCCGATTGTGTGATTTGGCTTGATCCGTGATTTGTTAAATATGTAATTGTAGCATCAAGTTGTAGTGGCATATTTGCTGTTAATCTATTTTCTATTATACCAGCAATCATTTTTCGTTCCTCTTTATTTTTACCCTCGGCTTCAACTAAAGATGCAATTATTAAAATTCTTTTTGCTTCTGCACTTTTAATATCAATGAGTTTTAAAATGTCTGTCAGTTTTTGATTTCCAACTGTTGTCATTTTATTAATGATTTCATCTAAACTTGCTTCCGTATCAAAAAAATATGTTTCCGGGAATATATAACCGTCAAGTTTAGGTAATTTTGATTTAATTTCTGATTTTGTTAAGTTTGGAAAGTTGGAAGCTATGCGATTTATAATTTCTTGATTTGTAAAACCTTCTGGAATTGTAATTTTAATAAAAGGTCCTCCAAATCGAGCATTTGATGTACGATAAACAACCATTAAAACATAAGTATTTCCAGAAAAAACATATTTACCTGCTGTTATACCCTTTTTCTTATAAAGAATATGGGATAAAAGAACATAAACTTCTTCGTTTTTGATAATTTTTGCATCTTTTAAAATTTCACCAGCTTTTGTTACAGATGAACCATATGGTATTTCAACCTTTACTTCGTTTGGAAGTCTGACTGGTATAACTAAAAAATATACTATGGCTATAGTTAAAGCTAAAATTGCTAAAATGATAATGAAGAAAAATCGCATACTATGTTGGTAGATTTGTAGGAGCTTTGGCACTGCGAGTTTCGACTCGTTTCAAAGCAGGCGTTGCCATAATGGTTGTTGGGAAGTGGAATAATGTTGCTATTTCCTCTGTATTTAAGACAAAGATTGATGGTGGGTCAGTAACTATAAATAAATTAAAAGGAAATGGATATTTGAAAGCCAATTGCCATGGTGGGTGAAAAAATGTTCGAAAACGATACCAGTCCAGCATTCGATTCATGCGTTGTGTTAAAACAATATCAAAAGGGTCTTCCCATGGTGAATTATATTGAGTTGCATTAATACGGAAAAGTGAATTAAAAACAGGATTATTATATTGGCGGTACATCATACGCAAGGCGCGCCTTTTTTGAATATCAAAGACTTCGGTTTTTGCCAAATAAATTGTGCGCATACCAGTATCAAAACAAAGTTTGTGTTGTTTGTCACTAATTGCTGTAATTTCATCTTTTAAATAATCTGGTGGACGAACTTCACGGGAAATTTCAATACCTGTTAGTGGGTCAAGATTTATTTTACTAAATGGGGCTACAATTTCTTTTAAAAGTCCGTCTGCTTCATCTATAAAATCTAATCCGCCTTTATATTTTTTCTTAGACCAACGAATAACAATTTGTGTCCAAATATGTTCACCTGGACCAAGAGTTGATATAAATTCAATCAATGAAACTATAGGGTCGACTTGTTCATTTGGATCTTTGACGACTTTATCAAGTCCATAATCTATATATGTACGAATTGGATATGGATCAGGTTTTTCTAATTTCCATTCACAACCCCACATGCTCCATCCAGTTTTACGGCCAATTCGTGGAACGCTCCATACATAGTCTTCGACTTCTAAGACTTTGGCTTGGGGATATTGCGCATAAATTTGAGATTTAATGAGTGGAACAACACGGCTGGGTGTATTGATATAGAAATGGACTCGGCCTTCGATAGAAACAATTTCCAAAGAAAAATAAAAATGCACGGCGCCTTGCCAATATTCTTCCCAAAGACCTTTGCCGGATTTGTGGTACATTGCATTAGCAATGATTGTTTCCATAGCTAATGGTGTTTTGATTACTTGTTGGGGTATTTGCAATTCCAACAATTGCCACTGGATACCAGCCACAAAATCTTCAGAGACATAATGGTGCCACATTATATATGCAATATAAGCCAAAGGTATTGGCATCAAAACTAAAAGAACTTTTAGTATTCCGAGTATTATATTGACGCCATAAAATTCAAACATATTATTTAAAAAATTATTGGAACTTGAAAGGATTCGGGCTTTAGACCACTGGGATCTTCATTATGAAATATTAAAACACCATTTTGCGATGTTGGGGCAAGAGTTGGGGTTATTTTGATTTTAAAATATGCAGGTAATGTATAAGTATCGCCATCAACTGGGATAATGATTAATTTTGACAAGGCTTGATTCATATCTCGTATTTCAAGAGTTCCAACATGGCTTTCAAATGGTACCCAATTACAACCGTTAACATAACCTGAGACTTCCAGTGGGAATGATACTTTTTGTCCTGGTAATGGGGAAAATATTTTGATACCACAAACAGGGCTATCAATGTCAGCGGGTGTATAATATGCATCTGTGCCACGATTGTCATTAGGATTAACAGGTGAACCATTGATTTTGCCCAAATTCTCTATTGCTGGGATTACCTTTTTTATTTTACTTGAAGTTTTTGGATAAAAAATTCCAATAAGAGCACCAACTAAAATAATACCAATAATAACTATTAGAATGGTTGGTGTATTTGATCCATGTGAATCTGACATACAGATATTATATCATAAAACCCATCAGAATGTATGATGGGTTTTATGATCTTGATTAAGACAATGTGTATAAACTATTTTTGTTCTTTTTGAAATATTTTGCGTTTTGTAAATTAACCAAAATTGTATTCTTTTTCAAGTATCTTTCTTTCATAACATGATCCACAATATCTTCTTTGGATAATGGACCATATTTTTTAATAATGTCTTTTATGACTTCACGAACGATTCCAGGTTTGTAGCCCCATTCTTTGAGAGCATAAATTCCACGACCGACAAGAATAAATCGGTCATCTTTAATAAGTTCGTTATGACAAGTCGCTGTATGAGTTTTTTTGCCGAAAGTTTCGGAAATTGCTTTGGCAACTTCTCGGAAATGCATAGGTGAACCATGTTTGCGCATCATTAAATATGCATAATCTTTGATACCGCGAGTTTTAACACCACTTGTTCCGGCTTTACCCCATTCACCTAGTGGATTTTTGCCGATTTTTTTAGAAGTACGAAGATATCTTTTTGCAACTTCATCAGATAAAATTTCAGCATTTTCTTTACGACAGTGTTCTATAAATTTTGTTATAAAGTCACCTTCGGTAACCAATTCTGTATCACCAAGTGATGAATATAATGAATGAAGTGCGGAATGTACTTGATTTGCTAATTCTTCATCAACATGCCAACGAGATTTAAAATGTTCGTCTTCTTTTATTTTCTTGAAATCATCACCAAGTACTAAATAAAAATGAATATGGTTTTGTGTTGATTTATCTGTGGATACATTTTCTAGTAGTTCATCTTCTTCTATCAATGATCCCAAGTCTTTCATTAAAGATTTAAGCTCATTAAAAACAGGACCTTCTTCTTTGAAGGCAGAATGTTTGCGAATGGCTTGGAGTGCAGCATGTTCAATTTGGCGAACTCTTTCTCGAGTAATACCATATTTGGATCCTATTGCTTCAAGAGTTCTGTGTTCTAAATCAGTACCAAGTCCAAAACGGCTAACCACAACATCGTGTGATCGGTCTTGAAGATGTCCAATAAGTTTTTTTGTAACTTGTTTTGGTTTAAAGGAAATTTTTGCTCCTTTTACTTGCTTGTCTTTTGTAGTAGGCATTGTACTATTAATTATTTATAATGTATTTTCTTGTCTCTTTTCATTATATGGTATATCGCAATTAAAGTCAACTATTCTATTGACATTTAAACATCCTCATCTATTGTTTGATTTTTGTTTTTTGATCTTGCTTGTTCAGTTAAAAACTTTTTGCGTAAACGAACAGATGTGGGAGTAATTTCTAAATATTCATCCCATTTCATAGTTTCTAATCCCCTTTCAATTGATAGACTATATGGTGGTTTTAAGGATATTGATTCATCGGTACCGCTGGCACGCATATTTGTTAATTGTTTACCTTTGATTGGGTTTACAGCTAGTTCGTCACCTTTTAAGGTATTCCCAAGTATCATACCTTCATAAACATCTGTCCCATGGCCTATATATAATACTCCACGATTTTCTAGATTCCATAATGCAAATGCAACGGCTTTGCCTGAGACCATAGATGTCATTGAGCCAACATCATTATGTGATATTTCACCAGCATAGGATTTGAATCCAATAAATCGTGAAGAAAGAATTCCTAAACCTTTTGTATCAATAACGAATTGACTGCGATAACCCAATAACCCACGAGTTGGGATTTCAAGGGTTACTCGAGAAATTCCCTCTCTTTCATTCATATTTGTTATCAAACCTCGACGACGAGTCATTTTTTCTAAAACTGCACCAGAATATTCTGCTGGGACATCAATTGTGACTTCTTCGTATGGTTCAGTCTTGACATTGTCAATTGTTTTGATAATTGCTTGGGGTTGAGAAACCTGAATTTCGTAACCTTCTCTACGCATTTGTTCAAGTAATACTGCAATGTGTAATTCTCCACGGCCGTACACCATAGATGAGCCATCTTGTTGTGGAAGAACACGCAAACCAACATTGACTTCAAGTTCGCGTTCAAGCCTTTCTCGAATTTGACGACTTGTAACATATTTACCTTCGCGTCCGGCAAATGGTGAATCATTAACTAAAAATCGTAACGATATTGTTGGTTCATCAATTGTGATTTCACCCATTTGTGGTGTTTCTTTATTATCAACTATTGTTTCGCTAATTGTAATATCTGGTATTCCAGCTATTACTCCAATGTTTCCAGTTGATAAAATATTTGTTTCTACACGACTAACACCCTCGAATTGGAAAATTTTATTTATTTTGCCTGTGCGCAATGTACCGCCAGCAGTATGTATTAAAACTTCACTATTACTTTTTAAATTCCCAGCATAAACACGAATTATACCCAATCGTCCTAAAAATGAATCATAACCCAGCGAGAAAACTTGAGCTTGGACAGGATCATTTTCATTTTTAACAGCATTTGGGACATGTTCGAGAATCATATCCAATAATGGACTTAAATCTTTTCTTTCATCATTTAATTCACGCATTGCAACTCCTTCACGGCCAATTGCATAAATCATTGGAAAATCAAGTTGGTCGTGTGATGCACCAAGCTCGATAAATAATTCTAAAATTTCATCATGAGCGCGTTCGGTATTTGATGCGGGTTTGTCAATTTTATTTAAAACGATAATTGGTTTTAAACCAAGCTCCAAAGATTTTTTTAGAACGAATCTTGTTTGTGGCATGGGACCCTCTTGAGCATCAACCAAAAGTAAAACACAATCGATGGATTTTAATACGCGTTCAACTTCCGAGCCAAAGTCCGCATGACCTGGTGTATCGATAATATTTATTTTTGTGCCTTTCCAGTTAACAGAAGTATTTTTAGAATAAATTGTAATACCGCGTTCTTTTTCCAGATCATTTGTGTCCATTGTAGACCCAGCCATACCTGTACCACAAAATTCCATCAATTTGTCTGTTAATGTTGTTTTGCCATGGTCCACATGGGCTATAATTGCAATATTTCTGATTTCCATAATTTTCTTAATATATTCTTATTTTGGGTCTAATAGAGTTATTAGCCCTGCTTACTTCTCTAAAAAATAAAATACGGAAAAACCGCATATTTATATAGGTTATATTACCAGATATCTCCAAATATAGCAAATTTTGATACCTTGACAGGCATACTCAATAGGAGTATTGTGTAATTAATTCAAAAATTTGTAAAACTAAATTAAAAATATTATGAAAGCAAAAAACTTAGCACGAGTATTAATTTTTATAGGGTTAATATTATCAATCCTATTTGCTATTTCTCAAGCAAAGGCAATTGAGAATTTAGAGAACAAAGATTTTGTCCTTCTGTTCGCCCTTTTTTTATTCTCAGCTTCTTTATCATTCAATGTGGTAAGTACTGAATTTGAAGGTAGAGAAAAAATTCTAAATATCTTTTGGTTATTATCAATCGGTCTAGTTTGGTTTTATCCAAGAGATCCTGGGTATTCATTAATAATTCTATTTATTTTGGTATTACTTACCGCAATTCTTTTAATCGTTTATTCCTTTTTAAAATTTGTCTTTAATGACAAAAAGAATAAGGAAGATTTGAAGAAAAAACCCTATTTGAAGGGGTTAATAAATTTTACTCTTATACTTTTAGTATTGCCTTTAATACAAAGTATTGGATTAAGTAATGATACCCCAGAACAACCAAATAACATTATCTATACACCATACATGGGAATTGCATTGGTGTTAGGTGTAACATTTTCTTTTTTTATAAAAAGATTCGTCAAATTAGTTTTAAAAGTTCAAAGACTTAAAAAAACTATAAATAACAGGCAACTTTTGTAAAAAAAATCCCAAAAAATATTCTTCACAACTGTCCGGCATTCGTGCTTGACAGTTTTTTTATTATAGAGTATTGTGTATTTAAATTAAAACTTGAAATTATGAAAACAAAACATTTATTCATTCTGCTTTTTGCTATGATAGTATGGAGTTTAGTAAACTTATCTTTGTTTCTTTTAAAAGATGGGTTTGAAATCTATATTTTAGAAGACAAACTCGCCTTAAGCATTTTAAATGTTATTATTGGGATAGCATTATCTTATGGAATGGTTAGAATAGTTAGAAAAGAAACGGGCTCTTTCCTTGATCAAATTCTTTTATTTACAACAAGTTTACTCGTTGTAATGGAATATAAGCTTGAGCTATTTTTTCTTTATTTTGTTGTATGGATTCCAATTCTTCTGATATTTTTTATTTTAAGGGATTTATTCAAAACAAAAACTAGAAGGTTAAACCCGAAAATAAGTTCAAGTGCAATAGCTTACATAAGTCTATGTGTATATTCATTAGTCATAATAATCGAAAGGTTTATGACTAAAACTGACTTACTTTTCCCAGGTTTTACTTTAGTTGGAGGTCTCTTTTTGGGTTTCTTAATCCAATATGTATTAAGAAACATAAAAAACTGGATAAAGAATTTAAATGTCACAAAATTCATGTGACAAATATAACAATTTTTTGATTGTATGAGTGCCTCCGCTAGGTTTATGCCTGGCGGTTTTTTATTTGACTAATTTTATTATATCCAAAATTGTTATAAATATCAGTAGTGCAAAGAGGGCGAGGAAGCCGAAGAGGTTTATTTTTTGAAGGATGGAGGAGGGGAAGGATTTGCGACGGGCGGATTCTATTATTGTGACCAGAATCCGCCCGCCATCTAATGCTGGCAAAGGAAGCAGATTAAGAATACCAATTGATATTGAAATCATTGCAGTAAATAATAGTAAATATCGAAATCCAAAATCAGCCACTACACCCACCTGACCTGCTATACCAATTGGACCCATTAATGAATCTTTGACGCTAATACCTGAAAAAATATTTTTAAATAAAGTCCCAAATCCCAAAATTGTGCCCTTCGTCATTTTTGCTGTATCAATAGCCCCAGCAACTACAGCTTGACCAAAAGGTAGTGTTTTAGATTCTAAAACTCCTAAAGATACACCTATTTTGTAGTCTCCATCTATTTTTTCAGGTTGTATTTCAACAATTTTAATTTCTTTATTTTTTTCTATTTCTAAAATTATTTTCTTATCTTTGCTATTTTGTATACTTTCTTGAAACAATTCAATACTAGGATTATACGATGGGTCAATATCACCATCTACATATACAGATGAAACTATGTCTCCTGATTTAATTCCAGCAATTTCTGCAGGGCTTCCTTTCATAACATCTAAAATAACAAGTGGTGGAATTGTATTGGGATTTACTTTATTTATTCCAATATACGATGCAGTGATTAAAACAAAAGCTAAAATAATATTCATCATAGGTCCTGCAAACAATACCCACAATTGCGC
>Ga0209542_10021142_pt1 | contig 10228 bp, 2 predicted proteins | sample RifCSPhighO2_01_FD_184028 | JGI IMG/M metagenome (GOLD analysis project Ga0209542, IMG submission 184028) | Soil microbial communities from Rifle, Colorado - Rifle CSP2_plank highO2_0.1 (SPAdes) (version 2) | ecosystem: Environmental > Terrestrial > Deep subsurface > Rock core/Sediment ...
GAAAACTGATTATTTAGAAGTTTCAAAAAATAACGCAACCCCCCAGATAACCCCCCAGATAACCCCCCAGATACCTACAGAATTAGAACAAAAAATATTAACTTTAATTAAGCAAAATCCAAATATGTCTAGGACAGATATTGCAAAAATGTTAAACTTATCTGAAGATACTATTAAAGAATATCTAGAAAGGTTAAAGAGAAAGAATTTTCTTAAGCGTGTTGGTCCTGATAGAGGAGGACATTGGGAAATCACTTCAAGAGAAGATAATAAAAAGGGAAAATGATAATAAAACAAGAGGTGAATGATGAGAAATAAGATAATGTCGAAGTGTTTGAAGACTGCACACTTTAGTGTGTGTAACACTTCGAGCATCCAAAAAACCAAGAGCAAGGTTTTTTTGATATTTAATTTAATTGCAATTGGAGTATTTTTTATTATGTTTTCTATTCTTTTTGCAAGTCTTTCTAGCGCAGATTTGTATTTGAATTCCAAGGTTGGAAGCATTTATTTCAACACGACTGGAATTGCCCGGGCTTCGATAGGTCCTGGAGGTAATTTTAGTATAAATACAAGTGACCTTTTTGTTAATAATAATTTGGGACGAGTGGGTATAGGGACGACGAACCCCACTGCCAAGTTGACCTTGACTGGACTAGATTCGAATCAGAACGGGCCACATTTTGAAATTTATACTAGTGCAGATTCATCTAATCCAGTAACCCAATTACTAAGTTGGGATTCTGATGATATAGCTCTTAGCTTTGGTGCTTACTATAACTCCCAATGGAAAAGTTCTGATGCTGGTAGTAATGCTATCATTTACAAATATGGAGATAAATTACGTTTCTCTTATGATAGTGGGGTTACTGCCGGTAGTGCTATTCAAAATCCGTCAACTGGGACAAAACAAGCAATGGTTATTGATTTGACTAATGGTCAAGTTGGTATTGGGACTGCTACGCCATTGGCTGCTTTACATGTGAATGATAGTACGGGGAGTGTACTTCTTGGTTTTGGAGATTCAGATTCTTATGGAGTTACAATAAAATCAAGTACAGCTTCTGGATGGTCTAGGGGATTTAATTTTGAGAATAACACCGGTGGAGAACTTGCAGGGTTTGGCACTTATGGCTCAGGTGATGTTTTCAATTATGCTTTTATCGGAGAGGGGCCTAATGATTATGCTTCTCCTTGGGTGACGTTTATGCCGACTGGGAGAGTGGGTATTGGAACAACTGCTCCATCACATACATTGAATGTTGTAGGAACAAGTAATCTTACAGGCGATATTCATATAGGAAATGCTTATGTTTATTTAGGAAGTGGTCAAGCTTTCCGAGATGCTGGTGCTGGAGGATTTAGATTATATAACTCTAGTGCGTCTATTCAGTATCTACTTTCAAGTACGTATGGGGGAAATTCTTATTTTAATAATGGTGGAAATGTAGGAATTGGCACAACATCACCGACAGCGCTATTGTCTGTGGTACAGAATTTATCTACCTCCAATCCAATTATGACTATTAGCAATGAACATACTACTGGATATACAGTAGCTGAAATAATACGTTCTAATACGGCGAGGTCATCACAAATTAGTTTTAAAACAGGTAGCTCATATGATTGGAATATAGGAACTCTATATAATGGAGGTTCAGGAAATTCTGGATTCAGTATACAGAATAGCTCAGGAGGGGTTACATCTTCGATTGGTACTACCATTCCAGCATTTCACATAACTAATGCTGGGAATGTAGGTATCGGCACAACTACTCCATCTAATCTTCTTGATGTTCGCGGAGAGATCAATGCATCTGGAGATATTTACTTTAATAACGGGACTAAGGTTGGATTGGGTAACTTGAGTGGCGGAGGGACAGCAGGGTATATTTCGCAATGGGCATCTGGGAGCACGTTGAATAATTCGGGGATTTATTATAGTGGGGGGAAAGTTGGAATTGGGACTACAAGCCCAGGTTATTCATTTACTGTTGCTGGAACTGATGGGAGCACGGACATTACAAGAGTTACATCAACGACAAATTCAAATGCTTATATAAGTACATCAATAAATGCAGATCATGCGGGATTATCTTTGAGCACGAATAATACTGCTCGAAATGCGGGGATTGGATTTAATCACGGTAGCGAAGTTACTTGGAGAATGGGTGTCGGAGCTGAAGATTTTATAATTGATAAGGGTTCACCAACAAGCGGACTAATGGGGGCATCTACAGGGATTTTATCTATATTAAACGACTCTGAAAATTTAGTTTATATGGGGGATGGTAAGGTAGGAATAGGAACAACTACACCTAGTTACGCTCTTGAAATTAATAATAATACAAAGGGTTTGAATGTAAGTAATAATTTATTCGTTAATTCTACTAATGTTGTAATAGGAACTAATACTCCAAAAGCTCTATTAGATATTGTAGGTAATTCACAAACAATGCTTTTCATAGGAGGTGTAGGGAGTGCTAATCGTGATGTAGTCCTTGAAGCAGGAACAGCAGCTACAAAGAAGGCTAGATATACGGCCGCAGCTGGGCAGTATGTTTCTTATGACTTTTTAAATAATTCTGCAGGTAATCCTGGAAATGCTATGTGGTCATTAAAAGGTGATTGGCAGAACTCTAATTTATTTACTATTCAAGGTGGTACAAATGGAAATTTTCCTTACATAGCAATACAACATACTACTGGTAGAGTGGGAATAGGCACAACAGAACCATCTGCTCTTCTTCACGTGAATGGAACTGGTGCACTTTTGAATGTTACATCAGGGGATACTCCTGCATTTTTTGTTAATTCTACAAATGTGGGTATTGGAACTGCAAATCCATTCGCATCGCTTCAAGTTCATAGGAATAGCGCAGGGAATACAAGACTTTTACTTTTATCTAATTTACAGAGTACCAATGGGAGCAGCGCAGATATTGACTTCTCTACTGGGGGAGCTACCATAACTACTGCGAGAATTTCTGCGAATAGAACAAAAGAGGGAGCATATACTGATTTGATATTTTCTACTTTTGATGGTTCTAGTTTGCTGACGAGGATGATTATGAAATCAGATGGTAAAATAGGGATAGGGACTAGTGCTCCTTCTAATTTGCTGGATGTTCGCGGAGAGATCAATGCATCTGGAGATATTTACTTTAATAATGGGACTAAAGTTGGATTGGGTAACTTGAGTGGTGGGGGAACGGCTGGGTATATTCCGCAGTTTTCTGGGACAAGTGGGTTGAATAATTCTGTTATATTCCAGAATGGGAGTAATATTGGAATTGGGACCGTAAATGCTCTAAGACCTTTAGATATAAATGGAATAACTAGAATCTATAATGGTTATCTTGGTATTGATTCGAGTACTGCTGCAAGTAGGGCAATCTTTTTCACTAATGGTGATAATCTTGGAACTTATGCTTCTGGATCAATTAGGGGATTAAATTTGAGTTTTTATAATAGTGCTACTGAGGTGATGACATTAGTAAGTAATAAAGTGGGAATTGGTACTACTGCCCCTACACAATTGTTAGATGTTCGTGGAGTAATTAATGCATCTGGAGATATTTACTTTAATAATGGCACTAAAGTTGGATTGGGTAACATTTCAGGAGGGGGGACTTCAGGGTATATTCCGCAGTGGAGTGGGACTTCTACATTGAATAATTCGGGGATTTATTATGCCGGTGGTAGGGTGGGGATTGGGACGACTGCACCTTCAAATAAACTCCATATTATAGATGGTAATAACCCAAACCCATTACATGTAAGTTCTGGAACATATAATCAAATAGCATTATTTAATAGCACAGATGATACTTCAATAATAAATATTATAGATGATGATAATAACATGAGCTTTGGAATTAATGGAGATGTTTTTTCTATTGATACGAATAGTTTAACTTTTGGAACACCTAAATTATCTATAGATATTTCAGGCAACGTCGGTATCGGTACCACAACACCTTCAAATAAATTAGATGTTCGTGGAGTGATTAATGCATCTGGAATGATTTATTATAACAATGGAACTGCTGTTAATCTTGGAACAGGAAATGTTTCTGGAGGAGGAGCTGCCGGTTATATTCCTCAATGGGCTAATGCTACTTCATTAAATAATTCTATAATTTATCAGCTTGGGTGGAAGGTTGGTGTGGGGACGACGACACCTAGACAAGCATTAGATGTAAATGGTTCAATAACCGGGGGTTTGGTTAATCAAAGTTTTAAAAATATAATGTCTAATGGTGGTGGGGAAAGTGGAGGTTTTGATGGATGGGGTACGGTCAGTAGTTATGGGTCAATTACAAGTTCTGAGAAAAAAGAGGGTACTTATGGAATAGCAATAATTAGTCCAAATAGTTATTGTAATAATTATATTTATCAAGATATTCCTGTTAAGAATAATACTTATTACTCTATGACTGGTTGGATTAAAACTAATGCGGCTGGAGGGGTCAATGATGCTGGTGGGGGATATGCTAAGTTATGGATAACTAATACTACGTGGGGTGATGGTGGAAGTTCACTAAATTTTGCAAATGTTAATAACTGGACCTATGATAAAATTGAAAATTATCATAGCGGGAATAATAATGTTTTACGTTTTGGAGTTTCTGTTCAACATTGTGGATATCATGTGACTAATAATCCTACTGGAGGACCTGGAGGAAGTTTCTATTTTGATAATATTATGGTTGTTGAAGGGCCTGCTGCAATAAGCTTTAATGAGAAATATATTGGAGATAGTGGGAATCAATCTATTTTTGGTAAATTGGGTATTGGCACAATGGCATCTAGTTACGCTCTTGAAATTAACAATAATACTAAGGGTTTGAATGTAAGTAATAATTTATTTGTTAATGCAACTAATGTGGGGATTGGGACTGCGACGCCATTTACTATTGGAGGTACTGCTATTTTATCAATAGATAATGGTGGTTCAAATAGTATGCCATTTACATATGGAGATTCATCTACAGATGCAATTTATTTGAGAAGATTTGGTACTGGAGGTTATCAATTCCAAACGACATCGGATGGAGGAAATTCAGGAAATTTAAGTTTACAAACTTATGGTGGGAGGGTTGGGATAGGGACTGCTAGTCCAGGCGAGGAATTAGAAGTGTATGGAGATATTCTATTGCCTTATTCTATCGGGGCTTTAAAGTTTAAGAATACTGCTAATGGAAGTTCTGCTTCAATTGCACAGGTTTCGACTTACAACTCAAATGAACTTTTAATTAACAACCCGTCGGATGGGCCAATCACTCTTAATGCATATGTTAATGGGAATATAAATTTCCGCATAGCTGGTACTGAAAAAGTAAGAATAGATAACGTTGGGCGTGTTGGAATAGGAACTACTGCTCCTAGTTACGCTCTTGAAATTAATAATGCCACTAAGGGTTTGAATGTTTCGAATAATTTATTTGTTAATGCTTCTAATGTGGGTATAGGGACGACGAATCCTTTATCTACCTTAGAACTAGTTAGTCTAAGGGATGGACAATTATCTAATGTAAGTAATCAGAATTTATATCTAAGAACATCTTCAGTTAGTAATATTGGTTCGAGTATTGCTTTTGGGGTTTCAACAGCAAATAGAATTGGAGCTAAAATAGTTCATATAAGAACGGATGGAGAATCGACTGGAGATTTAGCATTTTATACTAGAAATGATACCACTTCAACAGAAGATTCAACAACTGAGAAGATGAGAATTACAAAAGTTGGCAACGTCGGTATAGGCACAACTGCACCTTCTGCGAAATTGGAAATTAATGGTACTGGTGCTTTACTTAATGTTACTTCTGGGAGTACGCCGGTGCTTTTTGCTAATTCTAGTGGTAATGTTGGTATTGCAACATCAACTCCCGATTCTAATTATTTTCTTAATGTTAAGGCTGGTCAGAATAATAGCGGGGCACTAATTGGTTTAGTTTCCATAGGAAGTTCTGCAACGGGATACGGAATTATAGGAGATAACTTAATATTTACAGATGTTAGTAGTCGATATTTATATAATAGAAATGACCTTGCAGCTGCTATAGATTTTGGAAATGGGGATATTGCTTTTAAAACAGCGGTAACTGGAACAGCAGGGAATATCATCTCTTTTTCCACTCCAATGCATATTGAAAATACAAATGGTAATGTCGGTATAGGAACTGCTGTGCCTTCAAACAAACTAGATGTTCGAGGCGTGATTAATGCTTCTGGAATGATTTATTACAATAATGGGACTGCTGTTAATACAGGATGGGGAAATGTTTCTGGAGGAGGAGCTGCGGGTTATATTCCTCAGTGGGCTAATGCTACTTCATTAAATAATTCTATGATTTATCAGCTTGGTGGGAATGTGGGGATAAATACAACTGCACCTACAGCACCTTTACACATTAAAGGAGGAAATGCCGGAACTAATTTTGTTCAAACTATATTGTTGGAACATACTGGTGATGAGGCTTCTCTAAAATTCTCTTCAAGTAATTATGGAATAAAACTTAAACAACCAGGAGATACTAATTATATTCAGTTTGCAAAATCAGATACTTTAAGCAATGTCATTATGCATTTAGAAGGAGGTGGTAGAGTTGGAATAAATACAACTGCCCCTAATTATTTGCTTGAGTTGAATGCATTAGATAAAACATTGAATGTAAGTAATAATTTGTTTGTTAATGCTTCTAATGTAGGAATTGGAACCTCAACACCGTTAAGTAGATTACATATAAATGGTGGAACGGGCACTTTAGCAACAGGATTAACTTTTGGAGATGGAGATTCCGGACTTTATGAGAGTGCAGATGACACTTTGAAATTTAATGTAAGTGGAGTTGATACTATAGTTATGAATAGCGCGCAGAGAGTAGGAATTGGAACTTCGACATTGAGCTCAGTACTTAACATTGGAGGAGACCAAATCGTATTATTTACTAGTGGGGGAACAATACAAAACCTAAATAGTTTACAACCTCCTTCAGGTGTTGCGGGAACATTAACGATTAATGCAGGTAGCGTAAGATTGCCAGAGGATGTTGGTGGTGATGGATATAGGCTAAACATAGTTAATGGTTCTACTGGAGCAATAGCCATAAAATTATCAGGAAGTTCTAAAGCTATGTCAATTCGTAATGCAAGTAATGCCGAAACAATGGGTATGACTTTAACAGGATTTACACAAGCAGGAGCAGGAAACGGAAATTCAAGATTTAGTTTTGACCATACTGTCGCACCTGCAAGTGCTACTGGAGATGGAGTTGGATTGACTCTTGCAACTGAAGATGCAAACGGTAACCTTGCAGATGTTGGTTATATTGATGCCGTTTACGATAATATAACTCTTGATGATGTTTCAATGAGATTTTCTGTAAGAAATAGTGCTACTCCAATAGAAAGAATGAGAATAGATCCTAATGGGAATGTTGGTATAGGCACAACCACACCTTCGAATAAGTTAGATGTTCGTGGTGTAATTAATGCTTCTTCAGATATCTACTTTAATAATGGGACTAAAGTTGGATTGGGGAATTTAAGCGGTGGGGGAACAGCTGGGTATATTCCACAGTGGAGTGGGACGTCTACTCTTAATAATTCTGGGATTTATACGAGTGGGGGGAATGTGGGGATAGGAACTACAACATCTGTAAATCCTTTAACTATAAGGAAAGATGGCAGTTCTCAAGTTACTCATCTTCTTTTGTCTAATTTGAACTTATCTGTGGGAGGCACTACAGACATAGACTTTTCAGTTGGAGCTGAGCTTGTTTCAGAGGGAGATTCGACTACTGCTAGGATTTCTGCAAAACGTAGGGGTGTAGGAGATACAGATTTAGTGTTTAGTACTTATGGTACAGCTGGTTTGGCTGAAAGAATGACTATTGATGTTGATGGGTATGTTGGTATTGGAACTGCAGTGCCTTCTTCGTTATTGCATGTGAATATTACTTCGGCTTCATCAGTGAATATTGCAAATAATTCCAATTCTCTTTTCTTTGTTAATGGGACTACTGGTTTTGTGGGTGTGGGGACGACGACGCCTGGGGCGAAGCTGGATGTCACAGGTCTTATCCGAACTAATTCCCATATAGAATATGCTGGAGGTGGTTATTTAACCGCAGGAGGAAGATGGTATTTGACTGGAACAACTGATAATAAAATGATTTTGTCTACGGATAGTAGCGGGACAGCATTGACTACTTTAATTGCAGGTAGCGTTGGCATAGGCACTTCTGCACCTATTTCTGCTCTCCATGTGAATGGAACTGCCGGCGGGTTTACTGTGGATGTGGCGGGGACTATGCCTACACTTAATACGACGATGGGAAAGAACATGACTATCACCTCTCATGGTGGAAGTGTGATTATACAGTTGGGTTGATTGAGGATTTTAACTCTAATAACAAGTACATTACAATGACCATAAAGTTTATAAATGAGTACATTCTAATGTATACATATGGAAAGGGCTAAACTAGAAGAATATAATCATTGGTGGTTAAGGAATAGTGTGGATACTGAATTAGCTTTGCCTTTTAAGAGAGATAATTATTTAGAAATAGAAAAAAGTCTTGATAATAAATTTATTCTGGCTCTTGTAGGTCTTAGAAGAGTAGGAAAGACTACAACTATTTATCAATTAATTCAAAGGTTAATTGAAAAAGTGTCTGTTAGAAATGTTCTTTTTTTCTCTTTTGACGAATCTTCAATAAAATTAGGAGATGTTATCGATACTTATAAGGAAATTCACGGAAAGGATTTTAGGGAAGAGAAAGTTTATATTTTTCTTGATGAAATTCAAAAATGCCATAATTGGGAAAATGAGATAAAGAAATATTATGATTTATATCCCAAACTTAAATTTGTAATAAGTGGTTCTGAATCATTATTTATAAGGAAGAAAACTAAAGAAACATTAGCTGGGAGAATATTTGAGTTTAAACTAAAAACATTTACATTTAGAGAGTATTTGAAAATTCATAATGTAAATGATGAAGAATTTAACTATGAAACTAAAATAATGCCTTTTTTTCTCAAATTTGCAGAAAAAGGAGGGTTTCCTGAAACATTCTCTTTTCAAAGCGATAAAGAATTTAAAGAATATATAATGGCTTTAGTTGTTGATAAAATTGTTTACAAAGATATTCCCCAAATGTTTAAGATTGAAGATACGGAATTTCTTAAAGTAATTTTAGAATTAATATCTACAAATCCTGGAATGTATATAGATTATCAATCGTTAAGCAGACAATATGGCAAAGACAGGAGAGTAATAAAAAATTATATTTCATACTTAAAGGATAGTTTTTTGATAACTTTGTTAGGAAATTACAGAAAGGGAAGCACTACAATAAGAAAAATAAAAAGAGCTTATCCCACAGATAATGCTTTGATTTATTTATATAGAACTAAAATAGAAGAAGACTTCTTTGGAAGAATGGTAGAAACATTGGCTGTAAATAGCTCTGAAGTTTTATCTTTTTGGAAGAATGGCAATGAAATAGATATGGTTAAAGATGATATTCCCATAGAAGTAAAATACAAAAATAATATTGAGAATAAGGAGTTTAAACCTTTGATCGAATTTATGAATAAGTTCAATAAAAAAGAAGGGTTTATGATTACAAAAAAGGACAAAAGGGAAGTTCAATTCGATAATAAAATAATAAAATTGATACCTATATGGAAATGGTTGCTTAAGTGATTTTAGTGAATGGAACTGCGGGTGGGGGTTTACTGTTGATGTTGCTGGTTCGATGCCGACACTAAATACGACAATGGGGAAGAATATGACTATCACTTCTCACGGTGGAAGTGTGATTATACAATTGGGGTGATTTGATGAATTTGATAATTAAGGCAATTATATTTCTGTTTCGAATTTAGATAACATTTCCCTTGGAGGGAAAACTTTTATATTAGAACTTGAGAGTAATTCTTTTAAAGTTTTGTCTCCTGAAAATATAGGGCAGTTAAATCTTAATGCCAAGGCTAAGTATTGAATGTCTTTTAGATGATTAGGCAGCATTTCCCTTGCTTTTTGCAAAAAATCTGAAAACTCTGACCTTGGCACTATGGTTATTTGTTCTAATAAAAATTCAATGGTTTCATTAAATTCATATTCTGATAACTTAGTTCTTTTAAAAAATTCCTCTTTATGTTTTGCCAGTTCTTCTAATATGAAGTCTGGAGATATGAAGTCGAATTTGGA
>Ga0209542_10021144_pt1 | contig 10227 bp, 12 predicted proteins | sample RifCSPhighO2_01_FD_184028 | JGI IMG/M metagenome (GOLD analysis project Ga0209542, IMG submission 184028) | Soil microbial communities from Rifle, Colorado - Rifle CSP2_plank highO2_0.1 (SPAdes) (version 2) | ecosystem: Environmental > Terrestrial > Deep subsurface > Rock core/Sediment ...
CTAGTTCTAAGCTTGCCGAAGAACCGGGCGATTTCTTTTGCCAAGTTTACATCTCGCCAAAGTCAATATAAAATCCTCTTATGATTATCATTTTCACTACAGCAACCAACCGTAAACAGGCAATCAAGATTGGCGACAAACTTTTGAGGGAAAAAACAATCGCTTGTTACAACTTGGTTCCTATTCAATCGAAGTACTGGTGGAAGGGAAAAACAGTAGAAGACAATGAAATTTTAATGCTCATAAAAACAAGGAAGGAAAATTTCAGAAGAGTTGAAAAAACTATTTTGGAAAACTCTATCTATGAAACCCCAGAAGTTATAGCCATAAAACCATCGAAAGTTAATAATAAATATTTAGATTGGCTTAATGCTCTCACAGATAAGTCTTGACGAGAGATACTTTTTTTGACATAGTTTTTTACTTGTATGAGTGCCGCTTTTTTAATTACCTTTCGAGAGGGCTTAGAAGCTGCTTTAATAATTGCTATTGTCTTGGCCTACTTGAGATCTCTTGGTAGAACCGACCAATTTAAGTACGTTTTCCTCGGTGCCATTTCAGCTATTATTATTTCCCTGATAGTCGCAATTGGTGTGTTCGTCTCGATAGGAAAGTTGGAAGGCAGAGCGGAGCAATTAACTGAAGGGTCTGTAAGTTTATTGGCCGCAGGGGTTTTGACCTGGATGATTTTTTGGATGAGATCTCAATCAATGACAGTTGGTAAAGATCTACGTAGTAACGTCGACGCCGCACTGACAAAAGGTACTTTAGTTGCAATGGCATCGGTTGTTTTTATTGGTGTGTTGCGCGAGGGAATCGAAACAGCTCTTTTTCTTATTGCTGTATTTATAAACAACACTACAGTTTTTGCTGGTATCGGTTCTTTGGTGGGCTTAGTAGGTGCTGCTTCCATAGGAGCGTTGGTTTACAAGGGAAGTAGTTTCATCAAGATAAAACTTTTCTTCCAAATTACTGGCGGTTTGATTATATTAATAGCAGCCGGACTTTTATCTAACGGAATACACGAATTTCAGGAATCAGGAATTATAAATATTTATCTATCAAAGGCTTGGGATCTTACTTGGTTTTCTCCTCTAAGTGACGGTTATCTGGCAGAATTTTTAAAAAGTATTGTCGGCTGGAAACCAAACCCTTCAGCTGGCCAAGCGGTAGTTTGGGTTACTTATTTAACAGCTGCAATTTGGTTTTTTTATTTCGCGGGTCTCACAACTAAAGCTGTCAAACAATCAAAACCGTAAACTTTGGGGAAAGATATACCGATTCTCTCTAAATTAATTCTTCCTAAATACAAACTGTGTCCCATATGTATCTTCATCAAACTTTAGTTGCTCGTTATCAACTAAACCGACTTTTAAGCCTTCCTTTTGAACATGCTCCCAACCAAAATCCATATTAATAGCCAATGCCACTTCTTTTCGGGGAACAATTATCCAAAGCTTTCCGCCATCATTTAGTTTATTACTTAGAGTTGGGACCATGGAAGAAAGTTCTTTTTCAGAGGAAGGCCAAAATAAAATTACATCCACATTCTCATCTAAAAAATTTAGATCCCTAAAGACGCTTGTACCACCAGAAATTTTCTCCCATTCAATAAACTCTTTTGTCGGATTCACCAAAAGAGTCTTGGTATCATTTGAAATTCCCAGTTTAGACAAAAAATCTGCATCTAACAGTATCATCGGTTTTAACCTCCTTAACTTTGAGTATAACATAAACATTTATGAAAGCTTAAGATACTTGCCAATAAATATTTGAAGAGTTAAAATAATTAGTCCCGCCCAAATAAGATTCTTATGAGGATCGCACAAATAGCCTCTCTATTCGAAAGGGTACCACCAAAAAGATACGGTGGAACTGAAAGATTTGTAAGTCTTCTAACTGAAGAGCTCGTAAATAGGGGACATAAGGTCACTTTATTTGCCTCTGGCGACTCCATCACGAATGCGAAACTTATACCTGTTAATCCTCACTCTTTACGAGAATCTCATATTCTTGATACAAATCCTTACACGGTTCTAGCCACCGCAATGGCCTACAAAAATGCTGATAAATTTGACATTATCCACAACAACACTTACCCGGATTACGTTGCGTTTCCAGCCGCTTATTCAAGCACCACACCAACGGTAACAACTTTGCACACCCCTTTTAATATAGAGAATACGAGATTATTCGAAGCGTACAAGGATCTAAATTTTGTCCCAATATCTAATAACCAAAGAAGATCTCTTCCAGGTCTTAACTATACTCGAACAATTTATCATGGTGTTCCCGTAAACAAATTTCCGTTTAAAAAAACTCACGGAAACTACTTACTGTATGTAGGTAGAATTGCATTAATTAAAGGAACGCATTTCGCTATAGACGTCGCTGAGGCTTTAAATAAAGAATTAATAATTGCCGCGAAACTTGACCCTCAAGATATTGAATATTTCAATAGGTTTATAGGATCAAGATTGAGTAATGGAAGGATAAAATGGGTAGGAGAGGTAACTGATGAGGAAAGAAATGATCTTATGGCCAACGCTCTTTGTTTACTGCATCCAATTACCTGGAAAGAGCCGTTTGGGCTAACTTTAATAGAGTCTATGGCTTGTGGTACTCCAGTTGTAGCTTTTCGTAAAGGCTCAATACCAGAAATAATAATTGATAAGAAAACTGGTTTTATTGTTGAAACTGAAAATGAAATGATAAGAGCGGTTAAAAAAATTTCTTCTATTTCAAGATCTGAATGTAGAAAACACGTCAGAGACAATTTTAACTTGAAAAAGATGGTAGACGCTTATGAAAAATTGTATTATGAAATAGTAAATGGCAAAAAAAATACACCAACCGCACAAGTTTCTACAAGAAGAAGATCTAAAACCCCTACATAATCTTGCGTACAAAACAGTTCTAGAACTAGAAACTCAACTCGGAATAAATGCATCTGGTAACCAGGATCGCTACGCTGCCTTTTTTGGTAGAGATTCGATGATCACTTGTTTAAAGCTATTACGTGTTTATAAGAAAAAACCAGATAAAATTTACCCTCGTATAATAACAAAAACCATTAAAACAGCTGCAAATCTGCAAGGTAAAACTATCAACTTGCGTAGTGGAGAAAAACCCGGAAAAATAATTCATGAGTACAGAGAAAAAGGTTATTATCATTTAATTGACGGTCCCAATCCCTGGTACATATATCCAGACAAAACATTGAGAAATTACGATTCAGTAGATGCTACTCCGCTATTTTTGATACTCGTGGCGGAATTTTATAACTTCACTAAGGATGGCCAGTTATTAAAAGAGGTCCTACCATCGGTGAAAGCAGCATTTGATTATTTGTATAAATTTAGCCCAAAAGGTGGAAATCGCCTTTTTTTGGAATATCAACTTCATAGACCAAAATATTATGGTGGTTTAGTAAACCAAGGGTGGATGGATAGCGTAGACTCCATTCTCATATACGGCAAGCCGCCAAAAGAGCCAATTGCTTTGGTAGAAGTGCAAGGTTACTATTTTAAAGCTCTGAAACTTTGGTCTGACATTTTCCAAAAGATTGATGCTGATAGGGCGAAAATATGTAAAAGGAGAGCTTTAAAATTGAAGGAGGAGTTCAACAATCTGTTTTTGATGCGTAACGAAAACCATTTCTATTTCTCCTACGCAATATTTGCCAATATGGCTCAAATACTAGAAGTGCGTTCCAACCCTGGTCACTGTTTGTGGGCGACGGTCCAAAAAGAAGGCAAAGGATTAGAATCAATCATTGACAATCAATATATCCCTGGCATGGTAAAACGACTGATGAGACCGGATTTATTTGATCCAAAGGCCGGAATCAGAACTTTAAGCAGAGAATCTAAGTTTTTTGACCCGTGCAGTTATCATAATGGTTCCGTTTGGCCATTTGATAATGGTCTCATTGTGGAAGGTTTGGAGAACTTTGGCTATTACAAAGAAGCAGATAAAATCAAGCGAGCAGTTTTAGATTCTATAAGCAAGCTTGGAACTATGGCTGAGCTTTATTGCACGTTTGATGGCGAGATCAAAGAGTACAAGGAGCATGGAGGCCATTACGGAGCCCATAAACAGGCTTGGACAGCGGCAACAATTTTAGACTTTACAACATAAAATTAAAATAATATGGAAACCAAAAAAATAGACCCAAAAATTTGTAAAGAGGAGGTGGTTGGTGTTGCATACTCCGGTGGTGGAAATAGAGGAGCTGTTCATTTAGGCATAGTTAAGGCTCTCATCAATAATAATATTATCCCAACGCACATATCTGGAGTTTCGGCCGGTGCTTTCGCCGGTGCTTTCCATGCATTTGACCCCTCATCTTTAAAATCATTCGATAAAGCAACTAGTATGTTAACGGCGATGAGCCGCGATTTATTCGGACTTTCAATTTTTAATGTAGCTGGAAGATTCTTAACACAAGGGTTTGGAATGAAAAGCTTAGGAAGCCTTGCTAAATTTGAAACATTTATTCGAGCTAACCTTCCTTTCAAAAATTTTGAAGATTTAAAAACCCCGCTAATTATAGGTGCTACAAATCAAAAAAATGGACAAGGGGAGTGGTTTTCAAAAGGAGATTTAATAGCCCCACTTCTAGCAACTTCAGCAGTTCCCGGAATGATGCCCCCAGTTTACATCAATGGAACTGCCTATATAGACGGTGGTGCCACCGACAATCTACCTATCTTTGAACTAGCCAAAAACCGATGTGGCGTTATTTATGCTTGCAACGCTGGGTATGGTGGGGAAGCCTTACGTGGCCCAAAAAACTTTTTAGAAACGATGATTGCGGCAAGGGAGCTATCTCATTACCAAACAGAAAGGTATGAAGAAGAATTAATACGCTGTATGTACCCAGCTATAAAAATAGTTCATATTGAGCCAAGAGTAGGATTAGATTTACCACCTTACGATTTCACTTCAGAAAAAATTAATCAAGTTATAGAAGAAAGCTATCAAAGAGCTAGTTTAATCCTAGAAAATTCTGATGACGCTTAATATTCCTATTTTCAAACAGCCTAGACAAGAATGTGGAACAACCTGCCTTCAAATGGTTCTATCATACTGGGGAAGGCATACGCCAATTGAAGAATTAAAGAAGGAATGTTCTATTGGGTCGCCAAAGTGGCGCGATTGGGAGTATCGCTTGGGATTAGCTGCCCTTAAAAAAGCTTTTAAACCGATCATCATTACCATGCAAACTTTCACCTTCGACCCCACCTGGTTTAACCTCTCAAACACTGATCTTATTAAAAAATTAAAGCTGGAGCTTGAAATCTCAAAAAAGATGACGCGGGAAACAAACACGGAGAACCGCTATTTTTTTTGGCATGATCCAAAATTAGAAATACCAGAAATTGAATCTGCAATAAGATATCTAGAAGCCGGAGGCGAAATCTTATTTAAACCACTCTCAAAAGATTTAATTAAAAATTTTCTCAGTAAGGGCGCGCCTATTATAGCGCCTCATAATCCGAGCATTATTCACAAAATACCACGGCAAGATCAAACAGGTTCAGATTGGAAGTCTGATGATATAGGCGGTTCTCATTGGGGACATATCGTTGTAGTGGCAGGTTACGACTCGGATAGATTCTTCATTTCAGACCCAAGCGATTGGTTTGTAAAATCTCAGAAATATTGGGTGGAGCAAGATCTATTTATAGAAGCTGTTTCTCAAAATGACCATCAGTTGCTCATTATTGATAAAGCTTGATTCGTCTCACCCAATATGACAAAATGAATAGAGAGCTGTGCAAACAATCATCCATTTAGTTCGCCACGGACAAGCTGAAAATCCACAAAAAATAGTTTATGGCCGAATGCCCGGTTTTCATTTGAGTGTATTTGGCAAAAAGCAGGCACGTAAAGTTGGGAAACATTTCTCTATGACTAAAATCGGCACTATTTATACTTCACCACTTGAACGTGCTTTTGAAACAGCGAACATAATTTCTGAATATCAAAAGGGCGTAAAAATAAAGCACGTTTATGATTTGATTGAAGCAGATTATTCAAAATGGCAGACTTGGAAGATGGAAGATCTCTTCAAGGCTGATTCTTACATGGCTTTTTTGAATGATCCCAAGACAAACCAAACCCCAGAGAATCTAAATACAATCGCAAATAGAATGGCAAAATTTATTAACCAAATCTGCAAGTTTAATAAAGGAGGTGAGGTTATTTGTGTTTCACATGAATACCCAATAATAGTCGCTAAATTAACCTTTGAAGGGAATTCTCTAACAGGTACTAAAACTCATCATGTCTCTACTGGATCAATTACAACTCTTGTGTTAGATGAAAATTGCACGATGGCCGAATCCTCCTATACGGAATTGAAATAAAACTCACAACCTATCGATCTTCGAAGCCATTACAAAGTCGTTCTCGTGAAGCCCATTTATTACATGAGTAAACAAAGTGATCTTAACTTTGCTATAAGTAATAAGGATATTTGGATGATGTTTTTGATCCTCAGCTAAATCTGCTACTTTGTTAACAAAATTGATTGAATCTTTAAAACTCCTAAATCTAAATTCCTTTGAAATCTGAAGATGGCTCTTTACCTCTTGAAGATACCAATTTTGTATTTGTTGATTGTATTTTTCAGCTTCTTCCACACTCAACCCCGGAGTAGAGGAGTCTTCGCATGGAACGCAGGTTTTTTCGTAAAGCCTCATAAGCTATATATTAAATTCTGATTGACAAACAAGCAATATTTTAGAGAAAATTGTTTAAGAGAGTCTTACCAACTAATGGTTACAGATGGGTCACTGCCAACTCCTAAAACACTTCATCCTGGCATAGAGAAACCGCCAAAAAGATCTTTTTTATCAACCATATCGTTGATGTTTGCTGGCTGGCTGATTGGCAATTTAATTTTTTTGGTTACTGTGCTCTTGGCGGCAACAATTATTACTGCGGGAAGTGGTTTAATAAATGTACCATATCTAACTAATATTTTTTTTAATAAAAGCTCAGATCAGATGAGCATTTCTCACCCTGAGGTTTCACATACTGCTGATTCAAAAATAGCTTCTCTTTCTGCTTTACCAGAAGGAAGTCAATGGCCCTTGATGGAATTCACCGAAACAGAGCTTAGCTACTATTTAAATAATTTAATAGCAAGCTCGGACCATTCCGTTTTGAAAGACGGAGTTATCAAGATTTTGGGGAACAAAATAATTTTAAAAGGTGAGATAGCTCAAACGGGAGCACCAGTTATATTTGAAGGAAATATTAACATCAATTCCTATAAAGGTTCGGTGCAAATAATCAATGCTAAAGTTGGTAAATTCGACCTTCCACCAGCTCTTGCTTCCAAATTGCTAGATTTTGTTTTAAATTCAATTGGTTTTGATTTGGAAAAATCAGCCTTGCCAATCGGGAATATACAAATTAAAGACGATATAATCGTACTTTATAATATTAAGCCAATCCGATGAAAAGAAAAGGACCCGGTTTTAGAACTCCAAGTTGGTTTAAGGCAGGTATAATTCGCCAATCAAAAATAAAGTCTAAGGAAGGGGGCAAAAAATAATCCATCCTTTCAACCAATGATTCAAGAAGTTAAACTAGATCCAATTCATTTTTCAAAATATAAAGGGATCATTAAAGATGGTCTTTATGACCATGTCATCCAAATGGCCAAAAAATTAGGCCGTGTAACAGTAATTCATCTCAACAGTACAGCCAGCGGCGGTGGGGTATCAGAAATACTTTCAACATTGGTTCCAACTCTTTCTGGACTGGGAATTGATGCAAGACGTTTCGTTTTAAAAAAACATTTTAAGTTTTTCGAGATAACAAAGGAGATCCATAATTTCTTACAGGGAAAGAAGGGTAATTTGAACGAAAAGCAAAAAGAAATTTATTTAAGAACTAATGAGGAAATTGCAAACGAATTAAGAGGCTTGAGAGCTGACCTATGGTTTCTTCATGATCCTCAAGTTGCCGCAACTATATCCTTTCACCCAAATTTACACCCATCGGTTTGGAGAAGTCATATTGATACTTCAAAGCCAAACCAGGCCATTTGGGACTGGTTACTACCGCATATAAAGCAATACGATCGTATGATATTTACAAGAAGAACCTATATTGGACCTGGCTTAGAGTATGATAAATGTAAAATATTTTGGCCGGCAATTGATCCCTTAAATCCAAAAAACTCTCCCATAGATCATTTCTTTGCAACTGAGATCGCAAAAAAGTTTGAAGTGGAAAACACTCGTCCGATAATTTCCCAAATTTCAAGATTTGACCCTTGGAAAGACCCTTGGGGAGTAATCGACGCCTACAGGATTGCTAAAAAGAAAATAAACGGCTTGCAACTGGTGCTTATTGGGTTTTTTGCCAGTGATGATCCAGAAGCTCATTCAGTTCTCATAGATATCAAAAAATACGCTGGTACTGATAAAGATATCCATATACTTTCTAACCTAGACGGGGTTGGAGCAATCGAAGTTAATGCATTTCAAACTATCTCAACAGTAATAATTCAAAAATCGATCAAAGAAGGTTTCGGTTTGACAGTTTCAGAAGGCATGTGGAAAGGAAAACCGGTAATAGGTGGTAAGACGGGAGGAATTGTCGATCAAATTGATGATGGAAAAAATGGGTTTTTGGTTTCGACCTCAGCGGAGCTAGCCGAAAAAATCATTTGGCTTATCAGCCATCCTAAAGAAGCGGAAAATATGGGTCGGGAGGGTAGAGAGAAAGCTCGAGAGCACTTCTTGATGCCACGACTTATAGCTGACCATCTCAAACTTTACCAAGAACTTATTTAAAATAGCTTGCAAGCACCTTTGAGTTTGTTTAAACTTAAATTATGAGCTTTCCTGCTGTAGGTTTTACTGCGTATTTAGCAATTCTCCCTGCCAGATTTTTTTATTGGTGGTTTTGGCAAGCCCCGGCAAAATTAATTCAAATACTAGAATCCCTTTTCAAAGCCTCTTTACACATGCTCTCACTCGGATTATTAATAAAAACGTTTTTCAAACCTTTAAAGAATGAATATCGCGAGGGCTTGGTTGGGATTTCAATGTTTATGGGTATCGTAATAAAAAGCCTCCTCATAATATTTGATTTAGTCTTCATTGTCTTTTTTATTGGATTTGAGATTGTTTTGTTTATAGCATGGATCCTTTTCCCGTTTAGTATTATTTGGGGACTATATGGTGCAGTTTTTTCCTAACACAAGCAAAATTTTCCAAGTAGCAGCCTTTAAACTATTTTATTCCTCACTTCCGATAGTTGCTATTAGACTTATTGTCGGTCTCATTCTTTTTTTATTATTTATTTTGGCCGCATCTAGCGGTTCAAATAAAATTCTTTCTTTGTCCTATTCTTTTTTGGTAACCTTACTAATTCTTGAAGTCTTTTACAGATTTAAGATTAGTAGAGAAAAACCAGAAAAAGATTTAAGCCGTATTTCTTCTGGGGACAATATTGCTGATTTCCTAACTTTAGAAGCAGCCCAAACCTTATTAAAGGTTCCCGATTTAACCAACACAAATCAAATATTTCTAAAACTGATAGGGGACCCCTCTATTAACTTTGTGCTGACAAGAAGCGATATTTCAACAGAAGACATTAATAAAATCTTGGCTGGTCCGGCAGAAAAAATACCCATCGAAGCTCTTTTTTCTGAAAGTATTGCCTACTCTAAAAAAGAATCACAGGAATATATTGATCAGTTTGATATTCTTTTGGCTTTATTTAAATTAAACAAAGGTCTCGCTAATCTTGAATTCCAAAAAGAACTTAAGGAAAACGATCTATTGAATATTGTATTTTGGGCAAGAAGGGTTTATTCAGACACAATTCCTTTCTGGGAAAAACCGGCAGATCAACTTGGACCGGGAATCTTCGATACACTTGCCACTGGTTGGACGCTTGAAACAGAAAAATATACAAGAGATTTAACCAGAGAATTAACAAAAGGAGGTTTGAGATCCGCCTTAGTTGGAAGGGAATCTACAATTGATAGGATCCAAAAAACTCTTAGCCGAAGTGGTAGAAAAAATGTTGTCTTAATTGGGGAGCCTGGAATTGGGAAAACAACAATAGTCTTAGGTCTAGCAAGCAAATCCCAGACAGGAAACCTTGTTGCTCCTCTCAACTACAAAAGGTTTCTGCAACTTGATTTAACCGCACTTCTCGCAGAAGCGCAGACGGGTGAGTTAGAGAGGAGAT
>Ga0209542_10021147_pt1 | contig 10226 bp, 8 predicted proteins | sample RifCSPhighO2_01_FD_184028 | JGI IMG/M metagenome (GOLD analysis project Ga0209542, IMG submission 184028) | Soil microbial communities from Rifle, Colorado - Rifle CSP2_plank highO2_0.1 (SPAdes) (version 2) | ecosystem: Environmental > Terrestrial > Deep subsurface > Rock core/Sediment ...
GGGGGGGGGGGGGGGGGGGGGGGGGGGGGGGGGGGGGGGGAGGCGGTAGCTCTCCTCCCAATATCTCGCTCTTCTCACGTGCCCCGAGTCAGCCGCTCGCCTACCTGTATCTATCCCAGATTCCTTATACCGGCATTGAGCTTGGGCCAGTGGGTACCGTGCTCTACTGGATTGCGCTCATTGGATGGTCGTTGGCACTTGCCTACCTTGTCCTCTTCTGGGTGGTGCCTGTCGCCCGTCGCCGCCTCGCGACCTTTGGCGAGCGTGTCTCGGTGGTACTCAATACCCCTGCTCCGGTCGCCTTCGCGGGTGTTCAGGCACCCTCATCTCACATTATTCCTGAAGCGCCAGCTTCTCTAACCCCCCTTGAAGACATGCAAACTTACTCTGCCTACGATGGGTTCCGCTCCTTCGCTCCTCACGGGGGTGCGCTCACTATTGATGACATCGTGAAAGGTCTCTCTAAGGCTCCAGTCATGCCGGCCCCCTTGTCGCCGCAGGTTGAACCTATCTTCGATCACGTTGAGCCGATATATGAAAATGTTGAAGCACTAGTGGAGGAGGCACAGGCCCCTGCGCCAGCTATCTACTCCGCTCCCGTTCCCAACCGCCGGCCCGCTCCTAGTGCCGCCCCGGCTCCCATTCCCTCGGAGATTCCCGCGTTCCTTGAGGCGCTGGTGCGTGGCGACCGCGAAGAGGTCTTCGGCATGGTGCGCACGGTAGTGCGCGAGGGTGGCGATGCCGAGGCATTTCTCACCCAAGTGACCTGTGCGCTTGACGACGCGTACCGCGCTCGGCTTGAGGGTACCTCGGTACACCAGGAGATAGAGCGCCTCACCGCGCGCCTCGCTACCCCGGTTCTCGAGCGCCTCGTTACCGCCTTCGCCTCCGCAGTTGACTCCTCATACTCGGTCGGTATCACGGGCGCGAAGCTCGCCCTTACCCGCGCTCTTGCAACACTCGGTGCTTAGGAGCGCTCCGCGACTTCTTTCTTTACGTGCGTGATGAAGTCGGCGACGCTCATTGCATCGAGCTTGCCCTTATCGCGACTCTCTACAGAGACCGTCTTCGCCTCCATCTCCTGATCACCAACCACAAGCAGATAGGGAGTCTTCTGCATCTTGGCCTCGCGGATTTTCTTCCCAAGTGATTCATTGCTGTCGTCGAGTTCAGCCCGTACCCCAGCCTCCTTGAGCCCCGACACCACTTCTTGTGCATACCTGGTTTGCACATCACTGATGGGGAGTACTCGTGCCTGTATAGGTGAGAGCCACGTTGGGAAGGCGCCGTCGTAGTGCTCAATGATCCACGCTACACCTCGCTCGAAGGAGCCTGCGATAGCGCTATGGATCATCACGATGCGCTCCTTCTCTCCCTTCTCATTAACGCAGGTGAGGTCGAAGCGCTCGGGTAGGTTCATATCCAGCTGGATAGTGGCGACCTGCCACTCCTTGCCCGTCGCGGATCTCGCCATAAAGTCGAGTTTGGGCCCATACAAGGCCGCCTCACCTGGGCCCTCGAAGAAGTTCGCGCCACGCTCGCTTGCTATCTCGCGGAGCTCTCCCTCGGCCTTCTCCCATATCTCGGCAGTGCCCAGATATTTCTCGGGCACTGCCGGGTCGCGGAACGAGAGTCGAACGCGTAGCGTCATCCCGAAGGTCGTATAAAAGGTATCAGCAATATCCCAAATCTTTAGAAACTCCTCCTTTATCTGACTCGTGCGACAGAAGACATGCGAGTCGTCTTGGGTAATAGAGAGGACGCGGGTGAGCCCGCCAAGCTCGCCACTCTGCTCATCGCGATACACCATCGTCGTCTCGGCGTAGCGCTGGGGCATCTCGCGATAGGAGTGCGGTTTACGAGCGAATATCTGCGTGTGGTGAGGACAGTTCATTGGCTTCAAGGCATACTCGCGACCCTCACGACTCTCGATACGAAAGAGCTCATCAGAGAACTTGTCCCAGTGTCCGGACTTCTCATATAAATCCTTCTTGGTGATGTGGGGGATAGTCACGCGTTCATAGCCATACCGTGAGCGTAGCTCCCAGATATAGCGGTCGAGCTCCTGTCGCAGGATAGTGCCCTTGGGTGTCCAGAGAGGGAGGCCCGAGCCGACAAGGTCGGAAAAGGTAAACAAATCGAGCTGCTTGCCGAGCGTCCGGTGGTCATGCTCACCCAGTTTCTCATTCTCGTTCATGAAGAGATAGTAACGCCTACTGCCCCTTTTTACAAAAATACGTACCTCGGTACGTACGGGGGGCGTAGCATATGACTTAGCTATAGCTAAACTATTTACTACACTCATATTTGGCTTATGTCTAAAAGAGGACACCCATCAATTCTTGGGCTGTCGTCAACTTAGACACTCTCTGTCTCCTCGAACAGTACTGCAGTACTTATATCACAGCGCGCGGAGGCCATCGACTGCAAGGGAGAGCTCGCCACCGCGCTTACTGACATTGGCCTTCACGACCAGGCAGGCGCCGGCAAGGATAGAGGCGCTGTGTTCCTTGAAGAGTTTAGGGAAGATGACGGCCTCAAGCGTGTCGGTTTTGTCTTCAAATTTTATAAACGCCATTTTCTCGCCTCCCTTGGTAAGGAAGGTACGAACCTCGGCGATAAGCACCGGCAAGACAACAGGGAGACCGGGCTGGGGTTCGGCTTTAATCTTTGCAAGATTTAGAGGTGCTTTCGCCAGGAGCCCGGCGTGGGCGTCGAGTGGATGGCCTGAGACGTACATGCCGAGAAGCTCTTTCTCCCAGTTGAGCTTGTCGGTCAATGAGACGGGCTCGGCCGAAATGAGACCAAGAGTCGGGGCACCCAAAGAGCCGAAAAGTGAGTCCTGGGGCGCCGTGGCTGTGGCATCTTTGTGATAGGCCAGCATGGTCTCGATGTTGGCAAGTAGGGTTCCTCGCTCTTCGAGCGAGTCGAGCGCGCCGCACTTGATGAGAGACTCAAGCGATTTGCGATTGAGATTCTTTGAGCCTACTCGAGAGAGAAAGTCGGAGAGAGACGTGTAGGGGCCGCGTGTCTCACGCTCCTCGAGGATGGCCCGGGAGACGCCCTCGCCGAAGTTCTTGATAGAGGTGAGGCCGAAACGTACTGCCGCACCGGCGCTCACCACCGTGAAGTCCGTACCGCTCTCGTTCACGTCTGGCGGGAGTATGGGGATAGCCATACGCCCAGCCTCGGCGACCAGAGCGGCAATGGCCTCGGTGTCGCCCGCGTCAGCGGTGAGAAGGGCGGCCATGTATTCAACGGGGTAGTTGGCCTTCATATATGCGGTCTGGTAGGCGACCTTGCCGTAGGAGGCGGCGTGCGCCTTGTTGAAGCCGTAGGCGGCAAAGGGCTCAATAAGTTCCCAGAGCTGTTGCGCTTTCTCTTTGGAGAGCTTGCCGTACTCCATGAAGCCCTTCGTGAGCTTTTCCTTCTCGGCCTGCATGACCTCGGGAATCTTCTTACCCATCGCCTTTCGCAGTGCATCGGCCTCGAGCCAGGAGTACCCACCGAGTTTAATGGCCGAGAGCAGGACGTCGTCCTGATACACCAGGAGACCGTTTGAGAACTCTAAGTACTCCTTCATTCGTGGGTCAAGGTAGTTGACCAGTCGTGGGTTACGCTTTCGTTCAATGTACTGCGGAATGGTTTCCATCGGCCCTGGGCGATAGAGGGCGACCATAGCATTGATGTCGTGAATAGTGGTTGGCTTAAGGTCTTTCAACCACCGGGTCATCCCCGAGCCGCCGAGCTGGAAACAGCCGTAGGTCTCGCCGCGCGCGAGCATCTGGTAGGTCTTTGTGTCGTCTATCGGCACATTCTCGATATCGATATCGATATCGCACGTTATCTTCACCCGCTTCACGGCGTCAGCAAGAATGGCGAGGTTCTTAATCCCAAGAAAGTCAAACTTCAAGAGGCCCACCCCGCCATACTCGTCGGTAATGGAGTACATGTCGTACTGCGTGATGACCTTACCCGTACCCTTGGGGTCGGGCTGTATGGGTGTCCACTCAACCAGCGGGGTTGGGGAGACAACCACACCAGCGGCGTGCACGCCCACGTGCCGTACGTTGCCCTCAATACGCTTGGCCAGGTCGATAATCTCGCGGACGTCCTCATCTTCGTCATAGAGGGACTTCAGGTCTGGCTCCATACCGAGCGCCCGATCGATGGTCATGGGGAAGCCCTGGGCACCTATGGGTATCAACTTCGCGATGCGGTCGCCGGTGGTGTAGGAGTGGCCGAGCGCACGCGCCACGTCGCGCACGGCCGCCCGAGCCATCATGGTACCGAAGGTACCTATCTGGGCTACATGGTCCTCGCCGTACTTCTGCTTAGTGTAGGCAATCATGTCGTCGCGTCGGTTATCGGCCATATCCATGTCGATATCAGGAGCCTTGGGTCGCTCGGGATTCAAGAATCGTTCGAAGGGTAGTTTGTAGAAGAGCGGGTCGACGTTGGTGATGCCGACGAGGTAGGCTACGAGAGACCCGGCGGCCGAGCCACGAGTCGTGGTCAAGATGCCTGCCTCGCGAGCGTAGCGCAGGAGGTCAGCAACGATGAGGTAGTACACAGCGAACCCTTTGCCGATAATGATGTCGAGTTCGTAGTCGATGCGCTCAACGACTTCGGGCGACTTCTCGAGCTTGCGGGTTGCAATGCCGGCGTAGGCTGTCGCGCGCAGTTCTTCGTCGTGGCTCGTGAAGCCAGGTGAGACAGGAACAGAAGGGAAGGTCCACTTGCCGAGCGTGAAGTCGAGATTACAGCGATCGGCGATTATTCGCGTGTTATCAAGCGCCTGCGGAAGGTCTTTGAAGAGTTCAAGCATTCGCGCCTCGCTCGTGAAGGAGAAATCCTCTTGTTCATTGCGCCCCCGCTCGCCTTGCCGGATGCGGCGCATGGTCTCGGTAGCCTCGCGGTCTTCTGGGGCGAGGTAGTAGACGTCCTGCTGGGCGAGGAGCTTGGCCCCGCCCGCCTCTGCGAGCTCGACCACTGCCTTCATGAGCGTGGTGTGGCCCTCGACTCGTGGATGGTGCGTAATCTCAAGGAAGAGATTCTCCTTGCCAAAGATGTCTATGAACTCCGCGAGTGCTCCCGATGCACCCTCACGATCACCTGCTCGCAGGCACTGGGAGGTATCACTTGCAAACGAAGGGAGGATGGCGATGATGCCATTGCGGTGCGCGCGCAAAAGCTCTTTGTCCATACGTGGTCGCTCGAAGAATCCCTCGGTCCATGACTTTGTGACAAGCATAAGAAGGTTCTTATACCCCTGTTCGTTTTCGGCCAGGAGCACGATGCGTGAGCGCTTCGTGTCTTGCTCGCGCTCCTTCTCGTGGCGCGAGCGCGGCGCAAGATACGCGTCAACGCCAAGAATAGGCTTCACTCCGCCCGCCTTCGCCGCCTTATAGAACTCGATTGCTCCGTGCATGTTGCCCGTATCGGTGAGCGCAAGCGCATCCATGCCCTCGGCCTTCGCCTTCTCGACAAGCTCCTCGACCTTCGGCAGTGCTTCGAGAAAGGAGTAGTGGCTGTGCGTGTGGAGGTGTATGAAGCGCGATGCCATACCGCCAGTATACTGTGCTCATGGCATTCATGCTGGGTGTGGACGAGGCGGGAAGAGGACCCTTAGCGGGGCCGGTTGCGGTCGCGGTAGTGATGGTGCCAGGGGGTCTTGATGTCGCGCGTGAGTTCCCCGGCGTTGCGGATTCGAAGGCATTGAGTGAGAGGAAGAGGGAAGCCGTATTTACGATGCTTGAGGCGCGCCTCGCGTCGGGCGATCTGCGCTTTGTGGTTGAGTATGGAAGTGAAGGCGATATTGATGCACGGGGAATTGCGGTCGTTATCCGCGCCGCAGTCGCCCGCGGCGTGAACGCGCTCGTACGCGAATACAAGGTTCAACCTTTAGAATCCGGCACCAAGGTTGAACCTTGTATTCGCGTCCTGCTAGACGGGGCGCTCCGCGCGCCACCTGAATACGCCCAACAGACCATCATTGGTGGCGACGCTTCTATCCCGCTCATCTCGCTTGCCTCTATTGCGGCAAAGGTCTCCCGCGACCGGCTCATGGTCGAGCTCGCACCCCACTACCCGCACTACGGTTTCGAGAGGCATAAGGGCTACGGCACGAAGGCTCACTACGCGGCGCTTGATAAGCATGGCCTGTGCGCAATCCACCGCCGTACCTTTATCCATCTTGACCCTCCACCCCCATCGCGATACTAATGGACTCTAGGTGTTGCACATCAGGGGGTAGATTGTGAGTACGGGGAAACACCCAAATAATCCAGAACAGGTCATGAAGGCACAGTGCCGCGACCTCGGCCTGCCGTGCGCTAGTTGCCCATTCGCGCTTGGTATCAACTACACATCTGGTTTCGTTGAAATCGGGTGTGCCGGTGACGACGGTAAGTTACGCTGGATCTCTGCTCGGGTAGCGAGAGCCTGCATTATTCCGCAGGCCCTCGCCAATCCGGCCGACAAGGAGCTCCGGCCACTAGTGTCGCTACGTGCCGGGGCTCGGGGAACAGACTAAACACCACCTTAGAGCGAGCCCTTCGGGGCCGCTTTTGTTTATCCGCGAGTGTGCTAGGATGCCCCGTATGTCAGTACGCATGCGCCACACCTCGGGCCATACCCGGAACCGCCGCTCGCACCACGCGCTCGACGCGGTGAAGAGCGTGGCCGGAGAGCAGGAAGGCACGCTCCGTCTCCCACATCATATCGACGAGGCTACCGGTTTATATCGCGGCCGCCAGATTGCTCCCGCCGCAGCTTCGGCTACGGCTGGCAAGCCTGCAAAAGTGAAGGGCATCGACACTGAACCCTCGCCGGCGCATGTCCACGAGCATGCACACGCTGAACATGCGAATGCCGAAGCGAAGAGCACGAAGGGTGTCTTCGGTAAGGTATTCTCCGGCGATAGCCGGCCGCGCTCTCGCTCCGGCATGGGCGGCGGGGTATAGTATCGCTACTATTTCTCTTTTATATTTCTGCACAGTCGCGCGCTTGCGCGATTTTTTCGTTTGCTATACTGCGATACAGCAATGGCAAATCGGCATCTTGCACGTTCTGTAGTTTTACAAACACTCTTCGAGTGGGACACGACCCATGCGGAGGATGGTGATGCGGCCGCGGTCCTCGCGCGGAATGTGGAGGAGTTCGGGGGAGGCGATGCTGACCAGCCATTTATGGACACACTCCTTACGGGCGTCATCGCAAAGAAACACGATCTCGACCTCATTATCACGAAGGCCGCTCCTGAGTGGCCGCTTGACCGCATTGCGCCAGTCGACCGCAATATCCTGCGACTCGGTCTCTTTGAGCTTCTCTTCGCAGACCGGGCGCAGGTACCCGCCAAGGTCGCTATCAACGAGGCTATCGAGCTTGCCAAGACCTTTGGGGGCGACTCCTCGGGCCGATTCGTCAACGGTGTGCTCGGCGCCGTCTATAAAGAGATGGGTGAGCCGGGTAAGGACGAGCAGGGGAAGCAGGCCAAGCAAACAAAGCGCGCCGAGCTCCCGCTCGAGAAGATGGGCGGGGCCATCGTCTATGCCAAACATGAAGGTCAATATTATCTTGCGCTCGTGCACGATGTCTTCGGCCGCTGGACGCTCTCGAAAGGGCACATCGAAGAAGATTCCTCACCCGAGCAGGGAGTAAGGCGTGTAGTCAAAGAAGAGCTCGGGCTCGACGCCACAGTCGAGAGTCAGGTGGGAGAGAACGAGTACGTCGCGAGCCACCCGGAGAAGGGCAAAATTAGAAAGCACGTTTGGTTCTTCCTTGCTTCTTCGTCCTTCGAACCCCTGGTGCTGAAGAAGACGGGCGGCCTCGACGACGCGAAATGGTTCCGCCTCCAAGACATCATCGACCTCAACTTCTACGACGATATGCTCCCCATCGTCACCGCCGCCGTGCAGAAGCTCCTCGACCAGTCGAGCCGTTCTTGATTTCCGCTCTCGTTGGGGCATACTGCAGGAGACATGGATGTAGAACCGCTCATAGAGCGCCTTGGGACCTCGTTTGCTGACGAGAGCCTTTTAGGCGAGGCGCTCACCCACCGCTCCTATTTGAATGAGCATCGCGAGTTTGTGGGTAATCATAATGAGCGACTCGAGTTCTTGGGAGATGCAGTACTTGAGCTCTCGGCAACCCGCTTTCTCTTTGACCATTTTCCGCATAAGCCCGAGGGCGAGCTGACCGCCTACCGTGCCGCGCTCGTGAACACGGTCTCGCTTGCCGAGAGCGCGCAGTACCTACGAGTGGGCGAACACTTGCGACTCTCCAAGGGCGAGGCAAAGGATACGGGCCGGGCACGGCAGATAATCCTCGCGAACGCTTTTGAAGCCATTATTGGCGCTATCTATCTCGACCAAGGGTACGAGGCCGCAGACGCCTTCATTGGTCGTACTATCGTACCAAAGCTCGATGATCTTATTGCGAAAGGTGCCCACCAAGACGCCAAGAGCCGTTTCCAGGAGCTCGCACAAGAGAAGCGTGGCATCACCCCGAGCTACCGACTTATCAGTGAGACAGGTCCTGACCACGCACGCCTGTTTACTATGGGGGTTTTCCTTGCCTCCGATGAGGTCGCGCGTGGCGACGGGCCTTCTAAGCAGGAAGCCGAGCAATCTGCCGCCTCTGCCGCACTCGTGAAAACTGGCTGGTAGCCGAGAGGTTATGCACTTGCGCCATTTCTGTCGCGTGTGATGACGGTATACTTCTGACAGAAGTTCGCCTGACGGGAGTCGCGAATCGTTCGCGAGGACCACGGGCGTCAACACACGGTGCAGACATGGGACCTTTGTTGCACATATGGGAGGTGAGCACATCCCTATTCGTGCTCACGCTTGCTGGGCTTGCGGTCGGCTATGCGACCGGGACAGCTCTCGTTATGGCCCCTGCGGTTGCCGTAGGCATCTCCGCAGTCGCCCTTGTCGGCCTATGGCGGGAGTGGGACGCGAGTCTCAACCTCACCATACTGGCCGGTCTGTTCGCCGCGATTGCTGTCGCGCTTCGGCTGTTTGGTGACGTGATGCCACCCGTCAACATGTTTGCGACCGGCGCTCTGCTGTTCCCCCTCACTATCGCGTTCATGACTGCCGTTGCGGCCCAGAAGGAGGGTGCTGGAGAGCATAGCGGTCTCCTCTTCTTCACCGCTCTGCCGCTTGGCCTCGGCACGGTTCTTGGCGGAGCCGTCTTAGTGGCGCTTTTCATTACACGATGGCAGGCCGTGAAGCACCTCCATCCCGTCGGGGCGCAACACGTATGAGTGTGTACCGTCCGCGCACAAGCGCGGACGGGCCTCATTCATACGGTATACTTTTCATCATGCTGAAGCGGCTTGAGGTCGTTGGATTTAAATCGTTCGCTAAGAAGACCGTTTTGGACTTTTCAAGCCTAACGACAGCGATTGTCGGCCCCAATGGGTCGGGTAAATCAAACGTTGCCGAGGCCTTCCGCTTCGCGCTTGGAGAGCAGTCGATGAAGAGCATGCGCGGCAAGCGTGCCGAGGACCTTATCTGGGGAGGTTCGCATACTGTGCCGCGGGCAAATCGCGCCGCGGTTGCTATTGTCTTTGATAATAGTCGCCGTACCTTCAAGATAGATTTCGATGAAGTTACGCTCGAACGCTCCGTACTCCGCGATGGTACCAGTGAGTACTCTGTCAACGGCTCGCGGGTCCGCCTTCGCGATATCCATGAACTTCTCGCGGGGGCGAATATCGGTGAGACCGAGCACCACATCATCTCTCAAGGAGAGGCCGACCGGATACTACTAGCCTCCACTCGCGAGCGCCGCGCTATGCTTGAGGATGCGCTTGGACTCCGTGTGTATGAATTTAAGAAGCGAGAAGCACAAGGCAAGCTTCTTAAGACCGAAGATAATATCGCCCAGGTCAATGCGCTCCGCCGTGAACTCGCGCCGCATCTGCGCTTCCTTACGCGCCAGGTGGAGAAGCTGGAGCGCTCTGATGGGCTCCGGAAGGAGCTTATCGGGCTCGCCCAGACCTACTTCGCGTTTGAGGATAGCTACCTTGCGAGTGAGAAGACGCGCCTCGCCGAGGCGAAGGCGGCCGCCACCGAGCGTCTTGCTACTACTAGTGCCGAACTCGCCCGTATTGAGGAGAGTGCAACGACCGACGAAGCGGGCGGGAAGCGCCTCTCCGCTCTCCGAGAGGCCGAGCGTGAGCTCGAGGGCTTGCGCGCCGAGCGTGCTACGCTTGC
>Ga0209542_10021148_pt1 | contig 10226 bp, 9 predicted proteins | sample RifCSPhighO2_01_FD_184028 | JGI IMG/M metagenome (GOLD analysis project Ga0209542, IMG submission 184028) | Soil microbial communities from Rifle, Colorado - Rifle CSP2_plank highO2_0.1 (SPAdes) (version 2) | ecosystem: Environmental > Terrestrial > Deep subsurface > Rock core/Sediment ...
AAAAGCCATTCATCGCTATGCTCAAATACTTCAATCAAGCAATGCGGTAGGCGATCACATCCATAATGTCAGGAATGCCTATTATTGTTTTGATTTTCTTGATGGTGCCGAGAATGTGAAATACTCGCATTGGAGTGCAGGCGAGTTTAAGGATTCATATGATGTTGGTCCCGGTTCCGGCGGCAATTCGGAACTTATCTATGATAGTGTGAGTACCGGAGTTCAGGATGCAAGGTGCAAGTTTTGTTTTATCGTGTGGTATTCACATGACATTCAATACGGCATGAATTGTCAGAGCTCGAATAACTTGTTTGGCTGTGTTTCCTTAAGAAGCAAGTCTTATTGCATTCTCAATAAGCAGTATACGAAAGAAGAATATGAAACGCTGGTGCCAAAAATCATTCAGCACATGAAAAAAACAGGCGAGTATGGAGAATTTTTCCCGCCCGAGATATCGCCGTTTCCTTACAACGATACTATTGCACAGGACTACTTGCCACTGACCAGGGAGGACGCTAAGACCAAGGGCTATTCATGGGGCGAGGAGTTGACGCGAAACTATAAAATAACTAAGCAGTCTCAAGATTTGCCGGACAAGATTGTCGATGTACCGGATGGCATTTTGAATGAAGTAATTCAGTGTCTACACGCTGGTGATTGCACTGATCAGTGCGCCACTGCCTTTAAAATTACACCAAATGAATTGCAATTTTATCGGCAACTTAAAATTCCTTTGCCACATTTATGTTTTAACTGTCGTCATTGGGAGCGTCTTCGTCAGAGAAATCCAATGAAACTCTGGCACCGGAAATGCATGAACCCCGACGCCAGTGGGTCGGGGCGACCTTGTGGTCGCGAATTTGAGACAACCTATTCCCCAGAAAGGCCGGAGGTGGTATATTGTGAGGCATGCTACCAAAAGGCATTATTTTAGCAGGGGGGCTGGGGACACGACTTAGACCCCTTACAAACATTACCAATAAGCATCTTTTACCGGTTTATAACAAACCGATGATTTTGTATCCGCTTGATACGCTGATTCGCTCCGGCTTGCGCGACATCATGATCGTGTGCGGACGGGAGTACGCCGGAGATTTTATGAATTTTCTCGGGTCCGGCAAGGACTACGGGGTAAGGATGTCATACGCGCTTCAAGAAAGAGATGACGGCGGTGTCGCCGATGCCTTGCGATGCGCGGAAGATTTCGCCGATGGGGAAGCGGTAGCCGTGATTTTGGGTGATAATATCTTTGAAGATGATTTTAAAAAAGCCGTAAGCGGTTTTTCAGGAGGCGCGGCGGGCTTTTTCAAAGAAGTGCCCGATCCGGAGCGCTCGGGCGTTGCCGTCTTCAGTCCGGACGGAAAAAAAATAATAAAAATAGAAGAGAAGCCCAAAAAGCCGAAATCCAATTTTATCCAAACCGGCTTCTATATTTTTGACGCAAGGGTTTTCGACATCATCAAAACACTCAAGCCATCCGCCCGCGGACAATATGAAATTTCTGACATTCCCAATGACTACATCGCGCGTGATGAATTTAATTTTGAATTCGTCAAGGGCTTTTGGTCGGATGCGGGCACTTTTGCATCGCTATTTCACGCTTCACAATGGGCTCAACGAAAAACGAAAAACGAATGACGATTCTTGTCACCGGTGGCGCGGGATTTATTGGAAGCCATCTTTGCTATGCGCTGGTTGAACGCGGGGAGAGAGTGATTTGCGTGGATAATTTTATTACTGGAAGCCGAGAAAATTTAAAAAATAAAAAAATAAAAATTATAGAGCATGACATTATAGAGCCATTGGAAATTACCGAAAGCATTGATCAAATCTACAATCTTGCTTGTCCGGCGTCGCCCAAGCACTACCAAGCCAATCCCATCCGCACGATTAAAACCAATACGCTTGGCATGATCAACATGCTCGGGCTGGCGCGCAAGCACGGCGCGAGATTTTTGCAGGCATCAACATCAGAAGTGTACGGCGATCCACGGGTCCATCCACAAATAGAGTCGTACTTCGGCAATGTAAATTCCTTTGGTCCGCGCAGTTGCTACGACGAGGGCAAGCGCGTCGCCGAGGCGCTGTGCTTTGAATATCGCCAGACGCATGACATGGAGATCCGTCTCGCGCGTATTTTTAACACTTACGGTCCGCGCATGGCGACTGACGATGGGCGCGTCGTGTCGAACTTTATCGTTGCCGCGCTTCGTGGCGAGCCGCTGACAATCTACGGCGACGGCTCACAGACGCGCTCGTTTTGTTATGTGTCGGATATGGTGGCGGGGTTGATCAGTTTAATGGAATCCACGATAGATAGCCCGGTGAATCTTGGAAATCCGAATGAATTCACGATTAAAGATTTAGCAAATAAGATTATTAATTTTGTAAATTTAAAAAATTCTATTTCGCATCTGCCTTTGCCACAAGACGATCCCAAGCAACGCAAACCCGATATTTCACTGGCGAAACGCGAACTCGGCTGGGAGCCGAAAGTCATGCTGGACGAGGGCTTATTAAAGGCAATTGAATACTTTAAATAAAAAAATTCTTTTGACCGGCGGAACTGGAACTCTTGGCAAGAAAATTCAAGAGTTAATTTCTTGTTATGCGCCAGCGCGCGAGGAACTTGATATTACTGATATTAAATCATGCGAGAATTTTTTTAAAAAAAATAAACCGGATGTTATAATCCACGCGGCGGCCTATACGGATGTTTCCGGTGCTGAGTCAAATAAAAAAGCATGCTGGGAAGTAAATGTCACAGGCACGGAAAATATAATTCGCGCGGCAGACGGCAAAAGATTCTTTTTTATTTCAACCGACTATGTCTTTGACGGCGAGAAGGGGAATTATGCCGAAGACGATATTCCCAACCCAACGCATTTTTATGCGTTGACGAAACTAGCCGGAGAACTTATCATCAGACAGTACCCGCGCACGCTTATCATCCGCACGGCTTTCAAACCGGACGGACCGTGGAGATATCCGACGGCGTTTACGGATCAGTTTACCAGCCATGAATTCGTTTCTATAATCGCGCCAGATATTATCAGTGCAGTACTTATGGAAGATCTGGAGGGCGTTGTTCACATTGCCGGCGAACGCAAAAGTATTTATGAGCTGGCGAAGCGGGTCAGTCCGGAAGTCGGCGCGATGTCGTTGGGTGATGTCAAAACAAAACTTCCGCGCGATACTTCATTAAACTGTTCAAAATGGAAAACAATATTATCTCAATCAAGCCCTGCAAAAAAGTAGCCACCAAGCACACCGACGGCTCGCCCAACGGCTGGCTTTTGGAGGTGATAAGCGATCGGGACGGTTTTACCGAGGGACTCACCGGACAGGCGTATATCACGATTATAGACCCCGGCGTTGTGAAGGGATACCACATCCACGCGCTCGCCAAATATCATGTGACTTGCATCAAAGGCAAAATCAGATCCACCGTCTATCGGAGTCGCACGGATAAGCAGTCGGTTGAGTATGGCGACTCGGATTTTAAAACCATAAAATACCCCGCCGGTTGCGCGCACCTGATAGAAAACATCGGCTCCGAGTCGGCGTACATTCTCATCTATCGCGATGTATCATGGAATCCGGAAATTCACGAACAGCTCGACATCGCTCCCGAGCGCATTGATACCGAAGAGGCCTGGCAGGAGATAGAAGAATTTTGTAAAAAGTTTCGAATGTGATAGAATACGCACTATGAACATGATAAGCTACAATGATTTGCGTCTTAACATGAGCGAGTATGCTCGCCGTGTCATGCTTGGCACCTCGTTTATTGTTGTGCAAAAATCTAAACCGCTTTTTACTATAGCTCCAGTGAAGAGGAAAGAACGATGGCGAACTGTGGTTGATTTTACTAAGATACAGCCCGGAGGTGTACCTATCGAAAAAGCGATGAAAGCCCTTCACAAGCTTCGAGAACAACGTGGATAAACTCGAAAAGGCTTATAGAAAGTTTACTCGTGATCAGCAAGATATTGTTGATGACATATATCGAAGATTATACAGCGGTGATCTTTACGGACTCAATGTCAAAAAACTTCGCGGCTATGACAATACATATCGTGTTCGCAAAAGCCGAGTACGAATTGTATACTCGCTCGATAAAAACAAAAAGGTGACCATAAAAAAAATTGATCTCAAAGACGACAGCACATACGAGAATCTGTAAATTTACACCACCTTTCCCACCACAATCTTGAGCGTTTTCAAGATGATGCTGATATCCAGCAGGAAGGAGCGGTGTTTGATGTAGTACAGATCATACTTGAGTTTTTCAATCGTGTGGTCAACGGTCATTTTGACACGGAAGTCCAGCATATATTTGATCTGCGCCCAACCGGTCAGCCCGGGTTTGGTCAGGGAGCGTTCTTCATAAAAAGGTATTTTTTCTTTGAGTTGAGCGTGAAACTCCGGGCGTTCGGGACGGGGACCGACGAACGACATCTCGCCTTTCAAGATATTCCAAAACTGTGGAATTTCGTCCAGCCGTGTTTTGCGGATTATCTTTCCAACACGCGTGACGCGCGGATCGTCTTCAATCGCCCACTGCGGACCGCTTGCGCCCTCGGCGCTGCCGTCCGGAGAGTTTGAGAACATGTTGCGGAATTTGTACAGGTAAAATTCCACTCCGGCTTTGCCGACTCTTTTTTGTTTAATAAAAACCGGTCCGCGCGAATCCAGCTTGATAGCCAGCGCGATCAGCGGATAAAAAGGAAGTGTGATCGCCAAACCGATCACAGAAAACACCGCATCAAGCGCGCGCTTGCTGGTGTCAAACCGTCGTTTACTTCCCTCGGAAAGATTTTCCAAAAACCAGGCCTGATCAATCGTTCCTAGCGGCACTTTGCCGGTGATATTTTCATAAAAATCAGATAAAAGATAAAATGTTATGCGATAACGCAGGAGCGCATAAAGCTCGTTGGTAATTTGCGGCAGAGACAGCGCTTCGCGACTCAAGATAACGGTTTTTACTTTTCCGAAAGACGCTACCTTCGCCAGCGCGTCGCGGGCGCTTTCATTGGTGATGTCAATAATTCCCAGAGCGCGATAACCAAGCTGGGGATTTGAAAGCAGATAGTCGTATAGCTCTTGGGACTGCGGATTATTTCCAACTATCAGCGTGGCGTTTGTCGTAGTTCTGGCGACGAGCGTGTTAAACGCCGCGCGCCAGCCAACCATCAAGACGGCTACTATTATAGAAAAAAGCGCCAAGTTCGCTCGCGGAGTGATGCCAAATGACGGGGAAAGATAAAAGAAGGCGATCGTAAGTCCAAGATTGACCCCGACCGCTATCAACAAAGCGCGATAGAATGAGATGTCATTTTTTGTGCCGTGAAGATCGTATGCGCCCGCAATGTACAGCACAAAAATCCAGAGTACGAATATAATCGTGAACGGAATAGCGTGGAGTGTGGTATACTGCGTGTACAGTCCGCCGTACCGAATAATCAGCGTCAAAAAAAGCGCTGCGTAAAGCGCAATAATATCCCCGACTATGAGAAAACCGTTTCGCATAAAGATACTATACAATACTCTGGTAATTCTGGCAATGTTGCTGTTTGCCCTACCGGCGCAGGCGGATACGATCGGCGATAAAAAATCTTTTTTCGTTGATCCGACATACGATATAAAACAACGCTCGCAGATCAACGCCACGATGATCTTGCAGTCGGAACGGGCAAATTTTTACATAGAAGACGGGTACTGGGACGGGCTTGATTCCTCCGGACAGGCGCGGGTGAGGTCTTTTACGGACGGGATTGCCGGAGAATTTGACCGTAATATTTATCCCAAAGAAACTTCCTTGCTTGGTCAGGAGCCCAATCCCGGAATTGACGGCGATCCGAGGATTACTATAGTGGTAGGCCCGCTTATTCGGACGATCGGCGGATATTTTGATACCGGCAACGGCCGATCAAAATCAGAAATAGCGAATTCCAATGAACGGGAGATGTTTTTTCTCAACATGAGCGAATCAAGCGATATAAAGCGCTCTTCGGCTTTCATCGCCCACGAATTTCAGCATCTCATCTCATTTAATATAAAAGAAATAATAAATAAAGTTTCGGATGACATCTGGCTCAACGAATTGCGCTCCGAATACGCTGTGACGCTTGTCGGTTATGACGAACCGTATATCGGATCTACGCTTGACCGCCGCGCTGCCGCTTTTCTGGAAAATCCGCGCGACAGTGTGACAGAATGGAAAAATTTAATCAGCGATTACGGCTCGGTAAGTATTTTCGGCGAGTATCTTCGCCAGCGCTGGTCGTCAAAACTTTTCAAGGACATGCTTTCGTCCAAGCTTACGGGGATACCGAGCGTTGAAGAGGCGTTGCGAGCGCAGGGGGAGACGGAAGCATTCAAAGAAGTTTTTACAGACTGGCTCGTTGCGCTTATTATTAACGACACGAGCAAAAATCCCAAATTCGGATTTACTCGTCCCGAACTGCGCAATCTTCGCGCGACGCCCGTCACGATAAATATTGGAGCCGCCGAACAGATTCAGGTGCAAGATTCTCTCGCCGACTGGCAACCGCGCTGGTACGATTTGCAGGGACTTGGTCCGTCCGGAGGACAAGCTCTTAAAATTCAATTCGATTCTCCGTCGCTTGGGAGTTTTCAAGTATCATACCTGATCGGAAAAAATGACGGGTCTTATGAATTGAAAACGATTGACCTGCTCAATGGCGCAAAGAGCATTGAAATCGACGGAATCGGCGTTGGTGTCACGCGAGTAATTTTGATGCCGTTTAAAAAAGATCGCCTGCTTGGTTTTGGTGCCGATGAACCAAAGATAAATCTGAATATGACCATTGCCAGAGGCGAGCAATCTCCGCTTTTGGAAAAATTTAATTTGCGCGAGGGCGATTTCATCCGTGCCGAAGGCGACTATAATGTTTATATCGTTAATGCCTTTGGCTACAAGCGGCTGGTGTTGAGTCCGGAGATTTGCTTATTGTATAAACATCTCGGCGATCGTGGTTGTTTTGATGCCGTGAAAGAAGTAAACCCGGAAGCGCGCGATGCTTTCCGCACCTCAAATTACTACACTGACGGCGAAACGAACGATGGAAAAATATTTCTGCTTGAGATCACCGGTGAAGATTCGGCGACCTTGAAAGAAGAAATTTTTTCCGGCGACCGGAATTCTATTTTTCTGATTAACACGCGCGAGATGAATTCTTATCTATAAAAAGCCCCGACGCTTCGGTCGGGGCTCCGACCTCCGCCGAAGCGGAGCATCGGAGTTATCAACAATTTTCCTCTACACAAAATATTTTTTCATCTATAATGTAAGTAGTTCTTTCCAGTCAGTGATCGGTGACGGCAATGGTCGAGTGCCGCCTCAAAAAAATTTCGTAATCGCGCGCAAGCGCAAAATAAATTATGGCAGCCAAAAAAAAGAAGGCAAAGAAGGCAAAGAAGAAGCGATAAGCTTTACGACCCCGCCACTGGCGGGGTCGTGTTTTATATGCTAAACTTTTAAATATGAAAATCATTATTCACGGTGTTCGTATAGAGGTCACGGCCGCGATCAAATCTCATGTTGAGGAAAAGATCGGCATGCTCGCCCATCATATGGATCCCAAGCATGCCGATCTAGCCGAAGCGCGGGTGGAAGTAGGCAAGCCGTCGGAGCATCATCACAAAGGCGAAGTGTTTTACGCCGAAGTGAATTTGAAAATGGGCAAGGAATTTATGCGCGCCACGGTGACGAAAAATGATCTCTACACAGCGATCAACGATTGCAGAAATGAGCTTGAACGCCAGCTCGATAAGCACAAGACAAAAGAAAAAGAGCATCGCCGATGAGTATCTTCTCGAAATTATTTGGCGACGCGAATAAACGAACGATTGATCGTTATGGCGACAGGATTGCGCGCATAAACGCTTTTGAATCTGATTTTAAAAGTTACACCGGCGAAAAACTGAAAAATACGACAGTAGAATTGCGCAGACAGCTTGCGGATGGAAAAACGCTTGATGATCTTTTGCCGGAAGCTTTTGCCGCGGTGCGCGAAGCGTCAACAAGGACTCTCAAGCAAAGACATTACGATGTCCAGCTGGCCGGAGGCATCGCATTACATGACGGCAATATCGCCGAAATGCGCACCGGCGAAGGCAAGACGCTGGTCGCAACTTTGCCGGCTTACCTGAATGCTTTGGAAAACAAAGGCGTGCATGTTGTGACCGTCAATGACTATCTGGCGCGTCGCGATACGGCGTGGATGGGACAGATTTTTTACGCGCTCGGCATGACAACCGCCTGTCTCAACCACGAGACATCTTATCTCTACGATCCGTCACATACGACGCCGGAAGAAGATTTGACGCGTGATACGACCGGCAGTTTTAGAATTGTGCACGAATATCTGCGTCCCGTCTCGCGTCCGGAGGCGTACGCGGCCGATATCACTTACGGAACGAACAACGAATACGGATTTGATTATCTGCGTGACAACATGGAGTATTCGGTAGCGCGCGTCACACAATCACGCGGACACAATTTTGCGATCGTAGATGAAATTGACTCCATATTGATTGATGAGGCGCGCACTCCGCTCATTATTTCCGCGCCCGACGAAGATTCCGGCAAACTTTACCAGACATTTTCGCGCGTGGTGCCGAATCTTAAGCCACCGGAAGATTACACCGTTGACGAAAAACTTAAAGCCGTCAGCATCACCGAAGCCGGCATAGAAAAAGTTGAGAAAATTTTAAATATTAAAAATATATATGAAGAAGGCGGGACGCGTTTTGTCCATCATCTGCAACAGGCGCTGCGGGCGCACGCGCTTTTTCATCTGGATAAAGAATATGTGGTGAAAAACGGCGAGGTGATCATCGTGGACGAATTTACGGGACGGCTGATGCCCGGGCGGCGCTGGTCGGAAGGACTGCATCAGGCGGTGGAAGCCAAAGAAGCCGTGATGGTGCAAAAAGAATCGCGCACGCTCGCCACGATCACTTTTCAAAACTATTTTCGTCTTTACAAAAAACTTTCCGGTATGACCGGCACGGCGCAGACTTCCGCGGAGGAATTTCATAAAGTGTACAAGCTTAATGTCGTTTCCGTTCCGACCAACAAGCCGATGGTCCGTAGCGATCTTCCGGACAGGGTGTATATGACGGAGAAAGGCAAATATGACGCGGTCGTGCGCGAGATTAAGGAACGGAATAAAATCGGTCAGCCGGTGTTGATCGGCACAGTTTCAATAACGAAGAATGAATTGCTTTCGGCGCTTTTGGAACGACAGGGAATAAAACACAATGTGCTCAATGCAAAAAACCATGAACGAGAAGCGGAATTTATCGCGCAGGCGGGTAGACACAGCGCCGTCACGGTAGCGACAAACCTTGCCGGCCGCGGAGTTGATATAATTTTGGGTGGCAACCCGCCATCAAGCGAAGAAGCCGAAAAGGTGAAGAAGGCAGGCGGATTGTTTGTCATTGGCACCGAACGACATGAAGCGCGGCGCATAGATGATCAGCTGCGCGGACGATCCGGTCGGCAGGGCGATCCGGGGGCATCGCAGTTTTTTGTTTCGGCCGAAGACGAGCTGGTCCGTATTTTCGGTGGCGACAAATTAAAAAATCTCATGGGACGGCTTGGCGTGAAAGAAGACGAGCATATTGAAAACCGCCTTGTATCCCGCGCGATCGAACAGGCGCAGACCAAGATCGAGGGACACAATTTTGACACGCGCAAATATGTGCTTGAATATGATGATGTCATGAACAAGCATCGCACGGCGATGTACGAGCTTCGCAACACGGCTTTGCGATCCGATAGCGTGAAAGATACGATCGTTTCGTATCTTTCGGAAGACATACTTCCGGCATACGAAGCGCGCGAGAAAGAACTTGGCGAAGAAGAGATGCGTAAGCTTGAGAAGATGCTTTTATTGCGCGTAATAGACGAGCTGTGGGTGGACCATCTTGACCAGATGGAACATTTGCGCGATTCTGTCCGCCTGCGCGCCTACGGTCAGCGCGATCCGCTGATTGAGTACAAGATTGAGGGGCAAAAACTTTTCAATCAGCTCCAATCCACCGTCGGCGCGCAAGTGTCGGAGCTGATCCTGAAAGTAAATTTTACGCAAGCACCGCAACAGAATAGGTCAGATATGTCCAATATGACTGATAAGACCCATTCTGGATCCAAACTCGGCAGGAATGATCCGTGCTATTGTGGATCCGGCAAA
>Ga0209542_10021149_pt1 | contig 10226 bp, 9 predicted proteins | sample RifCSPhighO2_01_FD_184028 | JGI IMG/M metagenome (GOLD analysis project Ga0209542, IMG submission 184028) | Soil microbial communities from Rifle, Colorado - Rifle CSP2_plank highO2_0.1 (SPAdes) (version 2) | ecosystem: Environmental > Terrestrial > Deep subsurface > Rock core/Sediment ...
AAGCAGAACAATCTTCTTTCGACCGAGTACGCGAAAAACTCTCCTGAAGAGGGCTTTGCAGAGGAATATTCTGTTTACAAAACAGGGTTGAAGGACCAGCCAGAAGTGTTGAAGCAGTTGTTCTCGCAGATAGATGGCTTGATTGACTAATTCATGGAAGCGTTTCTCATGCTTCTATTGCGCGCGGGCTCAGATATCAGGAAAGTGAGATTTGCTTTTCCGTATGTCGTTTCCAGTTCAGCGTCGAATCGTTGGCCGCCGAAATCAACCAGCATCTGGTATTTTCCGGTGGTTCTTATAGTACCCTCATAATGCTCTCCAGCTACTCTCTTCTCTATTCCGCCGCGAAAATACATCAATCCTGCCTCGCCGAGGAGTCTCATCTTGTCCTGCATTGGCAGACGCCCTTTCATGTTTAGAAAAACATACGCGAATCTTCTTCCTTTGTATGTGTGATGTAGCATTGTGAAAATGGCGATAGCCCTGCCCGGATTTGAACCGAGGTCTCCGGCTTCAGAGGCCGACGTGACTGGTCTGTTCCTGAGCGTATCAGAATAACATTTGACCGCTACACTACAGGGCTATTCGCCAGAGATTGAAGTCTAATGAGGATTTAAAAGGTTTACTTATCTGAAATATGCGACAGCGTTCCTAAACAATTGCATCCCTGGTCCTTCTTCGGGAATTTCAAGTCCCTGTCTTTTGAGCTGCTCTTTAATCAGTGGCCAGTTGGGAAGCTGAGTGAAATCAATTGCCCTTTCAGGATGAGGCATCATTCCAAGGACTCTCCCGCTTTCATCCTGGAGCGCCGCGATGTCATCCAATGACCCGTTTGGATTCACTCGAAGATTTTGATATGCGCAAGCTTCGCCTTCCACATAACGCGCAGCGACATGGCTCTGCTGCAATTGTAAAAGTATGTCAGAAGGCACATATAACTTGCCTTCGCCATGCGCTATGGGGACGCTAATTGTTCCAAGGCCTTTCGTCCATGGGCTTCTGTTTCCGAATTGCAAGTCTACCCATCTATCTAAATATCTGGCGCCATCATTGTGCACTAATGCGACCTGCCTGTCTCCATACGCATGGTCCATCGCCGGCAATAAGCCTAGATTCACCATCACCTGGAAGCCATTGCAGATGCCAAGGACAAGGTTGTCCTTCTCAACAAAAGAACGCATCTCCTCCCACAGGTGATTCCTAACTTTGTTCGCCAGCGCATTTCCTGAGCCAGTGTCATCTCCGTAAGAGAATCCTCCTGGAAAAACAAATATTTGGTAATCTGGCATTTTCCGATGGCCATCAACAAGGTCGTTGACATGCACTATCTCTGCTTTTCCGCCTGCTCTGTCGAATGCGAACTTTGTTTCTTCATCGCAGTTGATTCCATATCCTGTAAGCACAAGCACTCGTGGAGACTTCATCAGCAATCACCGAACTCCGCCCGGTAGGATCGTAGCAGCTCATGCACATTCGTTCGCACAATCTCTGAGCCGAATTCGTTTCTAAGAACAAAATTCGGTGCAGCAGTTATCTTCCCTATCTCAGTATAGGCATTGCCTTCCATGATATCTTCAAATTGTGATGAATACTGCGACGCGACAGTCACGACGACGCGTCCTTGGCTTTCTGAAAAAAGGGTGAAGTCATCGCGGACGAGCCCAGAGACATCCGCTTCAAGGCCAAGCATTCCTGCCATCGATATTTTCGCAAGGGCTACAGCCAAGCCTCCGCGATGGACGCTTTGCGCAGATGCGACAACGCCTTCTTTTATCGCATGTGACAGAGATGCATAGAGTTTCCTGTTCCTCTTAGCGTCGACAATTGGGACAGTGCTTCCTATGAATCGTTTCCCGCGTAATTTCCCGCCCATGAGCGCGTAATATTCAGATGCCCCTAGTTCTTCGCGTGTCTCGCCTAGCACATAGACGATATCGCCTGCTTGCTTGGCGTCAATAGAGACAACATTCCGCACATCATGGACTACTCCTATCGAGGAAACAAGTAATGTCGGCGGCACAGATATTTTTATCGGCTTGCCGTCTGCATCATATCCCTTGAAGTCATTGAACATGCTGTCCTTTCCGGATATGAACGGCGTTCCGAATGCGACTGCATAATCATAGCATGCCCTGACTGCATTTTTTAATTGGCCAAGGCGCTCCGGTTCTGTTGAGCTGCACCAGCAGAAGTTGTCAAGCAGCGCAAGATGCTCAAGATCAGCGCCTGCAGCAATGGCGTTTCTGATTGCGGTGTCGATAGACGCCGCGGCCATGTGATAAGTGTCAATATCGCTGTATGATGGATACATGCCTTGTGAAAGGACTACTCCTCTTCTGGAGCCTAGTACTGGCCTGGTGACTGTTGCATCCCCATTGACTCTGCCTCTTCCCTGCAAAGGCTTTATGACAGATCCTCCCTGGACTTCATGGTCATATTGCTGGGAAACGAATTCTGTGCTCGCAATATTCGGCCTTGAAAGCATCTGGTAGAGGATTCTCGTGAGATCATCCGGCTCGCCAAATGATGGCTCTTCATTATCAGGAATCCGTGGTGTGGCAGCTGTTGCTAGAGGGCGTGCTGGAAGTCCATCATGGAGAAAATCCATGTCAACATCCATTATTGTTTCTCCTTTGTATTGCACGACGCAGCTTCCACTCCTGGTGAATTCGCCGATAACCGTGGATTCAACGCCTCTCCTCTTCATCAGGTCTGAAAATGCGTCGATTTTGTCCTTTGGAACTGAGAGAGTCATCCTCTCCTGCGACTCTGAAATCCATATTTCCCAAGGCGCAAGGCCCGGATATTTCAATGGCACTCTGTCCAATTGCACAGAGCACCCGCCTGATTCCCGCGCCATTTCAGCGACAGAGCAGGAAAGTCCTCCGGCTCCGTTGTCAGTTATGCTCGTGTACAATCCCAAGTCCCTTGCCTCTTTCACGATTGCATCGCTGAGCTTTTTCTGCGTTATTGGATCGCCGATCTGCACGGCAGTCGCCGGGCTTCCGGAATCCATTGCCTCTGAAGAGAATGTTGCTCCATGAACCCCGTCTTTTCCGACCCGCCCGCCAATCATAACGATATAATCTCCTGACTGGGCTTCCTTCACATGGCTCGGTCTTCCTGCGGATGTCCTTGGTATGAGGCCTACAGTTCCGACAAACACCAGTGGCTTGCCTTTGTAGCGCGAATCGAAATACATGAATCCTTGTGTAGTAGGTATTCCAGAGCAATTGCCGCCGGAGTTCACTCCTTGTATCACTCCCTCCATGATGGCTCTTGGGGAAAGCATCTGTTGCGTATGTCCTAGTCCTTTGTAAAGCGGGGAAGCATCGTCAGGATTCGCAAAACAGAATCCATAACGGTTGATCACTGGCTTCGCGCCTAGCCCGAAACCGATTGCATCTCTATTCACTCCTACAATGCCTGTGATGGATCCTCCGAAAGGATCAAGAGCGGAAGGGCTGTTGTGCGTTTCGACCTTGTCCGTGATTAGATGATTCTCATCGAATATTATTCCGCCAGAATTGTCCTTGAATACTGAAACGCAGAAATCCTTTCTTCCTTTTTTCTTCCTGATTTTGTTCGTCGCTCTCTGTATGAATGTTCTATAGAGGCCGTCGGTGATCTCATCAAGCGGATTGGCGAAGATCGTATGCTTGCAATGCTCTGACCATGTCTGCGCGATGGATTCCAGCTCAACATCAGTCGGGTTCCTTCCGAGCCTCCTAAAATAATCCTGTATGGCCCTCATGTAAGTCAGATCAAGAGCGAGCGGACCTCTTCTGCTGCCGTCAGGATTAGGAATGCCTTGCTTTCCGAGTAGGGCTAGCGCGGCATCATCGCTTTCCAGAAGATTGACAAGGTCAACGCGAGGCGGTGTATTCAGGCGTACTCTTGGCACGACAACGTCCATGCCTCGTGATTGGTTGAAATCTTCCCGGCTTTTGATGTGGATGCGTTGTATCAATGGATTCGCCAATGAGCCAGCGACTGCTTCGGCATCGCTTCGCTTCAGATTGCCATCAAGAAAAAGAAGCTGTGAGCTATAGACGCCTGCAGGCAGTTCCTTCTTGAGCAAGTCTTCAATGCCTTCCCGCGTGGTCGCTCCTACATTGTCAGTCACGCCAGGCAGATAGCCTATCTCTATTGCCCATGAGAATCTCGCTGGGTGCACTGGAGAATCAACAGAAGCTTCCTGAGTTACTGGATTCGCCAGCATCGAAGATATGGCACGCAGTTGATCAGTATCAAGAGATGCATCAACTGTATAGACATCAACAACTTCAACAGACCGCACGCGCCCATCAAGCCCTGTTTTTTGCAGGTGCTTTATTTTTGCATCAGCGCGCGCATCAGGAATCTTAGAGCTTATTTCAATTCTATGAGCCAATTTTAGCACCACTTCGAAAAGATTACAGTTGGTATATAAAAGTATTGCTTTGGCACCGGCAAAGAATACGACAACCCGGTCGGAATAGATTGTAGCGAAGCAAAAGATAGCCCCGACCGGATTTGAACCGGTGTCACAGGCCCCAAAAGCCCGTATGCTGGACCGCTACACCACGGGGCTAATAAAGCTATTTCCTCCATCCAATCATTATAAATCTATCGTCTAAAAGAAATAGAAACCGAATGGCTTTATCCCGCCGCCGTTTGTTTCGCCGCCAGCCTTGCAATAATCCTCGACAAGCACGTGTATCACATTCATACCAGTGTAACTGAAAGCAGACGAGCTTGTCAGGTTTACTGGCGGAACGCACCATCCTTCAGATGACGAGGTTGAGCATCCATCGCAGTTTTTCAGCACCTCTTCACCAGGATCTAGTTGGTTGTTCGTGCTTTGTATCCCTGTGGTCCCTGCTTTCGCCAGCAGCTGCTCATTCACATAGACGTACATGTTGTCATTTATGCAGATCCCGTCTGTCCTCGGTATATCATCCTCGTCAATCCAGCCGGCATCTCCAGTCAGGAAAAGAGTATGCCCTCTGAAAATCGGGTGTACTGTGAGATTGGTGGTCAGCCATCCGGAAGCTAATTTTTTGGCTTTGAGTGAGCTGTTGCAGTACGCTGCAGCGAACCCTACGCCAGAAACTTTGTTGTCGCAGCCATTGGGCAATGTCCATGTTATCAAGTCAGTCACATTTGTCGGGAATTCCAGGTCATCATCGATCTCAGCCGGGCAGTTGTCGTCAAAGCTGCCGATTGGATTGTTGTTTCTGGCTTGCACGATTTCCCCTGAATAATCTGTCGCTCTCCAGCCAGTAGTGGCGTAGAGAGGAGTGTGCAATGCCTCGATTGTGGTATAGATATAGCCTTTTTCTGTGTGCGTAAGGGACTCTGAGCTTTTCTTGAACGTGACTTCGACATCGTATTTTGCGCATGTCCACGCGGCCTTCGTGCAGTTTGAGTTGACATAGCCGTTCATTATCACGGGGCTTTCCCAGGTCGTAGACAAGCCTTCAGGGAAAGAAAATTCCCAGCATAATTTATCGTTCTCATACAGGACCATGTCGTCTATTATGTATGTTCCTGGAAGTTTTGGCTGCAGTATGGCATAGAATCCGTTTGGAGCCGTCGTTGAATTCTGTGAGAAGAACTGGTGGTTCGGAATCCAGAAGTTAGTTGTCGCCAACCCGATTCCCGGGACCAGGCATCCATAGTCGCTCTTGAACAGTATCGTCAAGGATGAGAGTGCTACTATCACTAGTAGTATTGACGTGGCCTGCACGGTCATCGTCTCTAAGAATCCTTGCCCTTTTTTCCCTTCAAGCATGTTTCATGCCGCTCATCACATAATAAATCACGAAACTTGATATCAATATCAGCATCAATATAAGCAAGTCGCTCAACTTTTATACCTTCCTCTTGCCTCTACTTTCTTTAATTGATCCGTTACCGCCTTTGAAGTGCTTGACTTCCCATAGCCTTTCAATGTTTCCTTGTAGCATTCTGCATAGTGCTTCCAGTGCTTGCTCTCCAAGGCCTGCCTCAGCAAATGGATATCAACAGCCTTATCCTCTTCTTTTGTTGATATGTAACTCAACCCGAAATCTATGAAATAAACAGCGTTGTTTTTCAGGATCATGTTGCTTGTTGTCAGATCGCCATGGATTATGTTTGCGTCATGCAGTTCCGCCACTCTTTCCCCTATTTTCCTCGAGATTTTCAGCATCTCGTTCTTGGAATTTCTGTCGAAGATGTCCTTGATCAGCTTCCCTTTCAGGAATTCCATCTTTATCGTCATAAGCTTTTCATTCACGTCGATTAATTTTGGCGCAAAACGTACTTTCTCCAGTATCTTAGCCTCGCTTCTCGTCCGTTCCTTCCTTAGCCTATAGTCTATCGCTGGAATCCGATAGCCTTTGGAAATGCGTTCCTTGACTAAGTCCTTGCCTTCCTTGTAGAGTATCGCCTCTGCTCCTCGTTTGAGAATTTGCATGTTGAAGATATTGCACTTGCTTTATTTAAGTGTAGCGGAATATTTATATAAAGGGAGACGCTCATTTTCTAACAGCACTTTGAGGGGACAACTATATAGCGTGGGAGGAGTGAAAAGATGACTGTTTATGGAAAAAGATCTTCTTTGAATTTATCAGAAACTACTATAGACGAAGACTTACGAAGAAATTTCGGGGATAGGCCGCAGACTTATCAAGGTATGGAGTTGAGAAGGCAATTGAATGGATTAGGTGTGACAACCAGTAGTGAAGCGGCAGTAAGAGTTCCAACCTATGATGGCGGTATCGGTGATGTTGAAAGAAGACTTGATGATGAAGTGACCAGATTAAGAATATCAGAGACATTAAAAACGATAGAAGAGGAAAAAAGGTTGAAAAGATTGGAAACGCTTATGGCATTAAACCCTGCTAGAGTTATCCAGAGGGCGTTCTATGCTACTCTAGCTCATCAGGAACCTGATGTACGTGTGATGTTCCATGGCAAGTATGTGGAAGCGAGAATTGTAGCAGATCTGATGGGCGATAGGTTAGTGCATGATGAAGAGAACAGAGCATTGTTCTATGGCATACCTCCTGAAGATACAAGGCATTCAAAAGGTAAGATAATACCTAGGGCGCCATCCGAGACTGCAGAAGAGATAAGGTATAGAAAGAATCATTAATATTTTATTTTCTTCATTGTTCCCATTTTTTTCATCAGCTTGTTCATGTCCATGTCTTTGCTGCCTTTCATCATCTTCATGACTTTCTTGGATTGCCTGTATTGCTTCAACAAGTCCCTGACAACCGAAACTTCAACGCCTGCACCCTTGGCAATCCTATCTATCCTCGACACAGTTATCTCGTCAGGGTTCTCAAGCTCGTATTTTGTGCATGAGTCCATTACTGTCTTCCACTTCTTCAGCTTGTCTTCCTGGACACCTATGAGTTCTTTCGGGATGTTCGCATTCCCCAAGCCAGGTATCATCTCAAGCACCTTGCTCAGAGGCCCCATCTTTTTCACGGCGCTCAGCTGGTCATAGAGATCAACAAGGTTGAAATCTCCTTGGAGCATCTTCTTGCCCAAATCCTCTGCATCCTTCTGGTCGATTGCATCTTTGGCTTTCTCCAGGAGGGCTTCCAAATCTCCCATCCCCAATAATCTCCCGACAAACCCTTTGGGATTGAAAAGTTCGAGGTCATCTTCCTTCTCGCCGACGCCGATGAACTTGACTTTCGCTCCAGTGACAGCGCATGCGCTCAACGCCCCGCCAGCTTTCGCGGTTCCATCCAGTTTTGTTATGAAAACTCCTGTGACATGGCAGCTCTTGTGGAACTGTTCTGCTTGTTTCTGCGCTGCCTGCCCTATGTCAGCTGATATAACTAGCAGTGTCTCGTCAGGCTGGATGTACTTGTTCAGCCCTTCGATCTCCCTTATCAGGTCGTGCGACAACGCATCCCTTCCTGCAGTATCGACTATCAATAGATCATAATTTTTGTATTCTTTTTCAAACTGCTTGTACACTTCAAGCGCGTCAGTTTGGTTCTTGTTGACGAACGCTGTCACGTTCACCTTCTTCGCCAGCTGCTCAAGCTGCTCAGGAGCTGCAGGCCTGTGGACATCAAGCCCTATGACCGCGACTTTCTTGCCCCTGTTCGAGTAGAATTTGACCAATTTGGATATAGAGGTTGTCTTTCCGCTTCCGAACAGGCCGACCATCATTATCTTGAAGGGCTTCTTCCCCTCGGCTTTAAGCTCAGACTTCTCCTCGCCTAAGAACTTCACAAGCTCCTCGTACACTATGTTGACCAGGTGCTCTCTTTTGGTTATTGCCGGAGGCGTCTTCTCGTTCAATGCCCTGTCTTTTATCCTCTTGCTAAGATCAAAGACTAATTGCACATTGACGTCAGCCTGCAACAGCGCTCTCTGTATGTCTTTCACAAGCTCATCGACAAGCTTCTCATTCACGAATACAGCGCTTGCTATCTTCTTCAAGGTCGCTTTCAGGTTGTCTCCGAGTTTTCCTAGCATGATGCAAGAATGTGATAAGTTAAATTTATAAAACTACTGCTCTAGCTTCTCTCTCATTGCTTTCAAGGGGCTTAGATGCGCCTTTCTGTATGCTCTCAGCATGTTCGGCTTCTGCTTTTTCTCCAGCATTTCAGCCAAGCTCGCCTCAAATATCATGTGGCGCCTGCAATGCTCGCTCTCTCTGGGTGTTGATGCCAGGGTCATGATGAATTCCCATGTGTCTCGTCGCTGCTTGTGCAATTCCTCTGATTCTTCTGGTTGTAAAAATCCAGTGCTCAATCGTGATAGTTCAAGTGCCTGGTCCGCGAAATGCCTCGCCAATTCTCGCTTGTTGCCATACCTTGAGTTTTTCATGAGGTCCATTGCCATGGATAGGTAATTCCTCGCTGCGAGCAGCCTCAGGCGCGATTCAGTCATCAGCCTGTCTCCTTCTTGGTCGCCGCTAGGATTGATTGGCAATGCTTCGTGCAGCACTCCGGCAGCATGGTCTTCTAGCCCGATTTCATTGTAGCCATCTGCGATTTGCTCCAGAACCAGTGCCCGTGTATGCCAGGAATATCCTGATTTCGGCAGTCTTCTGAGGATATGGTACATCTGGTCAAGCCTGTCCTTGAGATCAAGAGGAGAGGGTGGTTCGTGGACAGCAAGCATCATCGTTACTGCCAAGAACAGCGAGTCATCAAAGATGTAGCTTGGGTCTCCTGCGTTTACAGCATCCTCCAGAGAGATCATCGCACATTCGTCGCGGTGCGTCAGGGAAAAATTTGCAGATAGCATCGCGCTGTAGTAGGAAGGCTTGTTATTTGCAGCATACAGGAACTCAAGGATGTCTATTGCATATTCAAGTCGCCGCTTGTCCCCTTCAGGAATCTTCTTCGGGTCTCGGGAAGTCATCGCGAGTGTTATTGCGCGGGCATATCCATGGAGCCTGTCCCTGTATCTCATCAGAGTTTCAGGATTCATGTCCTCTGGCGAGTCCATTCCGGCAAGCATCTCGAAATAGTAGATCGCCTTCCTGTGCTTCAAATGCAAAGTCATGAAAGAAGCGTAAATCTCTATTGGCTTGGTCAAGAGAGGATGTCGTTGCATCACTCCCCTTAGCTCCCATAGCTCTTCTTTTGCAGCAGGCCTTCCGCACGTCAGCAGATGGTCCAATCTTTTGAGAAACCTGACTTCTACCCCTGTTAGTCCTGTCATCAATATCTCCCTTGGTAGCCTGTGAACCTCCTGCGTCGTATTGATATTTAAATCTTGTGTGGAACGAAGTGAAGAATGGATAAAATTTTCTAGAATCTCAGCTCATGAAAACTTATCTTTTTGTTATCAACTAGTGACTTAATGCTCTTCTGCTTCTCGTTCAGGTTTGATTTCCCTGTTTTTATCTCCACGAACTTTATTTCATCCTCGTCAAAGACAATGCCATCGATTGGGTTCCCTATGAACCTGAAATTCTCCTTCTTTCCTGGGAATTCCTTCATGAAAGGAGCGAAATTCTCCCAGTTCTTTCCGTGCTTGACGTACATGCTCCTGTAGTCAAAGCCCATCTTTGAGAGGTTCATCTTGAGGTAGTAGAGCCTTATGGCGAGGAATATTACAATCAGGATTAAAATCGCTATCAATAAAATTTGCAGGTTCATTTTGCATTGAGAGGCAGGTAATACCTCGCATCCCCTGCGTCTATCATCAGCCCGAGGTTCTCTATTCCAGGGCTGACATCAAATACTCTCACTCTTTCAAGAGGTATGTTGTCTATT
>Ga0209542_10021151_pt1 | contig 10224 bp, 11 predicted proteins | sample RifCSPhighO2_01_FD_184028 | JGI IMG/M metagenome (GOLD analysis project Ga0209542, IMG submission 184028) | Soil microbial communities from Rifle, Colorado - Rifle CSP2_plank highO2_0.1 (SPAdes) (version 2) | ecosystem: Environmental > Terrestrial > Deep subsurface > Rock core/Sediment ...
TTTAAGCATAAGAGAGTTTGAGAATCGAACGTCGACACCGAGTAGTTAGGTCTTCGACAACTTTAAATATCCGAAGACCTGAGTGCGAGCAGAGCTTCAGTCATGTGCTCCCCACTCCAGCTACAGTCCCAATATATTTTAAGGTCTTAACAGCTTTTTAAGTTTAATCATAAGAATGGAGTTCGAGAAAAATATACCAGCAATAAAATGACCAAGAAATAAAAACCGAAGGTTTTTAATTTCTCAGTAGGGAATAGGCCGCGTTCTGTCAAACCTCGGAACTTGTACTCAAACGGTTTGTGCTAACATCTAACTAAGCGGGTGCAAGAACCCTTGCATCAGTCAAGTGGACTCGTTCCAGCCAAACTTAATTGGATCGTTTCTATCTTCCTTAATGCGCCTCACGACGCACTGCTTTCACAGTTGACATGACCATCACGAACTAAATCGCGACTAGATGCGCGGACCTTCCTCAGCATTTCGGAAGAACCGAAATGCGTCGAAACTTTTCCGAACTTGGAAAAGAACTCAACGCACCAGAAATCATTTTCCGTAAGGAACTAACAGTTCCTTGACAGGTCAACTTCCCTTAAGATGTCGACAAGTCGTATTACGCATTTCTTCGCCATTCAAGGCAGGCACCGACAGTCAGCTTCCCTACTGATACTAAAACCAAAGCAAAACGAGTTTTTAAATTTGGTTGTTCTACAAAAATATAAAGACTTAAGAAAAAGTTCAGAAAGTTTTATAAATAAGTAATAATTAGTAAACGAAATGAATTTAAAAACATTCGTTATATTTTTAGTTATCTTCTTATTTATCATTGGAACCGTAGGAATTTTACAATTTACTGGTTTGAATATATTCGACTCATCAATTTCTAGTGAAGAAGAAGTTGAGGAGGATAGCATGATCTTCCAATCCTTTGAAAATATATTTCCGGAAGTTCAACAACTTGAATTCCAAGAAGCTATAGGGGGAGTGCAATTTGAAAACAACGGAGTTTATTATCCTCAACCAACTGTTCCAGATTCAGAAAAAAATAAATATGCTGAAGAAATTTTATTTGATTTAAATGGGGAATCGGATGGGAATCCAAAGGCGAGTGTTCCGATAATTATTTTTCTAAAAGATACTAAAAATGTATATGAGATTGAAGAGAATTTTATTAACGATTTTCCGTCGATGGATATTGAATGGAAAGGATCATCAATTCCGGCAGTAATTTCTTCAATAAGTTTTGAATGGCAACTAGAAAATCTACTGAATAATATTAATGTAGACTACATTACTAAGGGAGATATAGAATATAAGTTAACTCTCGCAGAAAGTAGACTATTAATAAAAGCAGATGTTATTGAAAACAAATTTGGTCAAACCGGAAAGGGAATTGGTGTATGTGTAATCGATTCAGGGGTAGACTATACTCATCCTGCACTTGGAGGATGTACAAAACAACAGTTTCTAAATGGTCAGTGTAGTAAAGTTCCAGCCGGCTACGATTTTTGCGATGGTTTTTATGGTTGCCAAATGGAAGATAATGACCCTATGGATGAACTTGGACATGGAACTCATGTTGCAGGAATCATAGCATCCACTGATAGTAAATATAAGGGAATAGCACCCGATGCAAAAATTATTGCAATAAAAGTTTTTAATTTCGGTGGTACGGGAGCAACTTCCGCAGTTATAACAAAGGCATTAGATACTTGCATGTCATTTGCGACTACCTACAATATTAAAGTAATTACAAATAGTTACGGTTCTATAACAAGTTATTCCGAAGAAAATTGTCCCAGTTATCTGGATGGGGCTTATAAAAAAGCAGCAGATAAGGGAATTTATATAGATGTTTCTTCAGGAAATGGAGCAAGAGATGGAGAGAGTCACCCAGCATGTTCTCCTTATGTTGCATCTATTGGAGCATCATACGATCAAAATATCGGGAGAAAGACTTGGCATTATAGTACTAATGGGGTACTCTGTGATGAGGATACATCGGCAGACAAAGTTACCTGTTTTTCAAATAGAGGGAAAGATTTAAATTATGTTTTTCCAGGATCCGTAATTACTTCAACGTCTTCTTCAGATATTAAGGCAAAAATTTGTGGAGCTCCAAATTCCAAATTCGGTGATTGTTCAGGTACTTCAATGTCGTCTCCCCATGTAGCAGGAACAGCAGCTCTCTTTTTAGAAAAAGATTCATCCCTTAGTCCACTTCAACTTGATCAACTTCTAAAGTCATATTCATCAAAGATATTTGATCCAACAAGAGGATTTAGCTTCAATCACCCAGATATTGAAAAATCTATGTTAAATATTGACGAACCATTTATCAATATAGACGGAGAAACACGTAAGAAAGGTTTGGTAACCATCTTTCTATCAGATAGAAAAAACAAAGGAATGAATTATATAATGGCCTTTTCTCTAGGTACTTCTCCAGGAATAACTCTCCCAGACAATAGAGTAATTCCTTTAAATCCGGATAGTGCATTTTATGCATCATTACAACCATCAGCAATAGGGCTTAAAAATTCTTTTGGAACATTAGATGGCATGGGAAATTCTTATGCATTTTGGGACATTCCACCTTACCTTCCAAAAGACCTAAACTTATATGCATCATTATTAGTCATTGATAATACCAAACCTTATCCACAAAACATACTATCGATTTCACAACCTTACAAAATAACTATTGCCCCAGAAGATCCAATAAATAAGTATAAGGTCAGCTTCACAGATAATCAAGAGATATCATGTAATCTACTTTTTAACAAAATATATTGTATTGAAACCACTGGAGGAGCAGGATCTATATATGAATATGATCCAATATCCGGAATAACAATAAAAAAATCCTCAAACCTTCCTCCAGCTACTTCAGATTACAAGTGCGTATCAGTTTTAAGTAATAATAAAATATATTGCCTTGGGGACTACAAATATCCAATTGAATATGATCCAGTTTCAGATAAAATAAGATTTATGTCTTCAAATCCGATCCTTCCAAGGAGAAGAATTGAATGTGAAAATGGAGGTAATAAGATATACTGTTTTGGTGGTCAAGAGGTAATAAACTATAACCATGAAGATAAAATTTATGAGTATGATCCAATAAATGACAAGATTATTCAAAAATCAGCTACCCTCCCAGAGATAATGAATGTTGGCGATTGTGTCTACTCAAGCAAGAAAGATAATATTTATTGCTTTGGAGGGGAGTCACATAGCGGAAACTATCCGAATCCTGTAGATTATATCTTGGAGTATGATTATAAAAATGACATACTTAAAAAACTCCCGGTTAACTTTCCAGAATTAAGGGATTATTACGGTAATTGCATAGAAGAACCAATAAATGGAAAAATATTTTGCTTTGGAGGACAAGTGCCAGATTTTGGATCGGTGACCCAGATTGTAGAATTTGACCCTCTAAAGATGACAATCCAAACATTAACATCTCACCTCCCAAATCCAACGACAGGTATTCAATGTGAATTCATCCCTCAGAAAAATAAGATTCATTGCTTTGGAGGATATAATTCATTCGGCATATTTTTAAAAGAACCAATAGATACTGCAATAGATTTTAACCCATATATATTATAATTAATTTATCCAAAAAATAAAAAATATTCATAACAAGAACAGTATAAGAAATCACCATTGAATCAATTCCCCTAGATAATTCTCGAAATAAAAGAATCCTTAAACAGAAGAAACCGGTTTTGCTTTTTTAATGATTTCTTTCGACTCTCCTAAAAACTGTGAACTCGCATTCAAAATCTCAAACCCAGTCATAGAGCCATCTTTTGAGATATCGACGACAATACCATTTGGAAGTTCTATACTTTTCCAATAATCTTTGTCATTTATCTCAATATTCAAAACATCAGCTTCCTCATCATACCAAATTTCTTTTGTTTTCATTTATATCCAAAAAGAAGTAATTATAAAAATCTTTCCTTTTAATTTTTTGTAGACTACTTTCAGGGTTCTTCCCATTGGAGGAACTTTAGCAACCGCATTAAAAATGTTTTCCCAGTGTTTATCTCTTAGTTCAGAAGAATTCAAAAGAACAAATTCAATCATATCTTTTGTGATGTCCTTTCGTTTCTCTTTGTGTTTCTTTTCCCAATGATTAGAATAAACTAAATCCATAATTTTCTGAAGAGAACTTTATTTAAATAACATTCTAAAATATTCATAATAAGAACAGTATAAGAAATCACCATTGAATCAATTCCCCTCGATAAATCTTAGGAAATTTATCCAAACAAGGAAAGAAAAAATATAGCTTTTAGTAGACGCCAGCTGAACAAATCGCGTGTGCTCTTGTGCTTACACTGCGTCTCTATCAACGCGGTCTTTTACCGCGGCATATGTTGATTCGTTTTGCGGATGGCTTCGTGCTTAGATGCTTTCAGCGCTTATCCATTATAGCGTAGCTGCCCAGCCTGCTCATAACAACTGGTAGACCAGAGGCTACGAACCCACGTTCCTCTCGTACTAGAGGGTCCTTCCACTCAATCAACAACACATCTAGTAGATATCATACAAACTGTCTCACGTACATAATCAATAATTTTCATTACTGTGTGGACTATACCATCATCCTCCTATTCGCAATTCACATCTGAAAATATTTTTATTATCTTCAAAAGCAAATTACTTACTCGCAAGGAGGCGATCCGCGTCTTAGCTTCGCTTTTATAATAGCAAAACTCCAAGTCATTCGACTTAAGTCTCTACAGGGGTAAAGATTTACTTACCACTTCATACGTAATAGATCTCTTCTTAGAATAATTTAACTCTCCAAATTTATCGACAAGTTTACAAATCTCAAGAAAATCTTGATCATTCTTCTTATCATGAAGTTTAGAAAGTATTTCTAATCCGAGCTCTACTTGTTTCTTTTTCAAACGTACAAATGGTTTTAACAATTCTAAAATTCTTAGAACATTTTTTGATTCAACAATTGTATAATCGCTAATTCCAGTTTTTCTATGGCGAATGTATCCACAATCGAATACATCTTTCAACCAATCAAGAATAAAAACATATTTCGTCTTTTGATAAAAAGCAATTGAACTTCTTATCTGAAACTTTTGTTTGTAATCTTTTCTTGGAATAATTTGGAAGAATATACTCCCATCACCATCTAAAAAACCAGCGATATATGCAAGTGTCGTTGAATCCATAAATCTCACCTTCCCTCGGTATTGCCATGCTTCTTTAGTTTAATTAACTTTTCTTTATAATCTTAAGAAAAATCCTAAGAAGTTTAGGTTTCACCGATATGAGCGGATTTTATTTTTCGTGCAATTACTCGCACGCAACGCCGTGTACAATTAACTCTATATTCACGAGCAGATCATTCTGGTTTTATTTTGACGTTCTTAACCCAGCTAACGATCCCTTTTAATGCGTGAACTCCGACACCCTTGGGCGCTTGTGCACGCCCAGGATAGGAAGAGCCGACAGCGATGTACCAAACCGCCCCGTCAATGTGAACTATCGGGGGCGACAAGCCTGTTATCCTTAACGTACCTTTTCTATCAGTCACCTGGCCCATTAAAAGCCATGGTGAGTTCTTTAGACCCGACTTTCATCTCTGTTTTCCTTGCTTTTCAAAAAACAGTTAGACGAGCTTTTGCTCTTACACTCTACTCCAGATTTCCGACCTGGATGAGCCCGTCTTTGGGTCCCACAGATATCTTTTCTGCGGGGTGCCGCCCCAGCCAAACTGCCCGCCAATTGCTGTTCCAATAAGGTTAGTGACTTTATTAAAAATGGGTAGTGTTACACTTTTGCTCTGTTTCGACCGAAATCTAACATCAACGCTCCTACCTACTCTGGGCATCTACAATAAAATCACAACAACAGGTTGCAGTAAAGGTGTATAAGGTCTTCGCTTCCCACTAGACGACACCGGCCTTTTCACCGGTAAATACTTTCGGAGGGTTTAAGTTAGGGACAGTGACAACATCGTTAAGCCATTCATGCACGTCGCCATTCAGACGACAAGGCATTACGCTCATTATTGTTATTTAAGATTTTTTCAAATGATATCTTATTCTTTACGTCGCCGCAAAGTTCGGACTCTATCTTCATAACTTCACTTCATTAATGAAACTCTCAGTAATTTTTAATGTTTGACTTGCTACCTTTCTTAGATGGTGTGAAATCATCCTTGTGTTGCCAATTGCAACATAGATAATTTCTTTTTCAAATCTTTCAATTGCTGCCTTTACAGCTCCTGAAAAATCTCCATCATTTGAAACTAAATAGGCAATATCATAATCTTTACTTTGAGCATCTAAAACTAAATCAAGTGCTAAATTTACATCGGTTGCTTTTTCAATATAATATACTTTCCCGTCTCGTTTTCTTTTTTCAAGTCTTCCAAAAATAATCTTAAGATTTTTTATCTTTCTCAATTTTTCGAAAAATCTTTGTTGTTCGGTATACATCTTAGGATTAGTTTCTCCAACGGGAGAAATATATTAATTTATTTTTATTAAATCATTTTCTCCAGTTAATTCTTTACAAAACTTTTCTATATCAATTTTACAATTAAATTTCTTTTTTGCAGAATGATATAAGTTACTTCCATCAATGTATACAGCAACTCTTTTCATATTAAAATAAAAAATCGTAGGGTTAGTTTCCTATCCCTACGGAGTTTAGTAATATGAGATTGCAAATTATCTTTAAATAGTTTTCCATTAAGTTATGTCAAGCGTATAGTCTCTGAGGATTCTAGAATTTTGGAATATAGGTTATATGAACTAGTTTATTATCAATTCTTCCAGCTGTACTCATCAGTCTTGCTACCCCTTCTAGATATGCTGCCTTTGATGCGGGATCAACTCCACTACTCTCAGACAATCTAAGAAGTGAATGAGCTACATCCCACAAGATATCTTTCTCTCGATAATTATCGACAACAACTAAAGTTTTCTCAAGAGTATTGTAATACCTATCCATAAAAGTATGCCTAATTCCAACTTTAAAAACCTAACTAATTCTAGCCTTTCCTGCTGATTGTCCGCAATGTTAAATTTTCACTGCCCTTCTTTCGAGAGGCGAGTATCAACATATTCTCGGATGTTCCAGCATATAGCTTGATTTTCTCATTTTTCTTAACGAATTCTTCAAAATAGTCCATTTGTTTACCGGCTTTGAGCGTCATTCTCCGTCGGAGAATGCCGTAAGGCAGCGTTATTCTACCTTAAGAGCCTCATAGTTAGGCCCGCCGTTTGATGGGCCTTCGACCGGTTGAAACCGGTGTTTGGACACCACCACTGGGCAGACTTCACCAAGCATACTGATCCTTTCGGAGCTGCGCTTGGCTACGTTTTTGGTAAACAGTCGTGCCATCCTTGTTACTGTGATCTACTTCCCCCTACAATGAATCATAGAAAGATATAGACATCCCTTCTACCGAAGATACGGGACTATTTCTGCCGAATTCCCTTAACTTACTTAACCCTTCATGTCTTGGCCTTCTCAGCCTGGGTACCAGTGCCAGTTCTTGGTACGGCTAATTATTTTCTATTCTCGAGACTTTTCACTGACTCCTGGACTCAGCAGATTTAAGAGCGATTCGTAAACTTCTAATGATTACCATCCATTTACTTCTCATCCCTTTATACCTTTCGATACTCCACTTATCCGGAAGCGATCCCAAAACTTGACAAAAATAATCAGTACAGGAATATTAACCTGTTATCCGTCGTCATACTCAGTTAAGATATGACTTAGGCGCCGACTAACCCTTAGCTAATTGATAGTGCTAAGGAAACCGTACCCTTTCGACATCTTTCGGTTCTCAGAAAGATCAGATCCTACTCCTACCAGGATTCTCATTACTAGTCGCTCCAGTCTTGCTTACGCAAAACCTTCGACGCAACTAATACGCCTGCTTACCATAACATCTATCTAGATGCATCCGAAGTATCGGTAGTAACTTTGAGCCCCGTCCATTTTCGAGGCCGATATTCTCAATGGGTGAGCTGTTACGCTTTCTTTAAATGATGGCGGCTTCTAGACCTACATCCCCAGTGTCTTCGAATTTCGACTCCCTTCGTTACACTTAAGTTACATTTTGGGACCTTAACTTCGGGCTCCCTTGTTCGGGTTTCGTAGTGGTATCTTACACACCACCGCTGTCTCCGACATTACGCAGTTTGCAGGTTCTAAGTTAGAAAAAGTTCCGTAGTCATTTGACTCTGCGAACTTTATCTGTAACTATACCCCACAAACAAACTATGTCGAACTATACCTAGGCATATTTCAGCAGGAACCAGCTATCGCCAGATTAGAGTGGCTTTTCACCCCTATTCCCAAGTCATCCAAGTACATGAACGTAACACTGGTTCGGACCTCCATTTCTCTTTCAAAAAACTTCATCCTGCTCAGGAATAGATCATCTGGCTTCAGGTCTTGACCCCGTGACTAGCGCCCTTTCAGACTCGCTTTCGCTTCGACTTCATTTATTAATCTCGCCACAAAGACAAACTCCCTGGCCCGTTCTTCAAAACGTACGTTACAACGCCTTAGCGCCGTAACTATCTTGTAACTATTAGATTTCAAGTCTTTTAACTCTCTGGTGAGAGTACTTTTCAGCTTTCCCTCACGGTACTCGTTCGCTATCGGACTTAAATTACTATTTAGGGTTGGCAGTTAATTCTGCCGTATTCAGACGACTAATCCAAGTCGCCCTACTCTCTTATAGACAACCGCCAAACTTAATTTACGGGGCTATCACCCTCTAAAGCGCTCCTTTCCAGAAGACTTCAACTCATTTGGTACGGTCTTATTCTACACCACATCTCTACTTTGTTTCCAAAGAAGATTCAGCTCGCCCTGTTCCCATTTCGCTCTCTGCTAATAAGGGAATCATTATTTATTTTCTTTTCCTGCCGGTACTAAGATGTTTCAATTCCCGGCGTCACTTCGCCTCTCGGCGTGGATAAATCCATGTTTCACATTCGGAGATCTCGGGGTCAAAGGTCGCATGCACCTCACCCGAGCATATCGCAGCTTGCCACGTCCTTCATCAAAATTTAAGCCAAGCTATCCGTCTAATAGTTTCATAGAATCTTTCTTTCCTTATATTTATCTTCTTAGTTTAACTAAGAAGATGTCGTAAGTGATTTCTTATACCGTTCTCATTGAATATAAACCTCACATCGAGGTTATTCTCAAACTCCCCAAACCAGCGTCGCTGAATTCGGTTCATCGTCAGTTTTTTAACGAGCTACTCTGCTCGTTGTTTTTTAGAAGCGGTCTGCTTCTTCATTCCGCAATTTGCGGGTGAATGTGATTTATGATTATCCTCCTGCAAACATTCTCAATCCTGCATGAGGTTTGTAGTCGGAGTCGGGCTTAATGACCTTTTCAGCTACCAGATATATCTCTCTGTTAGTTTCTACAAACCCATATTCATTTCCATGGGCTAAGTAACCACCCAAGGTAACAATTGGAATTACAATTAAACTAATCATTCTCCCTGATTTTATTGCGTCATTTGACCACGCAATTTCTTCAGAGGTTAATTTATCATCAAGGTTTCTGTCTACCATTTTCTTATTTCCTTCTCCCCGAAAAATCTCGGGAAGATTATGGACCCATCTCGGCCCAAGGCATAACTCTTTTGAGTTAAGTCGAACAGTCAACTTCAAGCGTGCTCTGTCCCACGCAAGGTAAATTCCATTATCAACAAAACAGCGAAGCTGTTTTGTATATGGACCCACCTCGGCCCAAGGCATAACTCTTTTGAGTTAAGTCGAACATTCAACTTCAAGCGTGCTCTGTCCCACGCCAGTTGAGTCTTAAATTAATAGCATAGTGTAGCTATGCTATTTATGGACCCACCGGGAGTCGAACCCGGATCTTCTCGGTGCAAGCGAAATATCCTGCCATTGAACGATGGGCCCCTCTGGCCCAAGTCTGATTAACAGCTTGCACCAGCACAAAATGACTTCAACAAGTTGAAGCTAGGTGGTCAATTCTAATAATATTCATTAATTATTGCTTATTTAATTTAAATTCACCGTCTTCCGACGATAAAAGTTTTTATTTGATAAGTTCGCAGGAAATTTATTTCGAAGTGTATTGTAATACTCGAGAAATTAATTTCCAAGAAATTATCAATAAAAATAGGAGGTGATCCATCTGCAGGTTCCCCTACAGATACCTTGTGACGACTTA
>Ga0209542_10021152_pt1 | contig 10224 bp, 13 predicted proteins | sample RifCSPhighO2_01_FD_184028 | JGI IMG/M metagenome (GOLD analysis project Ga0209542, IMG submission 184028) | Soil microbial communities from Rifle, Colorado - Rifle CSP2_plank highO2_0.1 (SPAdes) (version 2) | ecosystem: Environmental > Terrestrial > Deep subsurface > Rock core/Sediment ...
CCTTAGTACAATATGTAGATATCTTTCCTTTGTGAACTTGATTTTCTTTCCCAAAACGCAGGTAATTTCATCCACTAATAGACTTTGCAAAACAGTGTTTTTAAGTTTATAGTCCAAGAAGTCTTTCTAGAGGGCTCGTAGTCTAGTTTGGTCAGGACCCGAGCTTAAGAAATTGCTCAATGGGTGGAAGCCGCTAAGAGGGTGAAAACCAATGAAGGTGGTTTTCCGAACCAGCTTGAAACCCCGGTTCAAACGGCCCTTTTCAAAAACCGCCGGCGGAAAACGGCGGCGAAAAGAGCCTGAAATTCCGGGCGAGCCCACTTTTACTTCACTTGGTGAAAAAATGATATCGGCTGAAGATTTTCACAAGGTTGAAATGCGAGTTGGAAGAATAATTGACGTGCAGGATTACCCAGAGGCCAGAAACCCTGCATACAAACTTACAATAGATTTCGGCTCTTTCGGAATAAAGAAGTCATCGGCGCAACTTTGCAGCAACTACAGCAAGGAAGAACTGATAGGAGGGTCTGTGATTGCTGTCACGAATTTTCATCCCAAGCAGATAGGCAACTTCATGTCACAAGTCCTTGTTCTTGGGCTGCCAGACGAGAAAGGCGAATGCATCTTATTAAAACCGGAAAAAGAAGTTGAATTAGGCTCAAGGGTGTATTGAATGGAATCTGAAGAGAAAACGACGCTTGGCATAACGGTCAAGAAAAATGACAATTTCAGCGAGTGGTACAACGAGGTTGTGCTTAAGGGAGGCTTGGCTGATTTCGCGGATCTCAAGGGCTTCATGGTGATAAAGCCGCACGGCTATGCGATATGGGAAAAGATACAGCAGCATTTTGATGCTGAAATAAAAAAGCTCGGCCACAAGAACGCATATTTTCCAGCTGTCATACCTGAAAAGTTCTTCGAGAAGGAAAAGGAACACGTGGAAGGCTTCTCGCCCGAGGTCTTCTGGATAACCCAGGCCGGCAAGGAGAAGCTCAACGAGAAACTTGCGCTTCGCCCCACGTCTGAAACAATAATTTATGATTCATATTCCAGATGGATCAGGTCTTGGCGCGATCTGCCTGTGCTGATAAACTGCTGGAACTCCGTGTTCCGCAGCGAAACAAAGATGACTAAACTGTTCCTGCGCACGCGCGAATTCCTGTGGCAGGAAGGCCACACGTGCCACGCAACGAAAGAGGAAGCGGACAAAGAAGTAATGACCATTCTCAATATCTACAAAAGGCTGATGGAAGAACTGCTGGCAATACCTGTCATGACAGGCAAAAAGACAGAATCCGAGAAATTCGCGGGTGCATTGTACACAACAACGCTCGAGGCGTTAATGCCAGACGGACGTGCAATACAAATGGGAACCTCGCACAACCTCGGCCAGCATTTTTCCAAAGCATTCGGGATAAAGTTTTCAGACAAAGACAAGCAGGAAAAATATGTCTGGCAAACCTCATGGGGCATTTCAACAAGACTGATAGGTGCTGTTATTATGGCTCATGGAGACGACAAAGGTCTTGTGCTGCCGCCAAGCATCGCGCCTGTGCAAGCTGTGATAATTCCCATAGTCTTCGAGAAGAGCAAGAAAGCAGTGATCAACAAATCCGAGGAAGTCAGGGACCTGCTTTCAACCCAGTTCAGCGTGGAGCTGGATGACCGCGAAGGCTATTCTGCAGGCTTCAAGTTCAACGAATGGGAACTGAAAGGCGTGCCAATAAGGATAGAGATAGGGCCAAAAGACGTGGAGAAAAACCAGGCTGTTCTTGCCAGGCGCGACACAGGAGAAAAGGAAATTGTCAAACTGCCTGAGATTGGAAAAAAAGTGAAGCAGACGCTGGAAATGGTGCAGAAAAATCTCTTTGAAAAGTCAAAGAAACTGCTGAAAGAAAATACTCATGAAGCTTCTGATCTCAAGCAGTTCAAAAAGCTGATTGAAAGCCGCGGCATGATAATTGCAAACTGGTGCGGCGATGCAAAATGCGAGGAACAAGTAAAGACTGATACAGGTGCCACAATAAGATGCATGCCTTTCGAAAAAATAGACAAGAAGGGCAAATGCATCGCCTGCGGAAAAGACGGCCACTTGCGCGCTTATTTCGCGAGGGCTTATTAACAAAAAGAAAAGTTTAAATCGTCCTGTCGGCTTTGATTTTTTCGTTCATTACTTCGAGAAGCGAGACGATATTCCATATTTGCGTTCGTGTGTAGACGGGCACGTTCGGATCAGCTGAGACTTCGTCAAGTATGGATATCACTGAATTTATCCTGATGGGCATTTCCTGTTTCTGGTCGTTCAGGTGGGTTTTGGCTTCCATGACCAGCGTCCTTATGTTCCTCGGCACGCTCCTGTCGGTGTTTATTTCTTCAAGCAAGCCGCTTATTCCTTCTATGTCCATGTTTTTCACCCGCCAGAACCGCCCTGAGTCAGGGCCTGGAATCTTTCCTGCATAGATTTTATCTTCTGCTTTATCCTGATTTCCTGTTTTTCAAGCGCCTTTACCTTGAGTCCTGCTTCCTCCCGGCCTTCCTCAAGATCTTTTTTTATTGCCTCTTTTGAGGTCTTCACAAGTATCGGCCCGATGCTCTTGAATATTTCCTCGCCGCCTGATTTTTCTATCTCTTCAAGCGCCTTTTCCATTTCCTTGTCCTGAATCATTAGTGACTGCTTTTGCATCATGACTGTCTGAAGCTGCTGGTTGTGCATCTGCAGTTCGTTAAGGGCATCTTCTAATTCGGACATTTATTCACCTGGCCTTTACGCGTTTCCTGAAAACAGGCCGTTTCTTTGATATTATGCGGAAACCGCAGAATGGGCAGCGAACGCGGTCTTCCATCATAAACTCCTGCCGGCATTTCAAACATATATACATTTTATCACCGCTAACCAAGATCTAAGACCTGAATTCGTATGCGCCTGAAGCAAACTTGCGGCCGCATTTTTTGCACAGCCAGACGCCTACTGCAGTCCGCCTGACAGACTTGCGCGAGCACGAAGGGCACATGTAGCTCTTTGATGTTTTTGACTTGACAAGCGCTACAGTTTCCCTTAGGCGCTTACCGTATCCCACGACCACAAAAACCACTCCAAAATATAATTATTCAAAATTCTCAAAAAGCGCAGCTTTTTGGAATTCTCGGAGAAGCTTCGCTTCTCCCAAGATCAACTAAAGTAATTTTTTGATAAAGTATTTAAAAGCTAGAAAGATGAAATCCCTTATGCAACCACCACATGAATGTGGTGGTTTCTTTGAGGATTTCTTTCGCTATCGTGTTCATCTACTGGTTGAAACCAGTAGTTTTTACGATAGCAAAATAACCATTCGATGCCGGGCAGATACAGTGAAGAACAAGCTGCTTTCTTGGCAGAAAAATTGCTTGGTGTAGTAGGCGAAGTAGAATATCCATTGAGACCTATTGAGATCATATCTTCTTAATATACCACCGACTAAAGTCGGTGGTTTGTGAGAAGATGTGATCCCAGAGACATTGTATTTCATCTGCTGTCTAATCCTAAATCAAGCAAAGCTTGATTTGGATTTCTCAAAGGATTTTGAAGAAATCCTTTGCAGAAAAGACAGCAGTTGTGAAACAATCTTTGTCTCCACCAGTCAATAGACTGGTGGCATCACTGTGTAATAACAAAGATTGTTTACATCCCACATTCCATCACTAGTCAGATAGACTAGTGGAATGCAAGATTTCAATGTCTCTGAGGATAAAACTTAGATTGGCTAAAAGTCGTCATTCCTTCGAAGGCGATAAAATTCCTTTAGAAGCTGTTAGCGATCGTGTTGATGATATGATAAGGTTAATGGTATTAACAACACAAGCCGGATTGACTTATACAGTTGATTAACGCAATCTTATCGTCTCCAGGTTCTTGGGTGCAGAGCTCTCGATGCCGAAAGCCTTGTGGATGTTTCTCGCAAGCTCCATGCAGTTCAGATTGTCGCCATGGTTTACAATGACTTTCTTTGGCTTGCTCCGCAAATGCTGCACAAAAGACATCAGCTGGCGGAAGTCGCTGTGCCCCGATAAGCCTTCAACGGTTGCTATTTCCATCTTAAGCTCGAGCATCTTTCCGTTCTCAAGCTGTATATTCTTCCAGCCCTTTTGTATTCTCCTGCCCATTGTGCCTTCTGCCTGGTAACCGACAAAAAGAAGCATGTTCTTGGGATCACCGCAGAACTGCTGCAGGTATTCAAGAGCAGGACCTCCCATCAGCATGCCTGAAGTGGCCAGAACAACACACGGCTCATTGCTGCTGACAACCGCTTCTCTTTCTTTCTGGGATCCTATTCCCTTCAGCCGCGGGTCTATGAAGGGGTTTCTTCCTTTATGCAGTATCAGGCTCTGCATGTTTCTCGACATGAATTCAGGATATGCAGTATGTATCGCAGTCGAGTCCCAAAGCATGCCATCGAGATATATTGTGCAGTCGAGGTTGCTTTCAACAAGCATCGCTATGACATCCTGTGCGCGGCCTACGGCAAACGTAGGAATGAGTGCCTTGCCGCCCCTTTCAACCGTGCGTCTTACAATTTCTACCAGCTTATGCTCTCCGTCGCTGTGCGGTGGAAGCAGAGCCTGGGGGTTTCCATAAGTAGATTCGATTATAAGCGCTTCAACGCGGGCGTAGTCTGTCGATGTCCTGTCGAACATTAGTGTGTTTTCGTATTTTATATCGCCTGTGTAAAGGACATTGAATAAGCCTTCGCCTATGTGAACATGGCATGTTGAAGATCCCAGTATATGGCCTGCGTTGCTGAGGGTAAGGCGCATGTCAGGAGTAATATCTGTCACCTCGCCGTATTCCAGAGGTATGGTATGCCTTATCATTTCTTCTATGCCTTTTGAGGTGTAAGGCGGCTTCTTGTTTTCGCGCTGGCAAATCTGTATATAATCCAGTTGCAGCAACGCTGACAAATCCCGTGTTGGCGCGGTTGCATACAACGGGCCCTTGTAGCCATACTCCCACAGGAATGGAAGCATCCCGCTGTGGTCCAGGTGGGCATGAGAACAGATAACTGCATCTAGGTCTTGAATATTGAATTCAGGTATTTCAAGATACGGAAAGGGCTTGACTGTCGAAGAAACGGATATGCCGCAGTCAAGAAGGACCTTGCTTTCAGGGGTCTGCAACAAGACGCACGAGCGTCCAACTTCACGAAATGCTCCGAGGCAGGTAACCCTTATCCAGTCCGTCTCCTTGCCTGTTGAGTAGATTTTAGATCCAAGATTATTCAGGAATTTTTTCCTGTAACCGGCTTCCCTGTGCAGCATTCTCCTGACAGACTTGATTATTTCCGAATCTATGACAGGCGCGCGCTTGATGTCAGGAGTCCAGAATGTCTTGTCCTTTATCGCTATCAGCGTCTCGCCGCTTTTGCCTATGACAAGCCCCGGCTTCTCTGCATGTATAACGACCTTTGCGAATTCAGGCTCGAAATAAATGTCCTTGATGCCTGCCTCGGGCGGCACAACTTTCCTTATGAATTCAGCCGTTTTTTCCTCGTCCAAGACAATGCCCGGGTCCGCCCGTACTTCTATCCTTTTCTTCACGGTGCCGACAATCTTCTTTATCAAATCAAGCGAGGACTTCAAAAACTCCTTGCTTTTGGTATAAAGAATTATTTCGCTGCCTTCGTAGCTGATGTCAGAAATCATAGCGTTCTTCGGTAGCTGTGATTTTATTTCTTCTAGAACTGTCATACGGATCCAACTGTTATGCTATCTAAATCTTGTCGTTTGAAAAATCGGTTTTCATATTACCATCACAAGCAGCAAAACAAACAGAAATTTTTCAGCTATAAGGAATATTTTAATGGACTTCACTTCGCGATTTCTTTTATCTTTTCCTTGTCAACGAGTTTGAGCCCATCTTTGTCAATAACTATAACATTAATGTCGCGGCCGCCTGAAAACACGTCTCTTTCGCGCGCTGATCTTATTGCACGCACAGCGATGCGGATTCCCTCTTCTCTTGGAATCCCTTCCTTGTACTCATTTTCCATCACGCCGTATGCCATCGGCGATCCAGAGCCTGTTGATATGAACTTATCTTCTTCCATGCCGCCGACAGGATCAATGCTGTAGATGTGGAAGCCGTCCTTATCGGTGCCGCCGACGATCGGCATAACCATGTAAGGATACCATCTGCTTCCTATGAGTATATTTGACAGCAGTGTTGTCGCAGCCTTCACAGTTATATCCGCATGCCTGGTGAGCTTGTAAATGTTTATCTCGGCTTTCAAGATCCTGATAAGTGCCTGTGCGTCGCCCACTCCGCCAGATATAGTCATTGCTATCTTGTCATCTATCTGGTATATCTTCTGCGCCGTCTTGCTGGAAATAAGCCAGCCCATAGTTGACTTTGATTCAGCAGCGAGTATGACGCAGTCTTTGCATACCATGCCGACGGTTGTTGTCCCTGTTTTTAACTTTTTTTGTTGTAGCATTTGAATCACTTCAGAAAAGTTAGAAAATGAATCTAAATCTTATTTTTAGAATCATCTATTTAAGGTTGATGCAGGCCGAAAAATGAAATCCCCTCATCATATCTTCTTAATATACCACCGACTAAAGTCGGTGGTTTGCAAGAAGGACTAAAGTCCTTCTGCACAGAAGGAACTACGTTCCTTCTTGTGTGAGAAGATGCGATCCCAGAGACATTGTATTTCATCTGCTGTCTAAAGACAGCAGTTTTCAATGTCTCTGAGGATAACCATCGGCTAAAGTCGATGATTCATTAGGATAAATTTCGTTTTTCCTATGTGTCGGAAAGCTTTGCTTTCCGAGCATCTTTATGGATTGCTTCTTGCTTTACAAGAATCGCCTGATTGTTTTGTAATCCTGTCTGGAAAAGGTGGCTGTTCTTCTGAAGCCATTTATTAATTGCCCTGATTTCCTCCTAAGCCTCAATCCGCCAGTTAATGTTCTTCTTGCTGCGGTCTGCCCGTTTAGTTCATGATATGGCCACGGAAATCTGGAATCTTCTAATTTCTTCAGATCCTTGAGGAAGAGAACGTAAGGAAACGTTTCTAGCGGCTCTGTTAATTCATTCCGCACAACCACTACCTTTTCACCCTTACCGTAATAAAGTTTGCTGCCTTCATGCATCTCTTCTTCGTCTTTTCCATAGCCAACTAAAAACCCTTCCTTGAACGGGGTATATGCAAACTCCGCAGGTTTTACTGCAACAGAATTCATGTTTGTTATATTTAATTAAAATTATTTAACTGTTTAATCATCTCTCGCCCTTGTCGTCCGCTTTCTTCTTGTGGCCGCAAATATGATGGAACTTCTGATCATAGCAGTCCAGGTTCGCGAAGCCTCCAGCAAGGCAGTGCATGTTGCTGGACATGTAAGGGCACTTCTTCCACTTGGTCTTTTCAGGCGCATTATCAAGAATACTCGTATTAACAACATCCTCTTGCATAATTATACTAGGCAGTGGTCCTCTATATAAAATACGATAATCCAGCATGTGTCAAGAATTTACTGTGATTCCGCGGGAGCACTAATGCATTACGCGGTTTCATGGGGCTTATAAACAGAAGTTGCGCCGAAATTTTAAATACGGCAGGCAACAAGTAATAGAAGGTGTTTTGATGGCAATAAAGAGATTTTTTGACAGGCTGAAAACTGAGGAAGAAGAGTACGTGGAAATTGGTAACGAGCAGGATGAAGTATCGCCAACGATGCTCATCGAAGTCGAGAAAATAGGTGATTTTGCGGATTCTGACAGGATACAGAAGAAAGTCCGTGACGGAAGGGTGCTTCTTGTAAAGATTAAAGAGCTCAAAGAGAAAGACATGACAGAGCTCAAGCGCGCCATAGAGAAGATCAAGAAAACCTGCACGGCGATAAACGGCGATATTGCCGGCATAGGAGACGACTGGATCGTTGTCACCCCGTCTGTTGCGCGCGTTCACAGGGAAAGCGCCCAAGATTAAAAGGAGGAATCCGGTTGAAAATGAACAAATGGCTGATTGCAGGCGTGGCAGTTGTTGTCGTGCTCATAGTGGCTTACATGCTGTGGCCAAAGGCATGATTAGACACGCAGCGAAGAAAAGTATTTTTCTCGCAAGAACGCAGAAATTGCTTTTTTAGTTTTTGCCAATTTCCAGACATCTTTTACTATAACAGACTTTTTCATAGGTTTTGCTATGTTATCAGGTATGCCTATTGCTGTGAGATCCTGATGAAGCAGGGCTTTCAGCAGGTTTTCAGGTGTTGTAGATTCCCTTTTCTTTTCTATTACCCACCTGTCATCTTCTACATAAGGGCCGTAATCAGGAGATTTGTATTTTGTCAGGAACTCTTGGGTATGCGTGTGAGAGGATAGTGGCGGGCCGACCATCTTCTTTATGTTGGGCAAGCTGGCTGTTTCTATCTCGAAAATCAGGAATATCTCGTTTTCATTGATAGTTTCGTAGCAACGCATAACGGAGAAGCCGTTTTGCATGAAGATTGTTTCCAGGCGTCTCAGGGTTTTCCTAAGCTGCGGATAAAGCACATCGTCTATTATATCCGGTTTTTTCAATGAAAGGGTGATGAAAATCGTGCCGCGCTTCTGGAGCAGCTTTATTTCTGGCGTCGAAAGCCTTTTCGGCTCCTGCTTGTAAAAATATTTTTGATCGGATTGCCTGATGAAACTGCGGGCAGAGGCGATGAACTTGACAAGATTCTCCCCGCTCACATTTGCGGCTGCGTTTCTGCTGGCATCTGTAGGATCCATGATAATCAGGGGCTGCTTGAAGTTCCCTTTTACTGCACCGAAAGATACGACCTGCGGGGTTCTCCAGTTTGCAGCCGATGCAAGCACTGATTCAAAGCTGCCATATTTCATTACAAGAAGTTCGCATATGTAGCCCGAGAAGCCAAGATGCCGGGCATCACTGCCGTAAACTGAGATGCCTTTGCAGAATTGCTTTAACAGCCTGACTTCATCCTGCTGCCCATCCTTGAGGGTTTTCAGCACGTATTCCAGATGCAGCGGCGACCTGTCGACTGCAGACTTGATGCTTTCGCCGTTTGCAATCCTGTAGCACGGCACGATATCAACGTCAAACCCGCCGATGAATGCATGAACATAGGGATGCTCGGCATATTTTATCCGCCATTTGCCGCGCATTTCTGAAGCTATCTTCTTTCCCAGTTCAAGCCCGCGTTTTTCCAGCTCTTCGCGCGATGCCTCCGGCGGGAACATGATAAACAAATCAACGTCATGGTCGCCGCGGAGCCACGTGAATTTCCCAAGCGACCCGACGAGGACGCAGTCCATCCCGCTTATGGATCTGGAAACTAGCAGCAGCTTATTGGCAAATTTTTTTACCCGCTCCTCTTCCTCTTTCCCGGGCTTTATATTCTTCAGCACATCTGCCTTCACTACATCTATGCGCATAACATAAATTGTGTCAGGGTGTTTAAAAACAGTGGTATTCCTAGGGCAAAAAGCAAAGCATGGTTCTTATCCTTGCTCGAGCAGAAGTGGGGCAATAAAGTCGACTTTGCTCGTAGCATCAGGCTTGAAGAATATGCAAAGAATCATCTGGAATTAAAGCAGGCCCTGAAAAAGTGGGGACGCGCTAGGCCCGTGTAGTTATCTAAGAAATTTGCTCATCACTGTCAGATGTTCCCTTTTTTTAACATGATCCCGTAGGAATCCTTCCTTGATGAATTTATGTTTTCTGTAAAAATTAACCTTATTCTTTAGCGCTAACGTATAGATTTTTTTTATTTTTCTCTTCTTTGCGTATTGAATTAGATAATTAAGTAATGACGAGCCAATTTTATCGTCTTCCCATACTTCATCCCTGATTTCCGCAAAATTTTCATAGTATTTTAGAAGTGCAATCGACCCTATTATATTCTCGTTGTCTATAACCACAAACCTTTCTTCACTCATCTCACACGTCATACCTTTTTTTAGATATTTCAGTGCCCACGGAACAGAGAAGTTCATACCTCTGCTTTTCCAATAAGAAACAAGAAATTTGGCTAATAATTTCTCATCTTTTCGTCCTGCTTTTATTATTTTCATATTTATAATCAGTAACGGAACATATATATCGACATAAATGTCGTAGTATTAAACTATACATTCTCACAATAAATCAGGATTTATAATGATTATCCATTTTGTAGACAGGCTTGTTCATGTAAGGGTTTTCTGATTTGTAAGGGGAGGTTATTAGGTTGCCTACCTCAGCC
>Ga0209542_10021153_pt1 | contig 10223 bp, 8 predicted proteins | sample RifCSPhighO2_01_FD_184028 | JGI IMG/M metagenome (GOLD analysis project Ga0209542, IMG submission 184028) | Soil microbial communities from Rifle, Colorado - Rifle CSP2_plank highO2_0.1 (SPAdes) (version 2) | ecosystem: Environmental > Terrestrial > Deep subsurface > Rock core/Sediment ...
AGTTTTTTTTGGCCTTTTTTTTTCACAAACATGAATTTTCACAGATCTCACTGCTCTCAGGAGAGGCTTGGTATCATTAAAACAGCCTTAAAGCTACCGCAAGACGAAAAAAACTCGAACGCTTCCTTAGTGTCTTCGGCTCTCCGTAGGAATGAGTAAATAAAATCTATCCAAATCATTATTTTTTGAAGCTAAAATTAATAGTTTAGATTGATTTCGCAAGCTAATTTTAGTATATCTACAGAGCCCCAGAGGGGAATAGTTTGTTTATTAAGATATTTAAGGACCAACGCCATGCGAGCTAGGTTTTGGGGAGTAAGACGGCTTACCAATTTAAAATAGACATATTCTCTGCCGTGAAGGTAGCATGGTGACAAAAAAGATGCCGATAAGCCCTGGGAAGAGAGAACTGTTTACGTCGTACAATAATACTTTTACGACGTCATTCATGCTCGGACTTCGGGGGGAGTGGTTCTCTAGAATTCATAATTTATAGTTTACAATTCATAATTTTATTAAACCACCTATATTCCCGTTCCTTATATTTCTCCGCAAAAACCCAGACCTAATAATTTCTTCACTCCCCTACTATAGGACTCAAATTAATTTTTTTTTAAACTTATTTAGCTTGAAATATTATCGAATTACTGTTAACTCCCGGGATTCTATAACAAACCATGAGCTTGACCCTCATTCCAACTCATCCCCCGAACAATTTCTGTCGGAAGAGTGTAAGCATTGGTTTAGCCGCCAGAATTAATTCGAGCCTTGATCCAAAGGGCTGACGCACGAAATAAGATTAAGAAGTAGAAATAAGATTATTCTCGGTGTTAATCGTAGTTACGCCGATTTCGTTTGGAACAAGATGCTTGCCGTTCCCGTTTGCAAACCATAGGTCATTTTGCTTTTGCGCAGGAATAAATCCGCCCGGCTCAATGGTATCAACATAAGGATTATTCCCACCGACATAAATGTATAGGCTTTTTGAATCAGCGCCAAGGATTTTATCTCCTACTTTAGCATTTATGACAATCCACGGGGATTTGTCCCTGCCACCCAAAGGATTATATCCGTGTAAAGCAAGAGGATTTGCTATATCAAAGCTCTCCATTCCGGACGTTTTTTTTCCGTTTATCTCCTGAATGTCATTCCAGTTGACCAAGTTGTCATTAGTGCTTCCTTTTTGTGGGACGTCGGGACTTGTTCTTACTCTTGCATCTTTTGTAACCCTAAGGGTACCCGTAAAAACTTCATTTGGTGAAGGAGGGCCGCCTTCGAGAGAATTTACTATGAGTTCTACGACTCCTGCGCCTCCCAGAACGACTGCGCTTCCGACAGTCAGAGCAGCTGCTCCACCGGCACCTTTCAGAAAGCTTCTTCTACCAATTGTTCCGGGTCTTCTTTGGGGTGTTGACTTTGATCCTTTTCTTGTCCAACGCCAGCCACTTGGTGTATGCTTTAAAACTCCCTCTGTTTCTCCTCCAGGCTCTCTCATAAATTAGATATTAACAAGGTCATTATTTTTTGTCAACGCCGATTGAATCGGCGTCAATGAATGATGGCAAGCTCATAGGGCGGTTTTTTTTGTGTTTCCCCAAAGACATAAATATTCTCACCATTCTCAATTGCCTGAAGGATTTTTATGTATCTGAAAAAGACAGCATTTGTCCAGCCAAAACCGGACTGTATTGAATAATGGTAATCAATAGTTGGTTTATCACCTTTTTTCCCATCAATTCTTTCAAAAAAAGTTCCATAGCTTCTAAAAATTTGTGCGTGAGCATTGAGTGAGGATAGCATGATTCTTTTTGCATCCTCTATAAAACCATACCGCAGAAGTCCTACGACGGTAAGGTATTCAAGAGGAGGCCAGATATTAGGATAATCCCATTGCTTGGGCTTTATAACTTCTCTTATTGCCGGACGATACCTAAGCGGAATTCTTGAAAGACTTACATTGGGAGCCAGAGATCGCTGGGCTGTTATGGTAAGTCCGAATTCCGTTTCAAACTCCGGAAGTTTCCTTACCATTCTTTTGGCCTGATCAAAGGTAGCAATGCCTGCCCACATGGGAACAAATCCGGCTAGAGAAAGGAAATCGCTTTGTCTTTTTTGCGCATATCCATAATCAAAATAGAATCCCTCATCTTCGCTCCACATAAATTTATTAATTGTCTTCTTCCTTTTGTTCGCTTTTTCCGCCCAAAAAAGCTCTTCTTTTTTATCTCCCGAAATAACTGCAGTGGTTTCAAAATCCTTTTCATATTTATAAAGATAGCAATTTAAATCAATGGGTAAAAACTCATTGCATCTATTGTAGAAACGTGAGGTGAAGTCCCATCCTGATTCAAGTTCTGATGAATGCGCATAGCCAACATCGCGGTCGCCATATCGATTAAGCTGGTATTTATCTATAAGATGGTTATATAAATCTGAATTATTCCAGACGTGATCATATTCTTTTCTGGCAATTTCCATCTTGTCCTTAAGCCACTTAAGGTGACCAAAGGTTGAAGCAGGTTTTAGTATGAGATCTCCTACCGCACGCATCTTTGATCTACTATGGTTACCGTTGTTGAAAGTCTTATAGACATCCAGAATCATTGAAGATAAAAATGGCGGCTGGGATCTACCAACCGAGGCATGTGAATTGAAATTGGGAATTATTCCGTATTTGTCGAAAAGATAGGTAAAGTTTTCAACCATCTCTTTCATTACCCACTCTTTTTTTGTCCCCATAAGCCCGCGGAATATAAAGAAACTATCCCAATAAAAGATGTAGGAAAATTTTTTGTCATTGGGAGTTATAAAATGATGAGGAATGTCGAGAAAATTATTATTTATTTTTTGCTTTGCGGGTTCTCGAATTATCCTTTTCCAATAGGAGTTTATGTAAGCAAGGCAGTCTTCATACTCCTTTTCATAATTTGTCTTCGGGTTTATTTGCTTTCTTATATTGTCAAAGCCGGGTATTAGGATTGGAATGAGTCTTGGAAACTGCATGATATATTTAGTATGGGATTTCTGATGGGCTTTGTCAATGTTTGACATAGTTATCTCCATGTCGCATAACCAAAATTACATAACGCATGCGTCGCAGAATTTTGAGTCCATTGTGCGGACGCTTACGTCGCATAATGGACTTCCCTACTTAAATTTAGTAAACTTTAAATGTATGAAGCAACTGCCCGAATTGATTGATGAGTTCCTTGAATATTTGGAGATAGAGAGGAATTGCTCGAAGCTTACTATCCGTGACTACAGACATTATCTAAAAAGCTTTGAAAAATGGTTTACCCAGCATGGAGGAAATATAAAAAATCTTGATTTGGCGACTGTTCGAAAATACAGAGTCTATCTTTCAAACAGAGCTGATGAAAAAGGGATGACTCTTAAAAGAATTACTCAGAACTATTATGTTATCGCCCTTCGTTCTTTTTTGCGATATTTAATTAAAAATGACATTGAGACTCTTGAACCCTCGAAAATTGATTTACCCAAGGCGGAGAGCAGAAGTCTTAAATTCCTTGAAAAAGATCAGGTGGATAGGCTTGTTATGGCGGCAGATACCAGTAAAATTGAAGGCAAAAGAGATAGGGCAATCCTGGAACTTCTTTTCTCCACCGGCCTTCGTGTATCGGAGCTTGTTGCTTTAAATAGAGACAAAATAAATTTAGATAGGCGAGAGTTTGGGGTAATAGGAAAAGGAGGAAAAGCAAGAGTCGTTTTCGTGTCTGATAGATCTGCCTCGTCTCTTGAGGATTACCTAAAATCAAGAGAAGATATTCACAATCCGCTTTTTATTCGATATTCTGGGCGGGAAATACCTGAGAACTGGGGCGAGAAAATGAGACTTACAGCAAGAAGTATTGAGAGAATTGTAAAGAAATATGTCAGAGCGGCCCGCCTACCCGTAGATGCCACTGTGCATACCCTGCGCCATTCATTCGCAACGGACCTTCTCACAAACGGAGCGGATATCCGATCTGTTCAGGAAATGCTTGGTCACAAAAATATTTCAACGACCCAGATATATACCCATGTTACCAATAGACAGCTCAAAGATGTCCATGGTGCCTTCCACTCCGGAAATAAATAATCTGCTTAATTAGTTGATTTCGTAGGTGAGGATGATTGTGAGTTTTACGCTGTTTTCTCCCGGCGTGATATTGGTTTCTTTTGATGGTTGAGACTCAGCTTCTCTTCCCAGGAAGGGTATGGGACTTATTCCGCCCTGTTGCAATTCTTGGACATTAATTATTTTCCCGAGTCTTACTCCCGCGATTTTAGCAATACTTTGAGCTTTCTGCTTAGCCTTATCGACTGCCTCTTTTCTGGCTTTTTCCTCCAATTCTACTTTGGACTTATCTGTAAAGCCAAACTGAATTTGTCCTACGAGATTTGCTCCACTTTCGATTATGGTATCAACTGCTCGATTGGTATTTTTGATATCTTTTATTTTTACTTCTATATTTTGAGTTACATTATATCCTGTGATTCTTTGTGTTCCCTCAAATGAATAATTGGGATTTACCGAGTAATTTGTAGTCTTAATATCTTTATCGGAAATGCCAATCTTTTTAAGATTGTTTAATATTGAATCAATTGCATTATTTGTCTGGCTTTGCGCATCGGAAACCGCAGGTGAATTTTTGGTAACTCCAAAAGAAATAGTTGCTTGGTCAGGTGCAGCCGATGCACTTCCCTGCCCTTCCACCTGAAACGGAGTATCCTTTGAAGTATTAATATTATTTACGGTAAAAGGAATAGGTCCTACGAGTTTGGTATAAACGAAAAGAAGTATAAAGAATAAAACTACCGCTCCTGCCGCCGCACTGCCAGTATTTCTCAGATGCTTATCCACTGGAGTTATGGTACTAATTTAAGCCGGTTGTGTCAACGTCCCTGCTTTTGCTTCATTATAAAATCTTGTCAAATTTTGGCCTCGACTGCCTCGATTAAATTTGAGAGGAGCATGGCGACGTTTACAGGGCCTACTCCTCCGGGTGTTGGAGTATAAAAGGAAACAATATCTTTTATTTCCTCTTCCTCATAATCGCTATGAAACTTTCCATCTTGTCCGCGGAACATGCCTACTCCAATTAGTATTACTCCCTTTTTAAGGTTGTTTCCTTCGATAACATCAGGCTTCCCTACGGCACCTATTACGATGTCAGAATTTTTTAAAATCGCAGATTTATTTGAAGTTTGACTCGTCACAACTTGTGGAGTTATTCCATAACGATTAAGAGTTTTTATTATTGGTTTTCCCGCTGTGATTCCACCACCCACCACTGTGATTTTTTTTGATTTCAACCAGCCTTCAAAATTAAGATTCCCAGAAAGGCTCCAGAAGACTTCCATCAAGATCATTATAACCGAAGCTCCGATCGGTGGTGAAAAATCGGAATATTGGTGAAATCCGTCAACGTCTTTTCTCGGATTTATAGCTTCAGCTGTCTTTTTCTCTGCGATTTGAGGTGGGAGAGGTCTTTGAATAATAATTCCATGTACTGACAGGTCATTGTTTAGTTTTTGAATCTTTTTAAAGAGTGCTTCCGTAGAAGTTTGCGGATCCAAATTCTCAACAATGATTTTTGCTCCAATCTCTTCTCCTTTTTTTCTTTTCTGATCGACATAAGCCTCTGACGCAGAGTCGGTAGTAAGAGTTATTATGTAAAGATGCGGAATAATTCCTTTTTCCTTGAGTTCCCCAACTCTCGTCTTGAGGTTTTCAAGAATACTTTGTGCAATCTGTTTTCCGTCGATTTTCACATTAAAATACTTTCCCTCCACACCTGTCTCGTTTCACTCGCAGGTGAGCTCCTTTCCTCCGCTCGTCCGCTCCGTCTAGCGTCATTATTATTCGACAAAGGTGGCGGAGGCGACGTGGTCATTGGGGTTTGAATATCGCATAAGAATAACTCCTTGTGTATCTCTTGCAAGTCTCGGAACAGATTTAAGTTCAAGTTTTACAATTTGCCCTCTTTTGGAAGTTATAATCAATTCTTCACAGTTGTTTGGAATTACCTGAGCAAAAGCAACTTTGCCGGTTTTTGAAGTTACCTTCGCAACCTTGACTCCCTTTCCCCCCCTGCTCTGACCTCTGAAAAGCTTACACGAAGTTTTCTTGCCAAGTCCGTTCTCCATAATGGTTAGAAGGTCTGCGTCATCAGCCTTGTTAATAACATCCATTCCTATAACTACATCATCTCCGTCAAGCTTTATACCCCTTACCCCCATTGTTGCCCTTCCTGTGGGGCGTACGCTTTTTTCTGAAAACCTGATTGCTTTACCGTTTCTTGTGGCAAGGATAATTTCATTTTCCCCCACTGTCAGCTTACTCCAGACAAGCTCATCGCCTTTATCCAGCTTTATTGCGACAATTCCATTCCGTCTTATATTTTCAAAATCCTTGATTCTGGATTTTTTAACCGTGCCCTTTCTTGTTGTAAGAAAAATGTACTCACTCCTATCCTCTTTTCCATAACTAATAAAAGACTCGACCTTCTCTCCTTGTTCAATGTTGAGAAGATTTACAATTGCAGTGCCCTTGCTTGTTCTTGAGGATTCGCTGATATCATAAGCGCGAATTTGGTAAACCTTTCCCCTATTTGTAAAGAATAGAATATTGTCATGCGTTTCTGAGTAGCGGATGTGGGCTATATTATCTTCTTCCTTGGTGGTCATTCCTTTTATTCCCTTGCCTCCTCTGTGCTGAGTCTTAAAAGATGTTAAGCTTTGTCTTTTGATATACCCTGTTTCTGTAAGAGTCAATACGGTGGGTTCGTTTGGAATCAGGTCCTCATCGGAGAATTCTCCGACTCTGCTTTTTAAAACCTTAGTCCTTCTTGTATCGCCATACTTTTCCTTCACCTTTGTAAGTTCTTCTTTTACCGCCTTTAAAATTTTTTGGGGGTTCGCGAGTAAATCTTCAAGATACGCAATAGTTTCCTTGACCATCTCATATTCTTCCTCAATTTTCTGTCTTTCAAGTGCCGCAAGTCTTCGGAGTTGAAGATCAAGAATAGCTGTTGCCTGAAGATCCGAGAGTCTGAATTTTTTCATCAAGTTTTCCTTGGCCTCTTCTTGAGTCTTTGATTCTCTAATAGTTTTTATTACAGCATCAATATTATCGACTGCAATCTTAAGTCCTTCGAGAATATGAAGCCTTGCACGTGCCACCCGAAGCTCATATTCGGAGCGTCTTTTAACTACTGAGAACCTGTGTTTTAAATACTCTTCAATTATTGTTTTAAGATTTAAAGTTTGAGGAGTTCCGTTAACAAGTGCAACTACATTTGCCGGGAAAGTCGTTTGAAGACTTGTGTGCTTGAATAAATTATTTAAAACTTTTCTCGGCGCGGCATCGCGCTTAAGCTCGACCACCACCCTCATTCCGTGTCTGTCCGACTCATCCCGAAGATCCGATATTCCATCGATTTTCTTTTCTTTTGCAAGTTCTGCAATTCTGGCAACCAGAAGTGCTTTATTAACCTGATAGGGAAGCTCAGTTATTATAATTGCGCTTTTTCCCTGACCTATATCTTCAATTTCGGCTCTCCCTCTTATTAGTATTCTTCCCCGCCCCGTCATGTAAACGTTTTTAATTTCGTTTATATCGTAAATTGTTCCGGCTGTCGGAAAATCAGGGCCTTTGATAAACTCAAGAAGTGCATCTATGGTTACATCGGATGACAAGGACGGTACTTCATCACCTACTATCTTGCCAAATTTGGTTTTGTCAATAGTAAATGTGATTGCATCGATTACTTCAGAAAGATTATGTGGCGGAATTTTTGTGGCCATTCCTACTGCAATTCCCTCAGAACCCATCAGGAGAAGATTTGGTAGTTTCGCAGGCAAAAAAACCGGCTCTTTAAGTGTTGCGTCAAAATTTTCAAGGTAATCGACCGTCTCTTTGTCCAAATCAAAAAGCATTTCGGAGGTTATCCCCGCCATTCTTGCCTCCGTATATCTCATCGCTGCGGGCGGGTCTCCGTCCATTGAGCCGAAGTTTCCCTGACCGTCAATTAGGGGATAGCGAAGGGCAAAATCCTGTGCGAGGCGTACCAGTGCATCATAGATAGGCATATCTCCATGGGGATGGTATTTTCCCATGACTTCTCCGACAATCTTTGCACTTTTTGAGTATTTTGCCGAGTGAGAGAGTCCCATCTCGTGCATTGCGTAGAGAATTCTTCTGTGAACCGGTTTTAGACCATCGCGGACATCAGGAAGTGCTCGCTGGACAATAACAGACATCGCGTAATCTAAATACGCTTTCTTCATCTCCCTCGTTATTTCGGTTTTGTTAATCTTGCCAATATCAGCCATAAGAATTTAAAATTTAAAATTCAGAATGCAGAATGATTTATAATTTAGAATTTAAATTCTGAACTCTGAATTCTAGATTCTGAATTAACTCTTTGAGTAATTAGAGATGGATTTTTTAATATCCTCCAAAGCAGAAGCTTTATTCATCCAGTTCTTAATTTTCACCCACTTGCCCGGTTCTGATTTTTTGTAATTTTCAAAGAAGTATTTAAGATCATCTTTGGTTTTTTGCGGAATGTCGGAAACATCGTTGTAATCTTTAAACTTTGGATCGATTTTTGGAAGTGGAACTGCGATTATTTTATTATCTACCCCTGCCTCATCCTTCATCTCAAGCATCCCTATTGGCTTACAAGAAATAACAACTCCCGGTACAACAGGTTTACTTGATAAAACCAAAACATCCACCGGATCGCCGTCATCTGCCAAAGTATTAGGAATAAATCCGTAATTGAATGGATATTTCATTTCGGTATAAAGAAACCGGTTCACGAAAATCACTCCGGAATCTTTGTCCAGTTCATACTTAACCGAAACTCCCTGCGGTATTTCTATAAAAACATTCACTTCTTCCGGCGGATTCTTTCCTACTCCAATCTTTGATAGATCCATGGAAATATTATATTCGAATATCCCCCTACTCACAAGTCTTATTTTCTAGATTCCAAATTCCACCTGGGAGGTGGGTAGCTATTGACACCTGGGGAGTTTTAGTTAAGAATAAAACTATAATGCCCGGACGTTTACTTCCTCTAGTTGAGGGTCAAGTCTATCATGTTTTTAACCGAGGGATTGATCACCGTCCTACATTCACTAATAAATCAGAATTAAAAAGAGCTATAGCGGTTATGGACCATTACCGTTTTGTCAGTCCTCCACTAAAATTTTCTAAATTTCTTAAACTTCCCGTTGAAGAAAGAGGTAGGCTTCAAACCGAGATGAGAGCTAGGCCAAAGTTAGTGGAGATTCTAAGTTTTTGTTTGATGCCTAATCATTTCCATTTGCTTTTAAGACAAGTTTATGAAAAAGGCATATCAAAGTTTTTATCAAATTTTCAAAATAGTTATACAAGGTACTTCAATATAAAAAATGAGAGAGATGGCCCACTTTTCTTGGATCAGTTTAAGGCAGTTTTCGTTGAAACAGATGAGCAATTAATACATGTTTCAAGATACATTCACCTTAATCCTACGACTTCGTATTTGCTTAAAGATTTCGACTCATTACTTAAATATCCTTGGTCGTCTTTGCCCGAATACATTCAAGGAAAAGAATTCATCTGTGAGATAAGCACAATTTTGGGTTTTTTTAAAGCTGATGGAAGCTACGAGGATTTCCTAAAGGATCAACTAGGATACCAAAGAGAGCTTAATGTGATTAAACATCTTCTTATAAAATAATTCACCTGGGAGGTGGATTTATAGCGCCACCTAGGGAGTCTGCAAAAGGGGTTCTGTAAGCATTTCTCTCTTCCGGCGGATTCTTCCCCACCGCCAACTTCTTGATATACATTGTTAATCTATTGGTACAATTCTAGCTCGCAATTTTCTTAATAGATTTGAAACATCAGGAAATGCGGGGGTATTAAACTTGTCACCCGTATTCTGATCTACCCATTTTTCAATAGAGTCTATTCGATGAGATATGATATTTCCTGAAGGCAATTCAACATAATTTTCAAACGGAGTAAACCATTCGTTAACTTCAATTACTCTTTATTTTGGTTGACCTTCTGGTGGTGTTAAATCTGTCATAAATCTAAAGTCGCTAGTTTCGCGTTTGATTGGATAAAGTGTTTTCGCGGGGGGACTTCATCGCCCATAAGCATTGTGAAAGTCGCATCTGCTTCTTCGGCGTCATCGACCGCTACCTGCTTTAAAATTCTG
>Ga0209542_10021155_pt1 | contig 10223 bp, 9 predicted proteins | sample RifCSPhighO2_01_FD_184028 | JGI IMG/M metagenome (GOLD analysis project Ga0209542, IMG submission 184028) | Soil microbial communities from Rifle, Colorado - Rifle CSP2_plank highO2_0.1 (SPAdes) (version 2) | ecosystem: Environmental > Terrestrial > Deep subsurface > Rock core/Sediment ...
GGTGCTTCAGGCGACTCGCGATCATTACGAGCATAATGTTTCGTCAGTTGTTCTTGTTTCAAGTGATGGCGACTACGCACCGCTTGTGAAGTTCTGGCTGGAGAAACAGATCAGCTGTATAATTGTTTCTCCATCTTCGGTGGAAAAATGCTCTGTGTTGCTGAAACGTACAGGTGTGCCAATTGTATACTTAGAAAATGTCAAGCATAAAATATGTCTATAGTAAAAATGAAAAGGCCCCCGGCGCGGACGTATCCGCACAAGGGTCCTTCTCGTAGTGGTAAGTAAAAGTTATCAAATTGCAACCAAAAAGTCAAGTTAGTTGTGGATATTCAAAATTTGGACAAAATACTAAATACTAAATAATAAATACTAAACATATGCACATAATAAAATATTTCGCGAAAAATTTATCAATTGTCATTGGGCTGGTACTTATTTGGCGCGGGGTCTGGTATGTCCTTGATGGTTTAGACATTCTCTTCTTTGGGGGCAACCACATCTGGACGGCGGTTGTTGGGATATTGATTGGCCTTGCGGTTCTCTACATACCGGACCATGATTTGAAGGAAATATCGAAGTTGTAATAGGTGCCAGGTTCTAGGTTGTAGGTTCTAGGTGTTAGAGAAAAGGTGAGAGAAAAGGCAAAAAACTTGATTTTTTTGGTTTTTATAGTATAATTTTACCAGATTGAAGACAATGGAAAACAAAAAACAAGACCTAAGAAAAGAATATAAAATGGATAAAGTGGCAAGGTTGTTCAAAGCGGTTCGCCGCTCTTTTTCACTTTCACTCAAACTTTCACCGTGGCTAACCCTATCTTTGGTTGTGATTGGTATCGTTTCCTATCTTTTGCCAATCCTGCAGGCCAAGATTCTGGGAGATGTTGTAGATAAAATTTTCAATTTTTTCAAGATTGGCGCGGGGTCTCTCCCTGTCACCCTGATCATCCTTTATTCATCGGTCTGGGCGTTGGGTAGAATTGTTTCCAGAGTTAGAGAGCTCTTTGACAAGCGATGGGGTCTTTATATGGAAGAGGGGCTTGAGGTTCTTGTCGCAAGAAAAAGAGCCGAAATAGACCTTGGACGATATGAAGATCCTGAATTCCAAAATCTTCTTAATAGAGCTTTTGACAGGAGTATCTGGCCAGTTATCAATTTGGCCGGATCTCAAGAACACAATATCTCGAATATTGCTGTTTTGGCGGTTGCTTCGTGGGTGGCTGCCAGTCTTGACCCGAAGATTTATCTGATAGTTCTGCTGACACTTCTGCCATCCTTTTTCTCACAGCTGAAGTACGGCGCGAGAAAGTGGCACATCTGGGCTGAAAATAGTCCAAGGCAGAGAAAGTATTCGCACTTGCGCAGTCATGTACAAAACAGAGTTGGCATAACCCAATTAAAACTGTTGCAAGCCAAAGACAAGATAATAGGAATGATCCAGGAAATTCTTGGGTCCTTCCGTAGAGACCAACTGAAGGTTGACACTGGCAGATTCTTGGCAATGACGTTTTCCGATATCGTGGTTTCTGTCGGCTTCGCATACTCGTTCTTTCTTATTGTTCGAGATGTGTATGTCGGGGCCATTCCCGTTGGCCAGATGGTCTTTTTGATTGGTGTTTTAGGACAACTCATTGGTGCCCTGAATTCATTTCTGTCAAGTATTGCCGAGCAGTATGAGTTAAGCATGTTTGCCTCAGACATCTTTGAGGTTCTGGATACCGAACCAAGTGTTCAGAGAGCGAAAAATCCAAAGAAACTCAATCTCAAAGTGTCTCCGAGAATAGAATTTCACAATGTTTGGTTTCAGTACGGCGGTCAGGATAGCTGGGTACTGAAAAATATAAACTTAACTCTAGAACCAAATGTGAGGTTGGCGCTGGTGGGCGAAAACGGCGCTGGCAAAACAACGCTCGTTAAACTTCTGACCAGAGTCTATGACCCGACCAGAGGAGAAATTTTCATCAATGGTATCAATTTAAAAGAACTGGACATTGACGAATGGCATTCCTATCTGGCAATTCTATTGCAGGATTATCGCAACTATGAATTTCTGGTTTGGGAATCCATTGCCATGGGGCGCTCTGATGAAAAAATGTCCCGCGAGAGAGCGGAACTTTCTGCGCAACTTGCAAGCGCCGATGATTTCATCAATCTCTGGCCGAACAAGTTCAATCAGCAAATCGGCAGAGAGTTCGAAGGGGGTATAGACCCGTCAAAGGGCCAAAGTCAAAAGCTTGCCATAGCGCGGACAATTTACCGTGATGGATTTGTCATCGTCTTTGACGAGCCGACTGCTTCCGTGGATGCCAAGTCTGAAGAGAAAATCTTTGAGCAGATGGAAGAAACTGCGTCTGGCAAAACTCTGATTCTTATTAGCCACAGGTTCAACACTGTTTCCAAGGTTGATAGGATTTTGGTTCTGCATGATGGAGAAATTGTTGAGGATGGCCCACATAAACGACTCGTGGCTCTCGGTGGCCATTACGCTTCCATGTGGCACTCTCAAGCCAAGGCCTACCAAGAGACAGAGGAGGACGAAGAAGGAAACGAAAAAATCGCTTGAAAAATACACCGCCAATTCCGAAAGACACGAACGTGTCTTTTACGGGGTTGGCGGTTTTCGTTTTAGATTTTTCATATATTTTGTATACCCTTCATATATTTCGTATACCCATTGTACATCTAATATATGCTATAGCATATATTAGATGTACATGGTGCCACACTTCTCCTAAATCTTTTTTATTTCAACAAACGCCAAATTCGTAGTTTACTAAGACATCGGCCAAGTTGGCCGGTTATTAAACTTGCTTTGGTTGCCTTACTTGATATCTAGGATTTGCCATGCTATACTCTTAGCATCTATAAGGAAAGGCACCTCTTAGGGTTTTGTCCCATAGCGGTGCCTTTTCATTTGTACTCCAATTTATTTCGTAAATTTTTCATAAATAAAATTCTTTCTTTCACTTCTTTTTTCAATAAAGAAGAACATATCTCCACATATGGGCTCATAACAAATTTTAGCTTGCTATTCTCGTATAGGTATTTAACTAGGGAATAAAAATCTCTGTCACTGGAAACTATAATGGCCTTATCATAGTTTGGGGCGTCAATGATTGCTTGCAAGACAAGATCAGCGTCTATATTCCCTTTTATATTTCCATCGCCGTCTGGGATAGTTGGCTTGAAGACGAGAACATAACCGACTTTTTGAAGCTCTGAATACAATGGTTGATTACCAGCCACATAACCAATAAAGTAATAGGCCGTCACCACCAAATATTTTTCTTTGAGATATTTTCTAAATCTAAAAAAATCAAGTTTCCATCCAAGATTCTAAATTCCCATATTTAGGTTTTGCCCATCTATAAAAGCAAAGTTATTTTCGTTATTTTTCATGGGTATTATTTTACACTATTTTTATTTCAATAAACGCCAAATTCGTGCTAAATTTAGAAAAATAGAAGTTGGAGATTAGAGGTTGGAAGTTGGAGATTAGAGGTTGGAAAGACCTCTTACTTCTTAACTTGCGCTTTACCTGTCTCGCTAAATAAACAATAAATTTCTGCCCGTAGTTGCGGGATCGTCTAATCGGTAGGACCCATGCCTCTGGAGCATGTTATCTTGGCACGCCCCCACACCAATACGGATTTATTTTAATTACGTTAATAATATGAGGACTTGCTTCTAATGCTGCGGGATCGGCTAATGGTAGGACACATGCCTCTGGAGCATGTTATCTTGGCACGCCCCCACACCAATACGGATTTATTTTAATTACGTTAATAATATGAGGACTTGCTTCTAATGCTGCGGGATCGGCTAATGGTAGGCCCCCTGACTCTGGATCAGGTAATCTTGGTTCGAATCCAAGTCCCGCAGCATTGGATGGAAGTCAATGAAAGATTGGTGTGGGGGTGAAAGTCCAAGTCCCGCAGCTACGGGCAGAAACAACTTTGACGGGGGGTAGTGTTTTTAAAGCAAAAAATCTATTCTCAAATTCTTAAGAATTTGAGAATAGATAATGGGAGAGGGCGCTGCGGAGGGGAGCGGGGACAACATGTTTGAAGTAAAAACATCTATTCTGGCTTTCTGCAGAAAGCCAGAATAGGGAGCCAGAACATATATTTAAAAAACAGAAAGCCACATCTTGCCACATCTTGGTGTGGCTTTCTGTTTTTTGTTATAATTTAGCCATGAGAAGGAATACATATTTCGTTGCGGTTTTCCTTATATTTATTACGGTAACCGTACTGCACTTCCTGCGAATTCTCTGGGATTGGCCGGCCCGGATTGGCACTTGGGATGTCCCAATGTGGCTCTCCTGGCTTGCGGTGTTGCTTGCCGGCGCTCTAGCTTATCAGAGTTATCGCCTCCGAAAGATGGGTTAGTTTTAGTGCAGTTTTGGTAGTTTTTTACAGATCTTTTGCAACAAATTTTTTACAGGTCTTTATCTGATAGTAACATTCTCTCGTTCAACAGGCCCACCACAAGTAGGGCTGTGACTTCCAAAGGCACTGGTAACTTCGGGGTATTTTGATTGGTTATCATACTTGATAGATAGATTATGTGTGGAATAATTGGATATATAGGAGATAAGCAGGCAACTCCAATTTTAATCAATGGGCTTGAAAGATTGGAATATCGTGGCTATGACAGCGCGGGTCTTGCTATCCACCAAAACGGTAAAATAAACGTTTATAAGAAAAAAGGTAAAGTTTCCAATTTAAAAGAGGCACTGGCAAATAATATAAATACTGCCAGTACTACAGGTATTGCGCACACTCGTTGGGCCACACACGGTAAACCGAATAACATAAATGCTCATCCTCATATTTCAAATAATGGGCAGATTGTTCTTGTTCATAACGGAATAATTGAAAACTACGCTGAATTAAAACAAGCGCTCGAAGACCGCGGGTATGTTTTTCATTCAGAGACAGATACCGAAATCATTTGCAATCTCATTGAAGAGATAAAAAAAGAAGCGGTTTCCACCATAGAGGCGGTAAAAATAGCTCTGTCTAGGGTTACGGGGGCCTATGGCTTGGCGATTTTGTCTCGAGATGAGCCAGACCAGCTTATAGTTGCGAGGAAGGGCTCGCCAATTGTTGTAGGTGTCGGCAAAGGTGAATTTTTTGTGGCGTCTGACGCGGTGCCGATTGTTGAATATACCAAAGATGTTATCTATCTTAATGACGGAGATATTGCCGTGCTGAAAAAAGGCGGAGAATATATTGTAAGCGATATGAATAATGAAATTCGCAATCCAGAAATACAAAAGCTTGACCTTGATATTGAAGTTATTGAAAAAGGCGGTTTCGAACACTTCATGCTCAAGGAGATTTTTGAACAGCCGAAAGCCATTGAGGACAGCATTAGAGGTAGAGTGAACCTTACGAAGAAGACCATTGCTCTTGGCGGTATCAGAGATTATGAAGATACAATTCTTTCCGCGAAAAGAATTATTTTGGTTGCCTGCGGGACATCGTGGCATGCGGCCCTGGCCGGAGAATATTTCATAGAAGATTTGGCTCGGATACCAGTAGAGGTAGAATATGCATCGGAATTTCGATATCGCAATCCGATTATTAATAAAAATGATGTTGTGATAGCTATTTCTCAATCCGGAGAAACGGCTGACACGCTGGCGGCAGTTCAGATTGCAAAAGAAAAAGGAGCACTGGTGCTTGGTATATGTAATGTGGTTGGGTCTTCAATTGCTCGTGCTACTGATGCCGGTATATACACACATGCCGGCAGTGAAATAGGCGTTGCTTCGACCAAAGCATTCACCACCCAACTTTCTGTTCTCCTGCTCCTTGCTTTGAGACTTGGTTCTTTGAACAAAAATCTGCCAAAGAAAAGATTTACAGAAATACTTTCAGGACTTTGTCAGATTCCTGAACACATGCAGAAAATTCTTAATAAGAAAGACCAAATTTTCAAATTGGCAGAATCACTTATGGGGGCAAGAGATGTTTTTTATCTCGGCAGGGGTTATGGTTTCCCGACAGCTCTTGAAGGGGCATTGAAACTTAAAGAAATTTCATATATTCACGCCGAGGGTTATCCTGCGGCTGAGATGAAGCATGGGCCCATCGCGCTTATTGATAAAAATGTGCCTGTTATTTTTATTGCCACAGAAGGCAGGTCGCTTGATAAAATTTTAAGCAATATGGAGGAGATTATAGCCCGAGCTGGTAAAGTAATAGCCATATCATCACAAGATAGTAAATCAGTGTGTTCTGTTGCAAAAGAGGTAATTGAGATACCAAGAACAAATGAGGTTTTTGTGCCGTTTCTGGCCACATTACCTCTTCAAATGATTGCTTATCAGATAGCTGTGCTTGGCGGATGTGATGTTGATAAACCACGTAATCTCGCAAAATCCGTAACGGTTGAATAGTCCATGGTTTTTACCCCCAAACTCTCTAGCTTCCAGTTTCTAGCGCCTAGTGCTATACTGGGGCAGTCAAAATAGGTAATTTAATAGGTAATAATTAATAGACCCGAATCCTAGATTGCTAGTCTTCTAGCAACAGGATGGGTAGAAAAATATGGCAAAAGCAAATTCCGCGTTTATGAAGCCAATGAAGCTAAGCAGTGAGCTTGAGGCAGTTGTTGGCAAGGGCCCAATGCCGAGGTCAGAGGTTGTAAAGGCACTTTGGGTATATATTAAAAAGAACAATCTCCAGGACTCACAAAATAGGCGAAACATCAACGCCGATGCCAATTTGAAGAAAGTCTTCGGAGGCAAGGCCACGGTCAATATGTTTGAGATGACGAAGCTGGTGTCTAAACATTTGAGTTAAGATGGTAGACAGAATAAAGTAGACGGTAGGCAGGGACTAAATCTAAAGTTAAGTCTGTTCCAGGCTACAGACTACTATCTACTAACTACAAAACACATGGCGAAACGACTAAGTCAGGATATAAAAAATAAAACTTCGCGCTCTAGGAAAACCAAGAAAAGGTTGGCTGTTAAGTATGCGATGTTGAAGAATAAAAAGCGAAAAGGAAAAATATAAAAGGTAAGACGAAAGAGAAGGCGAAAGAGAAAAGTCCGACCAAAGTCGGACTCCGACCACAGGTCGGAGAGAAAAGCAAAAAATCCCCACATCGGGGATTTTTTGCTGTTTTGGTAAATAGGGAGAGGTGCCTTATCCGTATCACCAGGCCTAATTCCTTATACCGTAATTCTGCAGAATTACGGTATAAGGGCTGTCTTGCCCACACCATTTACTCGATTCACTTGACTTTATATACCCCCTGGGGGTATAATAGAGAATATGAGAAAAATAGCCAAAAAACAAGCGCTTAACCGCCTGAAACGCATTGAGGGGCAGGTCAGAGGTCTCCAGAAAATGGTTCTCTCTGATAAATATTGTGTTGACATAATCACCCAATCCACCGCTGTCAGAAACGCTCTTTCTTCCGTAGAAGACTTGATACTCGGAAACCACCTCAAAGAACATGTGGTCCATCAGATGAAAAGCAATCAAGAAAACAAAGCAATAGCGGAAATCGTTAATATATTTAAAAAAGCCAAGAAAAAATAATTATAGAAATTATCAATAAATTAAATTAAAAAATATGAGAAAAATAACTTTTAATATTTTTATTTTAATGCTTTTACTACTCGCCTTTACGGCCAGCGCCCAAATCGGAATGATGAGTAATTGGACCGGGGAAGCCGTTCCGGCCACAGCTGAATTATGGCTTGACCCGAAAGTGAAACCGATAATTGATGATATATATGTATCACAAAATATAGACAACAGCAGTGATTTGGACTGCGGGCAAGTCACTGATTCGCAATTTGAAGAACTCGGGGATGTTTATATGGGACTGATGCTTCAAAATGAATCACAGCACGAATTTATGGACAATATGATGGGTGGCGAAGGGTCTTCCAGTCTAGGACAGGCTCATATAAATATGGGCAGGTCATTTCTGGGCTGTCAGTCTGGCGGCGTCTCTGGTTATACAAACAGACCCATGGTGGGGTATGGGATGATGGGGAATTATGGTTTTGGATGGAATATGATGAATGGATATAATGGCGCGGGTTCCTTCCTTGGGTTCATAAACAATGTGCTAGTGCTGGCTCTGCTTATTCTGGCAATTCTGGGATTAATAAAATATTTAAAAACAGACAGATAGTCATTAAAAATAATTATAAATTGATTATTATTTAATCTAATATAAAGATATATGAAACTAAACAAAAGTAAATTTGCTTTAGTAGCTACCGAGGTTATTGGCGCTTGGTACGTTGTCTGCACTCTTTTCGTAGCGTTGGCGCCGGTCTTGTCTCTAAAGCTTTTTAGTTGGATGGTGCATCTGGTAAACCTGGAAGCTGGCGTGGGTTTCCCGGAGGTAATATACGGATTTATTGAAGTTGCAATTCTCACCTATATAACCGCTTATATCTTCGCTTGGTTGCACAACAGGTCAATAGCAAAGTAGTCCATTCACCGAAGATATTAATTAAACCGTATGCAATATATTTGGTTAATTTGGAGTCTTATTCTTGTGGCCATTTGGCTGGTCATTTACTTTTTTCTTGGTTCCAAAGATAAAAAAAGAGAAATGTTCCTGACAAGCATCTGGACTTCCGTATTCGGGTTGACGGAGCCGATTTTTGTGCCGGAATACTGGGCACCGCCGTCTTTATTTAATCTGGCGCTTAAAACCGGGTTTGATATTGAGAGTATTATATTTTCATTTGGGATTGGCGGTATCGCCGTAGTGTTGTATGAGATGATTTTTAGAACCAAACACATTTCAATGTCTTTAAAAGAGCGACATTCCGCCCGCCATCACTTTCATTTGCCGGCTCTGCTTTCTGCCCCCGTTCTATTTGTTTTATTTTATTTTCTTACCGCTCTTAATCCTATTTATTCCGCTATTTTGGCTATGGCTATTAGCGGGATCATTACCTGGTATTGTCGCCCGGACCTGAAAAAGAAAATGATTGTAAGCGCCTTTTTGTTTCTAGCTCTGTATTTTTTCTACTTCTTGACTCTTATAGCTATTTCTCCGGGTTATGTAGAACGAGTTTGGGACCTCGGAGTCATTTCTGGAATTTTAATTGCCGGGATTCCATTGGAAGAGCTTCTGTTCGCGCTTAGTTTCGGTTTCTTGTGGTCAAGCGTTTATGAACATGTTAAATGGCGCAAGACCACATCGACATTCTAAATACATATGCACAATCACCAACATAAAAATAAAGAGGGGGAAAAAGTGTCTTATATCTGCCCAATGGATCTGGAGGTTGTTTCATCAAAGCTCGGGGCTTGCCCGGAGTGTGGCATGGACCTCATCCGGGCGGTTGAGAAAGGCGCTCCGAAAATGGGGAATAGCGTAAAGGAACACGATTCAAAAGAACACGATTCCTGCCACGATAAATCATTTGGAGATGGAATGGGTAGCGAAATGAATGGCGGGATGGGAATGGGGCACGGTTCGGCTGGCGATTTCTTGAGGCGATTTTGGCTGGTCTCTATTTTGCTTGTTCCGCTCGTTTTTACGAATGAGGCCATAGCCGGTTTTTTAAATCTTCCGACTTTTGGTCTTAACAAGTGGATACAATTTGTCATAGCAACGGCTGTATTCTCGTTTTCCATTATCTTTTTCAAGCACGCGAGCCATGAAATAAAAATGCGGAAATACGGAATGATGACCTTGGTTTCTCTGGCGGTCGGGGCGGGCTATCTCTTTTCTGTTGCTTCCACATTCATAGCATCTTTGGAGGTTGAATTTTATCTTGAAATCTCAACCCTTATTTGGGTTTTACTTTTTGGACACTATCTTGAAGCGCGTTCTGGGAGTGCCGCCGGTGATGCTCTTTCAGAAGTTGCCAAACTTTTGCCAAAGCAAGCTCATAGAATTGTAAACGGTTCCGTAGAGGAAGTGGAAATATCATTGCTTTCTGCGGGCGATATCGTTCTTCTGAAACCGGGTGAAAAAGCTCCGGCTGATGGAGAAATAATTGAGGGCGAATCAAATGTTAACGAATCGCTCGTAAGTGGTGAGTCAAAACCGGTTGAAAAGAAAGTTGGCGACAATGTGGTAGCTGGCGGGATTGTTCTTGACGGTTCTTTGACAGTAAGACTTTCTAGAGTAGGGGAGAATTCCACTATCGGACAGATTCAAAAATTAATAGCCACAGCAAAACAAACTAAACCAAATTCACAACGTATTGCCGACAAGGCC
>Ga0209542_10021157_pt1 | contig 10222 bp, 12 predicted proteins | sample RifCSPhighO2_01_FD_184028 | JGI IMG/M metagenome (GOLD analysis project Ga0209542, IMG submission 184028) | Soil microbial communities from Rifle, Colorado - Rifle CSP2_plank highO2_0.1 (SPAdes) (version 2) | ecosystem: Environmental > Terrestrial > Deep subsurface > Rock core/Sediment ...
AATAATACGGGTACTGGTTATTCCCCCGTCGCATCTTTTGTTACCGCCGGCAGTATCGCGGGCCTAGTCAACGGCGTTTGTGCAACCACGCACTACAACTGTTCTCAAGGCACAAGCGCAAAGAATCTGGAAGGCTCCACGGCATGGACCTGGTCTTGCAACGGTTCCAATGGCGGCGCCAGCCCGTCTTGTTCGGAAAGTAAATCTTCCAGCATAACAATAACTCCCGACCTCACCGCTTCTAGGCCTTCGCCCAGCGCTGCGACAGTAAACGTGGCTCAGACATTTACTTCCACGATTTCAAACATAGGCAATGCTTCCACGGGGTCCTCATTTTCCTATATTTTCCAGACTGCAGGACCAAGCGGCACGGGAGGCATCGTTACTCTCGCACCCGCGACGACTGCGGCCTTGAGCGCGGGGGCGAGCAGATCGGTTTCCGTATCCCGCTCCTGGAATACCACCGGCACGAAATCCATCCGCGTCTGTGCGGACAAAAGCTCGGCTACGAATACGGGTACCATCAATGAAGGCACGAAAGAAGACAACAACTGTAGTCCCTGGAGAGATGTCTTGGTTAGCGGCGCCGTGGTCACTAGTGGAACCCTTACAGGTGCAAACTGCCAGATTGCTTTAAATGCTGGCACTTGTACTACAACTTTAACTTTGAATATTAATTATCCGGTATCAGGAGCTACGACAAATATTACCAAACCTACGAACAATATAGTTGCCACGGGAATAACTCCGGCCTCAAAACCTAATATCGTTGTCAGTTACCCTAATACAACATTCTATCTTAACCACAATTCGGAGACGCTTGCCACTAAAACAGTGAACGCTACTTGCGCTTCCGGTTCTTGGAACGGCACAAAATGCGCCGCAAGTTCATGCGTGCCTCCTCCTGCGTTAAAAACGGCTACAAGCAGCTTTACCCCCGCAACAGCCAATGTCGGTGGCAGTATAAATATAAAATGTGATTTCGGTTCAACATTTGATTCCATAACTCCCGCCTTTACCGGAGCTTCAGGCTGCACCTGGGGAGGATTTACTGGAACAGTGGCGAATTATACCTGTATAGCTTCACAGGCGGGAATACATACGGTATACTGTAATACATTTAATACTCCTCCCCCTGGTTCAAATTATTGCGCTACCGTCAATCCTCTGGCGGGTTCACTTACGGTAGGTTCTTCGGGTCCTAATTTGACGGCGGACCCCGTGATGCCCAATCCGGCTTCCGCTACATTAAATACGCCCATTTCTTTTTCTTCTTTGATTAAGAACATTGGTACATCGGGAACGGTATCCGGTTTTTCTAACTCCATGCAGGTAGCTACCGGACCGAACGGGGCTGGACCAGTCAACCCTCTTACCGCTTCTGCTCCAGTTTCAATGGGACCTCTTGCCGGTGGAGCGTACGCAACTGCGACTGCCTCATATACATTCACGGGAGCCGCAGGAACGCGTTCGGTAAGATTCTGCGCCGATAACAATACATCTATGTCTGGTAGTATTACTGAAGGAGTGGTAAACGAAAGTGATAACTGTAGCACCTGGCGGAATGTGGCTGTATCCGGCGCCCCTGTATCCGGGCCTGATTTAACGACCATCAATGTCCTCCAAAGCCCTACACCGGCAATATTAAATGCCAATACTACTTTTACCGCGAATATTAAAAACCAGGGAGGAGCGGATACCGGGATTGGTTTCACAAACTTATTCCAGACATCCACTTCGTCGGACGGCTCTACCAATCTAAAAAACTATCCGATAACCGGCATGCAGCATCTGTCCGCCGGAGCTACCAGTCCTACTATTCAAAAAGTCGTTAAATTTACGATTGCCGGAGATAACTATGTGAGATTCTGCGCGGATAAAAGCTCGGTCTCCGACGTTAACGGTCTCATTGCGGAACCGGACGCGGGGCACTCTCTGGACAATAACAACTGCAGCACATGGAAATATGTTCCTGTTCCCGCACCTGTTGATGGCGCCTGGAGCGCCTGGAGTGCCTGCAGCGCGACTTGCGGAAACGGTACCCAAACCCGCACCTGTAACGGTGTGGCGAACGGGGGAAGCTACTGTGCTCCCGACGCAAATGGTTATTCTCTCTCCCGAGCATGTGTTCCCCCTCTTCCTGCATGTGCTCCCGGAGGGGATCCTGTCGTCCCCGCTTGCTCTCCTACTCACTATCTATGCTCTTCCGCTACCAGTATAACCGATAAAGTTAACGGGGCCGCGAAGTGGACCTGGACGTGTAATGGCACCAACGGCGCAACCGCTTCCTGCACGGAGCTAAAAAAGTCTCCGACCATAAAAGAGAACTAACTTTATAATATAAAAAGTCAGCAAAAAAAATCCCCAGATGGGGATTTTTTTTGCTATACTATATAGAATGCAAATAAACGAAGACCAACTAAAGAAATTTATTTTGGATTCGGGCCTTGTGTCCAAAACCGACCTGGCGGATGCCATCGAAAAAGCCGAATCTAAAAAACAAAAAATAGGCGATTTTTTACTTTCCGCCGGAAAAATATCGGAGACGGATTTGAAACGCATGGAAGCGTTTGTCCTCGGCATTCCTTTCATCAGTTTAAATAACCAAAAAATAGATTTTTCGGTACTGTCCCTGATTCCGGAGCCGATTGCTAGGAACTATAATATTGTTGCTTATAAAAAAAGCGAAAATGGGTTGGAAGTAGCAATGCTCGACGTGGATAACCTGCCCGTCATTGATTTTATAAAAAAACGCTCTGGGCTAAAGATACTTCCAAGGCTGACTGACACGGCGTCCATCCGGTTCGTCCTAGTGCAATATCGCCAGAGCCTGAAGGCGGAATTTCAGGATATTATTCAGAAAGAATCAAGCTCGCTTTCCAAATCAGTGGAAGAGGCAGGTGGGAAACAGGTTGAAAAAACAGAAAGCGAATTAAAAGAAATGGCGGAAGATTTGCCGGTGGTAAAAATAGTTGATTCACTTATTTTCCATGCGATTTTACAAAATGCCTCCGATATACATATTGAACCCGGAGAAAAAGAATTGACGGTGCGATACAGGATAGACGGCATATTGCACGACGCGATGGTGCTCGATAAAAACGCCGGCTCGGGCATTACGGCCCGCATAAAAGTGCTGTCAAATTTAAAACTGGACGAAAAAAGGCTGCCGCAGGACGGTCGGTTTAAAATAGAGCAAAACGGAGAAAAGATTTCTTTCCGCGTCTCCACTTTGCCCACTTTCTTCGGGGAAAAAACGGTTATCAGGCTGCTCAAAGAAAACTCCCACGGTTTTTCTTTGGAAAGTCTGGGCTTCCACGGGGAAGGGCTGGAACGCATACACAACTCTCTCAAGCAAAAAACCGGAATGGTGCTCGCGACCGGGCCTACCGGGAGCGGAAAAACCACTACGCTTTACACCATGCTCGACCTTCTTAACCATCCGGAAGTAAATATATCTACAGTAGAAGACCCGATTGAATATCAAATGCCGCGAGTAAACCAAACGCAGGTGAAGCCGGAAATAGGGCTTACGTTTGCGAACGGACTCCGTTCGCTTCTCCGGCAGGACCCCGATATCGTGATGGTGGGGGAGATTCGTGACGGAGAAACAGCGGGGCTCGCTATCAACGCGTCTTTAACCGGGCACCTGGTCTTGTCCACTATCCACACCAACTCCGCCGCGGGCGCGATTCCGAGGCTGATAGATATGGGTGTTGAGCCGTTTCTCATAACCGCTACCGTAAAAACAATAATCGCGCAAAGACTAGTGCGCAAATTGACTCCCAACAAAGAAAAATATTTTTTATCCGCGGCAGAACTGAAAAATCTTGCGAAATTTATCGATCTGGAGCGCGTGCTAGGATTTCTTAAGGCCGAAAACATTGTCGGCGCAAAAGATACCTGGGAAAAAATTCCTTTTTACCGCCCGGTAAAAAGCGCCGAGTTTGAAGACGGGTACTCTAGCCGTACCGGCATGCACGAAGTACTCAAGGTATCTTCCGCAATCAGGGAAATGGTAGTAAAAGGAAACCCGCAGGATGAAATAGAGAAACAAGCAAAGGAAGAAGGGATGATGACAATGATAGAAGACGGAGTTTTCCAGGCGGTGCTCGGAGTAACAACGCTCGAAGAAGTGTTCCGCGTCGTTTCGGAGTAGTTCGGCAAACTCACTATAAATAAAATGCTTTTTTCTTACACGGCAAAATCAAAAACAGGAGAATTTATCGAAAGCACCATAGAGGCGGCTGACCGTTTTTCGGCGGCAAAAGAAATACGTTCCCGGGGATCTACGCCGGTATCTATCGAAGACAAGAGTGGATTAACAGGCAAGCTGTCCTTAAATGGCGCTATTTTTTCCAGAGTAAGTGTAAGCGAGCAAATAATATTTACCAAAAATTTAAGCGGTATGATACTCGCCGGTCTTTCTCTGTCGAGGGCGCTCTCGGTTTTAAAAAAACAGACAAAAAATGCCAAACTCAGCGCCGTTCTGGTATCGCTAATAGCCGACATCAACACGGGCGAAACTTTTTCAAAAGGACTTTCAAAATTCCCAGAAGTATTCTCCAAGCTTTTCGTATCAATGGTTCGTGCGGGGGAGGAGTCCGGCAACCTGGCCGGCTCCTTGTCCGACATCGGCCTTAATCTGGAAAAATCAAACTCCTTAACAAAAAAAATACACGGAGCCTTGGTTTATCCAGGAGTTATCATGTCGGCCATGGTGGTAATCGGTGTTTTAATGTTCGCTTTTGTGGTGCCAACCTTAGCTGGCACATTCAAAGAGCTCGGCGTCGTTCTGCCCGCTTCCACAAGGGCGCTTGTTTTCTTCGGAAACTTTTTTTCTAATAACTTGCTATTAACATTCGTGATTATTATAGTTTTTGGGGTTGGAATCTTCTCTCTTTTCCGGGCAAAGTTCATGGAAAAATACATAGACTTTGTTATTTTAAAAATACCGGTGGTAAATACTCTGACAAAAGAGCTGAATACTGCCCGCACCGCCCGTACAATGTCCTCCCTTTTGCTTTCTGGGGTATCCATTACCCGAGCCGTGGAAATAACCGAAGACGTCGTGCAAAATGTATACTATAAGAAAGTATTGAAGGAGGCAAAAGCGGCGGTAGAGAAAGGCGCTCCGTTTTCTCAGGCTTTCGAGGCGAACCTCTCGCTTTATCCCGTGATGATGTCGGAGATGATTCAGGTGGGGGAAGAGACGGGCAAGTTGTCCGATATGTTATTACAGATAGCCTTATTTTACGAAGGAGAAGTGGAGAACAAAACGAAAAATTTATCTACTATAATAGAGCCGCTCTTAATGATTTTTATAGGAGGGGGAGTTGGGTTCTTCGCCATTTCCATGATATCCCCGCTTTACTCCATTTTGGGCAGCATAAACTAACTTCATGAAAAATTTTTGCAACAAAATCTGCCCGCCATTACAATACGACGCAAGCAAGCGGGGAGTTACCGTGATAGAGCTGTTATTTGTGTTTGCGATAATTGCAATTATTGTTGCTGTCATCAGTCCACAGTTTTCACGCCTAAGAGAGAACCAAGTGTTGCAAAATACGTTGGGTGACATAATTTCCGCCATGAACAAGGCGCAATCAAAAACGCTTTCCTCGGTGAATTCTCTCTCATACGGGGTGCATTTTCAGTCCGATAAAGTTATAATTTTCGAAGGAATAGTTTTTACTCCCGGAGAGCCGGCTAACGAGGAAATAAATATACTTACTCCCGCGTCAATTTCCGATGTTACATTGGGTGGCGTGAGTGGGCCCGACGGAGATATTTTTTTTAACCGGCTCTCTGGATCTCCGAACCAAACCGGAACAATTACCGTATCCACGCCCTCCGCGAGCAAAGTAATTTCCATATCTGCCGCCGGAACGGCAAGTGCGGACTAAACAGCACATTTTTATTGGGGTTAATTTATCCAATGGCGAACAACATAAAATTTTTTTTTAAAAAAGGAGGGTTTATGGCGGTAGAGATACTGGTCGCCGTGTCTATCATCAGCGTTTCCATCTTGCTAGCCATGGAGGTTAGCCAAAGATCCGTTTATCTCTCCAGGCAGGCGCTACACTCTACCCAGGCCGCTTTTATGTTGGAAGAGGGAGCGGAGGTGGTGCGCATCTTGCGGGACAACGGATGGAGCAATATTTCTGCTCTTACTCCCGGCGCAAATTATTATCCGGCTTTCGCAGGGGGGACCTGGACTTTATCGGCTATCCCGAGCACCGTGGGCATTTTTACCCGTACTGCCGTCATATCCAGTGTTAACCGCGACAACACCACGAAAGATATCAGCCCTGGCGGGACAGATGACCCTGGAACAAAGCTGATTACCATAACGGTGTCTTGGACGGAGGGTAGTGTAACCATTACCAAGACTTTGCCATTTTACATAATGGACATTTTTTCTTAAACAAAAGCAATGGAAAAAATACTTAAAAAACAAAAAATTGTGGTGCAAGCAGGCTACGCCATGCTGGAACTGCTTTTTTACATTTCTTTTTTTGCCATTTTTTGCTTGGTGGTAATTAACGCCATGCTTACCATGGCCGCCTCGTTCGGCGAAACCGCAATCTACTCGAAAATGCACAGAGCCGGCACTATAATGGAAAGGATGTCCCGAGAGATCAGAGCTGCGGGCGGAATAGCGTCAGTAGCATCTGGAAGCATAGAAATAAACACTACAGACGACTTGGGAGCCGACAAGACCGTAAAGTTTTTGCTTTCCGGTTCCAATATCGAGCTCTTGGAAGATGGCGATGTTATCGGGAACTTAAATACCCAGAACATAACCGTAACCGATCTTTCCTTTACCCAAATAGATACGGCGCAAGGCAAAGCCGTTAGAATAATATTAACAATAGGCGTTACCGGTGACGCTTTGGGTCGGTCGGTGGATTTTTTTGACACGGTTGTTCTTCGCGGAGTTTATTAAATACTTGTCCCGTACTAAATTTTTGATTAAAACAAATGACCATTATAAATAAAAACTTAAAATTTTAGTACTGGGATGAAAAAGGATTTTAGAAAAATTAAAAGAAATGGGGGAGCGGCCATGCTGATAGTCGTCGTATTCTTTCTTTTTATCACTTTGGCGATAATAGCCGGACTTGTTTCTCCCACGGTGCGGGAGTTTCAGAATGCCAATAACTTGAAGCAGTCCAGGCAGAGCTTTTTCCTTTCCGAGTCGGCGGTAGAAGATGCGTATTTCCGGCTAAAAACAGGCAAGGCGCTCGGAGCTACGGATACTATTACTATAGGCAGTTATTCGGCGACCGCGACAATAACGGATTCGGGCTATAACGAAAAAACAATTTCTTCCATGGGGGACGTTGATTCCAGGCAAAGAAAGAACGAGCTCGTGCTGAATACCGGCACAGGAATTTCTTTTAGCTATGGAGTGCAGGCAGGCGCGGGTGGTTTTACTATGGGGAATAATTCTGTCGTTAACGGCAGTGTTTACTCCAACGGAAATATTACCGGCGCGGGCACAGTAACTGGCACTGCTCTTTCCGCGAACTCTGCAGCGCTTGAGGCAGACCAGACAAACGGCTCCGGTGTGCCCGCAAGCAATGTTACTTTCGGCAATGCAAACGGAACGCAAGATTTTGCGCAAAGTTTTCAAGTTAGCGAAACCGGAGTTGTGAACAAGGTTGATTTGTATCTTAAAAAAGTCAGCACTCCTTCGAACCTGACTGTAAGGATTGTCTCAAATTCCGGCGGAAGCCCCGGGACAACCACCCTGACATCGGGGCCATTATCCGCTTCACTGGTATCCACGACATATGGGTGGGTAAGCGTCCCTTTTTCTTCCAATCCTGAACTTACAGAAGGAACCACTTACTGGATTGTCATAGACGGGTCTACTAACTCTTCGCGCTACTACATGATGGGAGCTAATGCTAACGGATACTCCGGAGGTACCGGAAAAATCGGTCAATATTCCGGGACGTGGAATAACACTAACCCTTCCGGCCTCGATGGATTTTTTAAACTTTACCTGGGAGGGTTAACGGGGCTTATCAGTGGCATTACTGTTGGAACTGCTGGAGTCGGGGATGCGTACGCGCACACAGTTAACAACTCAACTATAGCGGGCAGTAATTATTGCCAGACAGGTAGTGGAAATAATAAAGCCTGTAATACGACTCTTCCTGACCCTACCCAGGTTGCCATGCCTATTTCCGACCAGAATATTCTGGACTGGAAAGACGAGGCGGAGGCAGGGGGAACTCATTCAGGAGATTATACCCTTGATAGCACTTCCGGCTCGCTTGGCCCGAAGAAAATTACCGGCAATTTAAGCGTAAACAACAATGCTAGCCTGACAGTAAACGGAACTTTGTGGGTGCAAGGTAATATAAATATCAGCAACAATGCCGCAGTCAGGCTTTCTTCCAGCTATGGGACCTCAGAAGGCGTGATAGTGGCGGATGGTACGGTGGTTATAGGCAACAACGCTGTTTTCAGCGGTTCGGGCTCGGCTGGCAGTTACTTGATGGTGCTTTCGACTTCGACTTCCACTTCCGCGATAACACTCAGCAACAATGGCGGCGCGGTAATATTATATGCCGCGAACGGAACGGTAAATCTAAGCAATAATGCCGGCGCCAAAGCTTTAAATGGGAAAAATATAAACTTAAACAATAACGTGGTTATTGTTTATGACAGCGGTTTGGCCAATGCGAATTTCGTAAACGGTCCGTCAGGGGGGTGGGGAATAACAGAATGGAAAGAGGTAAAATAAATTATGCTATACTCTATAGAATATTATGAAACGAATAATAATCGGTAACTGGAAAATGAATCCGCTCTCAGGGAAAATCGCGGAAAAACTATTTACGGAGATTGCCAAAGGCGTTTCCAGGATCAAAAAGACAGATATTGTCATTTGCGCTCCCGCAGTATACTTGGAAAAATTAAGCAAAATTCGGACAAGCAAGATAAAGCTGGGGGCACAGGATGCTTTTTGGGGAGAGATCGGGGCTTTTACCGGGCAAACTTCTAGTGAAATGCTTTATGAGGCCGGTGCCAGATATGTGATACTAGGACATTCGGAAATGCGGGCTCTCGGGGAGAGCAACCTCGCGGTAAATAAAAAAATAAAAAGCGCGCTTGCCTCTGGGCTGCGCCCGGTTCTCTGTGTGGGGGAAAACGAACGGGACCTTAATCACGGCTATTTCAGCTTAGTCAAAGTTCAGCTCGAAGAATGCCTGGCCGGAATTTCTAAGAATTCTATTTCAAAAATAATAATTGCCTATGAGCCGGTTTGGGCACTTTCGAGTACTCCAGGAAGAAAAGATGCCACGGCGGACGACTCAAGGGAAATGGCGATTTTTATCCGCAAGATTCTTTCTGATAAGTTCGGCAAAGATGCTTCCAAGGTAAGGATTATTTACGGCGGTTCCGCGAGCGAAAAAGACGCCGAAGAATTTTTAAAGGACGGGGGCATAAACGGATTGCTGCCGGGACGGGCGAGTCTGGATCCTAAAAAATTTATAAAAATAGTTGATATTGCCGAAAGGATATGAGACTTAGAACCTTGGAAAGCACGGACTTGTCGGGCAAAACAGTTCTTTACCGTGCGCCTTTTGACGTCGGAGTAAAGGAAGTTAACGGAGTGCTTGAAGTAAAAGATGACCTGAGGATAAGGGCGACATTGCCTACGCTGGAATACCTATTAAAACAAAACTGCAAAATAGTTATTCTTACTTACGTTAAAAGACCGGACGGACGGGTGGTTGAAGAGCTTCGGACGACTCCACATTCGAGGAAACTCGCGGAACTTTTAAATCGTCCTGTAGACAAAGTAGATGACTGCATAGGGCCCGAGGTTCTGGAAAAAATTTCCAAGATGCGGGGAGGGGATATTTTGATGCTTGAAAACGTCAGGTTTCATAAAGGAGAAATGGAAGATGATGATGAGTTTGCAAAAAAGCTCTGCGAAGGCAAAGACGTGGTTGTTTTTGACGGATTCCCCCAGGCAATGCGCATCCATGCTTCTACCACCGGCATCGAGAGACACCTGCCTGCCGTAGCGGGTCTGTATTTAAAACATGAAGTAGAAATGCTTTCCGAGCTTCTAGATAATCCGAAAAGGCCCCTTACAGTGATAATCGGCGGGGCAAAAATTTCCGACAAAATTGATGCGGTTCATAATTTATTAAAAATCGCGGATCACGTATTGGTAGGAGGAGCCGTAGCCAAT
>Ga0209542_10021160_pt1 | contig 10220 bp, 8 predicted proteins | sample RifCSPhighO2_01_FD_184028 | JGI IMG/M metagenome (GOLD analysis project Ga0209542, IMG submission 184028) | Soil microbial communities from Rifle, Colorado - Rifle CSP2_plank highO2_0.1 (SPAdes) (version 2) | ecosystem: Environmental > Terrestrial > Deep subsurface > Rock core/Sediment ...
CACATTCCCCAGATCGTTTCCGTTCATCTCGCGCACGGCGACCCAGACACCCGGCGGCGGCACGGTCACCGACTCGACGACGACGCTATCGCCCGCGGGCTGATCAGCAACAGCGACAGCCCCGCTTGCCGGCGGCAAGCTCGCGGTACCCGTGATGAGGGTTGCAGACGGTGAAAGCGGCGCGAAGTTAAAGTCGCTCCTGAAGAGCCATGCGCCCGCGAGCAGAATGCCGAGCATAAGGCCGACGATAAAAGAGCTTGCGGAGAAGCGTACCATCATGGGGATACCATAGCATGCGGCGAAGCAGGCAGCGCGAGCAGACCCTCGGCCTCGGCCCGGAGTTCGCCGACCTGCTCGCTCGGGAGATGGAGCACATCAAGCACGCGGCGATCTTGAATAATCTGGTCAACGACAATGGTGCCCTGTCCGATAAGAAGACTTTTCTCGGCGCGCGAGAGGCCGGTGAGCGTCGTGACCGGATAGACACGCGCGCGGCTCATACGCATAAAGAGATTGTCGTTCACCGGATAGCCCCACCCCAGGAGTTCGACGCCCGCGCACTCGGCATACGCGATGGCCTCGGAGGTGAATTTGGTATTGGTGATGAGGAGGCCGCGGTCAATAGGGCACGCGCGGATGGAGGGATCGCAGGCGAAGATGTCATCGAACCGGCTCTTCACATAGAGCGATATCTTCAGGTCGGTTTTATAGCCTGGGTCATTGTGATATTTGAGTTCGGCGGCAAGATGAGCATTCTCTCCCGGATGCGATGCGTACAGGTCGACCTCGTGCGCAACGCATTTCCCTTTTATCATTTTGCGCGTCTCGACCTGCCAGCCCTCCGCCTGGTAGAGATGCGAAATGAAATCCTCGAACGGATGGCCAGTGGGGCCAAGTTCAAGAAGGGCCCTCCGAAGCGCGTAGCGGGCAGCGACCGGACGCGCCTCCCTGCGCAGGAGCGCGAAGGCGCGCGTGTAGATCTCTTTCGACGAGACGCCCGGCACAAGCGTATTCGTTATTGTATCAGCGATACGCTCGGCGGTGTGTACACCGGCTCCCGAGCGCTCAAGCGAAACGACCAGGCGCGCCGGATCAAAGACTTCGGTCGACCCGTCCGCTTTAACGATAACCGGCAAGGCCGTGCCCTCTCGTAGCCTTGGCGAAGAAGGGGTCGTCATGACTCGGTCGTCGTTGCCGACACGCCATTTACCGTCGCCGTGAGCGGCAGCTGCGCCGGCGCTTCGACCGTCGTCGAAAAGTTCACCCGGGTCGGCACCTGGAGGCAGATACCGGTGTCGACCGGTATCGCGATAGCCACGAGGATGCTTTCTGTACCCGATGCGTCCGTTATGAGAGACGCTTGGGCGGCAGCAGTGGTACAGGCATTCGGCGCGTTAAGGGAGCCGGAGATGGTGTGCACGCCTTTTTTGAACGTATCATGCAGGGTCACGACCGGCACTGGCGTCGCTACTTCCTGCGAGAGCGATGTCCGGGCGACATCGCCGGCGCGCGGCACCGAGAGCACGAAGCCGACGATGACGACGAGCGCGATAATGCCGGCCGCGGTCCAGAGGCGCGTATGGTTCATACCGTTATGATACCACCCCGTTAGACAAAAATCAGTCTAACGGGGCAGGCCACCTACACAATAGTTCCTCCGCCGACCAAATCATCACTGTAATAAAAAACAATTGACTGGCCGGGCGCGGGAATGTCCGGAAGAGGCTCGTCCGGAATGAAGCGGTTCTTCTCAACGCGGCCCGCGCAGCGCGGGCCGCGGTAGCGATACTGCGCGTGAGTGATGTGTGCCGGTTCGCCGAACCAGTTCGCATCGGTAAATTGAATTTCTCGTATTGCAGGAGCACGCGTTTTCGACACTTTTATTTCTTTCTTTTCAATATCCTTCCCGATGACGTACCCCCCTTCAACTCTTTGACCGATGGTATACAGCACCGCCGGATTATCACTCCCCAACTCTTGTTCCAAAAATTCTTTTACCGACACGCTGCCGAGGAAGCAGACCCCCTGGCTGTCCTTCTTCTCCGCCACCGGCAGGTCAAATTTTTTCGCGAGCGAGCGTACCTCGTTCTTCTCCATGTTCCCTACCGGAAAGAGCGTCGCCTCTAACATATTCTTTGGCACCGCCCAGAGGAAATAGCTCTGGTCTTTCTCGCCTGAACGATAATGTCCGGTCGCGATGGCATCAGCTCCCCGTTCTCTTGCAAAACGATAGAATGCGCCGAACTTCACCTCCTTGTTGCACATCACGTCCGGATTCGGCGTGCGTCCAGCGCGATATTCGGCAATCAAATAATCAATCACCCATTTCTTGTATGCAACGCTTGCGTCGAGCGTCTGGAACGGTATGTGGAGCCGAGCCGCGACGCGCATCGCGTCGCGGCGCTCGGAGGCCCACGTACAAGGCATCCTGGGCGGATACCAGCCCTTGATGAACACGCCGGTCACCTCCGCTCCCGCCTCTTTCAGAAGTGCAGCCGACACGGCCGAGTCCACTCCTCCCGACAGCCCCACGAATATCCTCTTCCCGCGTACGTCCACCATTCGCACATCTTATCGCAAATACTTGCGCTGGTTGGCCTGGTGGGCAGCGTAGGTCGTGGCGTAGTGCATCACGCCGTTTGTATCGGTGAGATAGTAGAGATAGCTCGTTTTGGTCGGATGGAGAGCCGCATCGAGAGCATCAAGACCGGGATTATTGATGGGGCCGGGCGGGAGATCGACGTGCGTGTAGGTGTTGTAGGGTGAATCAACCTTCAGGTCGGCGAACGAGGGTGAATACGTATCGCGACCGAAGATGTAACCGAAGACGGCATCGACCTGGAGCGGCATGTGGAGCGCGAGGCGATTCCAAAGAATACCAGCCACCGTACGTCTCACGGCATCCGAACGTGCTTCCTTCTCAAGAAGCGACGCCATAATGACGACATCGGAAAGCGAATGTCCGGATGCGGTAATATCGTTCGACAGAGACAATATCTTTGCATTAAAATTCGCCCGCATGAGAGCAATGATCGAGTCGGCATCAGAAGAAGGCGAAAAAAGATACGTGTCGGGGAACAAGTATCCCTCATACTGTTTCCCCGCCGCAAGGAAGTCGTCCGCGGATATGTCGGGAAAGGCTTCCGCGACACGCTCCGCTATGTCGCGCACGGTCATCCCTTCGGGGAAGGTCATGCGCACCGGAGGAAGGCCGAGGTCGCCCGTTGTGAGACGATACGCGATCGTGAGGAGGTCCTGCGGGGCGGTAAAAAGGTATGCCCCCGCCTGCACCTGCGCGCCGGCCCCAGAGATGCGCAGAACGAGCCGCAGGAGCGACGGGTTCTTGATAAGATGCGCGTCGAAGAATTGCTTCGCGACCGCAGGTGCGGATGCGCCGCGCGCGACGCTCACGATGCTTCCCGTGGGAAAATTTGCGGGCGGTGAAAATGCGGCGCTGAAACCGGCGATGACGATGAATGCGAGCGCAAACGAGAAGAACCACGCGATATGCCGCTTGAAAAAGTCCATAGGATTTATACCGGCAGATTGGACGGCGCTTCGCTCGTCGCCGAGCTGATGCGTGTGAGGCCCGGCGACTGAACGGACTGCGAAGGGATGTGGTACACGGTCGCCAGTTCCTCGATGCTCAATATCATCGTCTCATTCCCGAATAGCCCGTCATGAAAGAACGGGTCATAGAAGAATTGCCGACGCCGATATCGATTGACGAGTTCCGTACGATACTGATCCTTCCGCTTAGCGACGCCGATCTCCCAGGGATAATCGTCAAAGCGCTTCATCCATTTCGTCGAATTGATACCGTTCCAGCCGGTGTTGGTGAAGGGCTTGAAGAGGGCGATTAGATGCGTAATAGCGGCGACATTGAACTTCTCCGGTTTGACGATGTAGATGCCGCGGATGCCGACGTCGTAGGCGAGCTTCGTGGTGTTGCGGTCGATGGCGCCCATCAACTCCGATTCGCCCTTGGTCGGATTCGGGAACCCCGGCCGCTCTTCCTTGGTGACCGGGTCGACGTACGGGTTGCGGGCTTTCTTACGTATCTCTTCGATGAGTTCCTTTCCTTCATCCCTCCAGGTGTAGGGTTGTCCTTCAGCGTTCTTCCTTGTCGCCTCTTTCTTGCCCGGACTCGGGCCATAGCGTTCGCCGTTATGCGAACGAATGACGAACTGGAGCCAGATATTCTCACCCTTCCCGATGGAACTCAAGAATTCTATAAGATTCGATAAGGGGTCGACCTGTTCCGGTTCTTTCTGTACCGAGTCGAGCTGGTATTCGACGTAGGTCTTGATGGGGAGCGGGTTTTTGCCGGTGGCTAGGAAATCGCATCCCCAGATGACCCACTCCTCGGGCTTCGCGGATATAAGCCGCGTATAATCGGGCACTTCGACTATCTGTACGCCCGGATATTGCGCGTACATCTGTCCTTCGACGATCCTGCGGAGGTTCGCGCGGGTCCATATGTAGAAATGCACTTTCCCCTCGAAGGAGGCGATCTCGAGAGAATAAAAGGGCCGGATGTTACCCTTGAAGCGCGCCCACCAGGTCGACTCGCCCCCCGTGAGATGGATGCCCGCAAGAAAGGCCTCCATCGCGAGCGGTGTCTTTACCAGGTTTCGCGGCGGCTTTATCTCAAGAAGGACATACTTCTGTTTTGCGATGAACTCGGAGCGCTTCAGCACATACCATAACTTCATCGCGCCACTGCGCAGCAAGAACGGCAGCCAGACCGGTGAGAGGAAGAGCGCGAGCGAGAAGGCGATGGTGGTCGGCCCCGGCATAATGAGGTAGGAGAGAACGAGTATAATAAGCCCGGGTGCGAGCAGCGTCCATGGGTCAAAGCGAATACCGAAAGTATTCGTGACGTACTTCTTGAACTCGGTGAGTTGCTTGAGGAACGGTAACGAGGCCATAACTGGAGTATAGCAAAAAACAAGCGGTGCCCGTCAAAAGACGGGCGCCGCTTGTTTATAGATGCTACACCGCTGCGTAGCGACCGTCCTTCAGCCGTTTGAAATAACGGGAATCGTTGAGGTTCACCAGGATGGTGTTGTCCTTGACGAACCGCGCCTTCTTCACATGCTTGATGATATCGTCCTTCTTCAGAGGGCCCGTCCGCTCCAGGGTCTCGCGAATGACATCGCGTACGACGCCGGGCGTATATCCCCATTCGGTAAGTGCGTAGAGGCCGCGGCCGACCAGAACGAAGCGAGGGTCCTTGATGAGCTCGTTATGCGTCGTTGCAATATGCGCCTTCTTCGAGAAGAGTGTACCAATCGCCTTCGCGACTTCGGAGAAGTGCATCGGCACGCCGTGACGCTTCACCGCGAGATAGGCATAGTCGCGGACGCCTTTGATGCGGATAGCGGGTGCGCTCACGCGGCCCCACTCGGCGAGCGGATTGCTCGCAATGTGCTTGCTGAGCGAGAGCCAGCGTTTCAGCACCTCCTCGTTTTTGTACGCATCATTGACTTCCTTGAGCTCATCGAGGAAGCGGTCGAGCATATCGCCCTCGGAGACAACCTCGGTGTCGGAGAGAGACGAATAGAGCCGTGAAAGTGCGTTATGAATATGCTTCGCGGTCGCGGCATCTACGTGCCAGCGTGCGAGGAAGTCGTTCGTCTCGCGTTCGCGGAAGAAGGCCGAATTGACCATAAGGAAAAAGCGGAACCGATTGCGGCTCTTCTCATCCTTGCCGAGTGAGGAAAGGAGCGTCTCTTCGGGAACGATGGCGCCGAGAGAGTGGATATACTGTGCGACTTCCTCGAACGCGGAGGCCGCCTCCTTGAACGCCTTGCTCGCGCGGATAGCATCGAGGCCGGCGGCTTCGATCTGCCGCACACGTTCACGCGTGATGCCGGACCGATCCCCGATCGCTTCAAGCGTCTCGTGCTCCGCGTTCGTACCGAGACCGAACCGGCGAACGAGGACCTCCCGGGCACGCTCTGGAGCAGCGGCGAGGAGCCGCTTCGCGAGCGCGGCGCTGTCAAAGGAAAACGAGGCGGAGCGTGTGACTACCATCCCCGCCTTCCCGTGTTTCTTCGCTTTTACGGCCTTTTTCATGTGGTCTAATGTATAACAAACGCCTTATAATAAGTCAACCCTGACACGACTGACAGGACTATACCACCCCGTTAGAGACTCCGCTAGGTGGACAATCACGCACTCGAGAGTCATCTTCGCTTCGAATCAAGGTCTCTAACGGGGTACCACAAGATTTAATATCTTGCCCGGCACGTAGACCACCCGTGCGGGCTCCTTCCCACCGAGCGCCGTAACCACGGTGGGGAGTACACGCGCCGCACTGGTCGCGTCTGCTTCAGAAGCGTCTGGAGCGAGTGAGACAAAGCCACGACGTTTGCCGTTCACCTGGATTACGACTTGTACTGAATTCTCCGCGAGGATACTTGCGTCGAAGGCGGGCCACGGCTGTTGGTGGACACTTCCCTCCCCGTCCAACTGCTCCCACAAGTGCTCGGTAAGATGCGGGGCAAAAGATGAAAGCATTCTGACGAAAGCTTTTGCCGCTTCTTTCGGTATTGTTGATTCTGCCTCGAATGTATTGAGAAGGGTCATAAGCGCCGCAACCGCCGTGTTGAACTTAAAACGGTCAGCGTCTTCAGCCACCTTGAAACTCGCGCGAGCGATGCTCTGTTCGAGTCCTGCGGGAATCTCCCTGTCCGTCGACTTTTCCACCATACGCACAACGCGCTCGAGGAACTTCCGCATCGCGGCGACGCCGTCGAGATTCCAGGGATAGCTTCCCGTCTCGTTATACGGACCAATGAAGGCGAGGTAGAGGCGGACCGCGTCGGCGCCGTACGTCTGTACGAACTCGTCCGGGTTCACGACATTCCCCTTCGATTTGCTCATCTTCTGTCCGTCAGGACCGAGGATAATGCCTCGGTTGAAGCGCTCCGCATACGGCTCGTCGACCGGTACGAGCGCGAGGTCGTAGAGCGCCTTCATAAAGAAGCGCGAATACAACAGGTGCATTGTCGTATGTTCGGCGCCGCCTGAATAGCGGTTCACCGGCAGCCACTTCTTCATGAGCGTCGCATCGGAAAAGTCGTGCGCGTCCTTCGGGTCGAGATAGCGGAGGAAGTACCACGACGAATCGACGAACGTGTCGAGCGTATCGTACTCCGGTGTCCAGCCTTCGCCGAAGAGCTTGGTCACGCGCTCCTTGAGCTCCTTCGACGAGGCGAGCGGCGCCTTCCCGGTCGGCTTGAAATCAACATCGGTCGGCAAGAGCCAGGGCAGGTGCTCGGCGGGAATGCTGTGCGGCTTCCCTTCGGGGTCGTAGACGATGGGTATCGGACAGCCCCAGTAGCGCTGGCGGCTTACCAGCCAATCGCGCAGGCGATACTGCGTCGCCTTCTCGCCGCCCACGGCTTTTACGATGTCCCCCATCGCTTCTTTGCTCTCCATCCGATCGAATGGGCCGGAGTTAGCGAGCGTCCCATAGCCGGTGTAAGCACCTTGTTCGCCGAGGAGCCAGCGGAGTGCATGTTGGTGTGTGTCGGGGGTGAGAAATCGCTTGAGTTCATCAGCAGTGAGCCAGAGCACTTCATGGATCGCCTGCTCATGCGCCGCGATCGGCCTCCTGGCGTCGCTTGTAAGTTCAAGATAAACCACATGGGCATGTGCGTTCCGATTGGTTTTCTTAGGCACATGATAAAACTTCCCGTGCACGACACCGAAATCTTTGATGAATACCGCATCTGTGTAGCCGACCTCCTCCTCGAGTTCGGCCTTGGCCGCCGTCTCGGGCGTCTGACCCTTCTCGATACCGCCGGTGATGAATGTCCCCCACGCAACCTCGCGCCACTTGAGAGCAACGTACTTATCCTCGGCCCAGTGCTTAACGATAGCAATGATGGCCTCACGATGGTCGAAAGGCTCATTCGCGCGTATCTTGCCCGGCTCGGTCGTCTGTTCGTAGGTCGGCTCGATGACCGTACGGATGGGCAGACCGAACTTCTGTGCAAATTCGAAGTCGCGCTCGTCGTGGGCGGGGACGGCCATCACCGCGCCGGTGCCGTAGGAGCCGATAACGTAGTCGGCGACGTAGATTGGAATCTCTTCTTTCGTCGCCGGATTGACAGCAGAAATGCCTTCAAGCTTTACACCGGTCTTTTCTTTATTCTCACTTCTCTCTCGCTCGGTCTTCTGTGCCGTCGCTCGTACGTAGTCCTCGACGTGCTTCCTGTTTGAAACGGTCGGCAACAGCGTTGAAACGAGAGGATGCTCGGGCGCGAGCACCACATACGTCGCGCCAAACACCGTGTCCGGCCGCGTTGTGAATACTTTTATCTTTTCTTCGCGGCCGAAAATCGGAAATTCTAAGTACGCGCCGTCCGACTTCCCTATCCACGCCCGCTGCGCCTCCTTTATCTCTTCGCGCCACGGGAGTTTCTCCAGACCTTCAAGCAGGCGTTCGGCGTAGTCGGTTATCTTAAGGAACCATTGCGTGAGCCGTTTCTCTTCGACCGGCGTGCCGCAACGGTCGCAACAGCCGTCCTGTACCTGTTCGTTCGCGAGCACGGTCTGGTCCTTGGGGCACCACTTCACCGCGGCCTCGCGGCGCTCGGCGAGATTGTGCTCGAAGAGCTTCGAGAAGAGCCATTGCGTCCATTGGTAATAATCGGGGTCGCAGGCGACGACCTCCTTTGACCAGTCAAATGAGGGGCCCATACTCGCGAGCTGCTCCTTCATCCGCGCGATGTTCTTGTAGGTCCAGTCCTTCGGGTCGAGGCCGTGTTTGATGGCTGCGTTCTCGGCCGGGAGGCCGAAGGCGTCGAAACCGATTGGGAAGAGGACGTTCTTCCCGCGCGCACGCAGCATCCGCGCATAGATGTCGGTCACCGCGAAGGCGTACCAGTGGCCGATATGCAGGTCGCCCGAGGGATACGGGAATTCGACAAGGAGATAGTAGGGCTCCTTCGATTCGTCGGTGAGGTCGGCCGTGTAGAGGTCGAGACCGGCCCATTTCTCCTGGGCTTTTTTCTCTACCTCATGATGGTCGTACGCCATCGAACCCTACTTTAGCGGCGGGTAGAAGCTCGGGTCGATGATCCGGTCGAAGCACACCTGCCCTGCTCCATGTTTCCAGTTATCCAGCACGATTGATTTCTCTCCAACCGGAGTGGGGACGATCGCCCGAGTCCCCGGAGAAGTCTGGTCCGTACGGCTTTCTGCATTGAACGTCGCACAGAGCTTGAAGGAGAGCCCTTCGCCCGGCTGATAGATATATGATTCTTCCGTTTGGGGGTCCGTTGGCAGAGGGCCATACGATAATGACCTGGTGAGATCGGCGAGTACGCCGGGCAGCTTCTGCTTGGCCTGGTAATAGCCGATGACCTGCGACTGGATATTCTGTAAGTCGTTCACCTTCTGCGCGTCGAAACGGGCGAGGCGCGCATCGGCCGGCGTGCCGACGATGAAGAATCCGGCCACGATAGTCGCGAGTGCGAGAACGGCGACGCCGATGCTCACCGAGCGCCGACGCAGAGGGAACACGTCCCAATAGCCGCGCAGGTCGCTGATGAAATGCATAAAGACGCCCGCCGCGACGAGGAACACCACGAGCACTTTGAGCAGGAAGGCGGTCGTGAGCGCCTCACCATTGAGGAAGGTGGTCAGGAGCGTGATGAAGTCCGCTGCTATCGCGATTCCCGCCACGAACAGGGTGAGGATGAGCCCCCAGCGACGCACCCAGATCTCCTTGCGCGAAGCGTCGAGAATGATGTCTTTACGTATGAGCCACATGAGCAACAGGTACAGCGGGAAAAGGACAATGACGGACGCCATCTGGTAACTGATGCCGCTCTGGTACGGGTCGGCCGGATAATAGGCGAGCGCGTTCGGGAACGTGTAGTCGATATAATTAAAAACAAGGAAGATGTACGCGATGACGCTCCAGTAAAAGGAGACCATCGCCCCCGCCCACAAGAAGAAATCTTTTGCCGTTGTTTTTGGTTTGTCCATATGTGCCGCATTATACCACACTGCTGTGGCATCGCGCTGCGCTAGCCGTGGAGGAAGACCATCACGTCGCCGTCCTGGACGATGTAGTCCTTCCCCTCGGTGCGCACCATTCCCTTCTCGCGGGCGGCCGCGTAGGAACCGAGTTCCAAAAGTTTTTGCCACTCGATAACCTCGGCACGGATGAACTTCTCCAGGAAATCGTTATGGATGGC
>Ga0209542_10021161_pt1 | contig 10219 bp, 5 predicted proteins | sample RifCSPhighO2_01_FD_184028 | JGI IMG/M metagenome (GOLD analysis project Ga0209542, IMG submission 184028) | Soil microbial communities from Rifle, Colorado - Rifle CSP2_plank highO2_0.1 (SPAdes) (version 2) | ecosystem: Environmental > Terrestrial > Deep subsurface > Rock core/Sediment ...
ATCTCGATGCGCTCCAGCGTTTCCACGTCGCTGTGTAAGTATGTCGATTTAATCTTCCGCTCTTTAAGATAGTCGTTCAAATCTTCTGCCATCTTTTTGGTGAGCGTAGTAATGAGCACGCGGTTGCCGCGCTTTACCACCTTTGCAACTTCTCCTATCACATCCTGTACTTGGCCTTTTGTAGATAAAAAGCGAAGTCCGACTTCACTACCTTCTAGTGAAGTCGGACTTCGCTTACTGCCCGTTACCGGGCGGATATCTATAATTGGGTCAAGCAGTCCGGTCGGGCGGACAATCTGCTCGACTATATTTTTCTTGCCGCTCTTTTCTTTTTCGTAGGTGCTGGGTGTGGCGGAGGTGTATATAACCTGCCCTACCCGCTCCTCAAATTCCTCAAACTGCAGAGGGCGGTTGTCCAAAGCCGAGGGCAGGCGGAAGCCGAACTCAATGAGCGTCTCTTTGCGCGAGCGGTCGCCCGCATACATGCCGCCTATCTGCGGCACGGTCACATGCGACTCATCGATGACGGTAAGAAAATCTTTAGGAAAATAATCGAGCAGGGTAAATGGAGGCTCGCCCGCTTTTCGACCGTCGAAGTGGCGGGAGTAGTTTTCTATTCCGTTGCAGTAACCTACCTCGCGTATCATAGCGAGGTCGTAGTTAGTGCGGCGCTTCAACCGTTCTGCCTCCAAGAGCTTGCCTCGCTTTTCAAACTTTGCCAGCTGCGCTTTGAGCTCCGCGCGGATGTCGGCTATAGCACGGTCGCGCTCGTGCTCGGGAGTAACATAGTGCTTTGCAGGAAATAGAAATACGGACTCGGCAGATTTCTTTTCCGCGCGCGTCACCGCATCGATAATGCGCAGTTTGCCGATATTCTCCCCCTCAAATTCTACGCGGTACAGCACGCGCTCGCCGGTCGGCATAATCTCCACACTGTTGCCAAGCGCTCTAAAAGTACCCGGCGTAAGGTCGGCGTTGGTGCGCTCAAAATATACGCCGATGAGCTCGCGGATAAGCTCGGCGCGATTTTTCTTTACCCCGGCGCGCAGTTCCAAATGCACTTTGCGGTACTCCTCCGGGCTACCCAAGCCGTAAATACACGACACCGAGGCAATAACTATCACATCTTTGCGCGTCAGCAGAGCTTGGGTCGATGCGTGGCGCAGTCTTTCAATCTCCTCGTTAATCTGCGCCTCCTTTTCTATATACGTATCGGAGTGCGCCATGTACGCCTCCGGCTGGTAGTAGTCGTAGTACGAGACAAAGTAGTGCACCGCCGCGTCGGGGAAAAAGTCGCGGTACTCCTGCGCCAGCTGTGCGGCGAGCGTTTTGTTGTGCGCAATAACCAGCGTCGGTTTTTGCACCGCCTCGATAACATTGGCCACGGTAAAGGTCTTGCCGGAGCCTGTAACACCGAGCAGGGTCTGGTGGTGCTCCCCCGCCTTAAGTCCTTTAACCAAAGCGGCAATTGCCTGCGGCTGGTCACCAGCCGGACGGTGCGTAGTTTTGTCTGGTGGTGCTCCCCCGCCTTAAGTCCTTTAACCAAAGCGGCAATTGCCTGCGGCTGGTCACCAGCCGGACGGTGCGTAGTTTTGAGCTTAAACTTTTCCACTTTTTTATGCACTATAGCGAGCTATAGTGACCTAAAAATGTATCACGAAACTCTATAAAATTCCCGTCGAGCAAAGACTTTCTTATGTTAGCCACCAAGTTAGTCAGAAAGTACATGTTGTGCATGCTCGCCAGCACCGGACCGAGGATTTCGTTAGTGCGGAACAAATGGTGCATATACGCGCGGGAATGTTTAAGACAAACAGGACATTGGCAATTTTTATCGAGCGGAGTAAAGTCTGTTTGATATTTGGAACTTGGAATTTGATACTTGCCGTCGGCGGCGTAGATGCCGCCGTTGCGGCCGTTGCGGGTCGGGAGCACGCAATCAAAGGTGTCGATGCCCGCCTCAACGCCGATAAACATATCCTCCGGCTCGCCGATGCCAAGCAAGTGCCGGGGCTTTTCTTTAGGCAGTTCTTTATTTACTTTATCCAAAATGCTGAGGATATCGTGCTTGCTGAACGAGCCGCCGATGCCGTAGCCGTCGAAGTCCATGTTTGCCAGATATTTGGCGCTCTCGATGCGCAGGTCTGCATACCGCCCGCCCTGCACGATGCCATATATCCCGGGCACAAAGGACCGTCCTTTGTTATACAAAGGACGGTCCTTTGTGGACATTTGCCGGTGGGCTTTGAGGCTCCGGTCGGCCCAGCGATGCGTCCGCGCAGAAGCCTCTTTTTGGTACTCATAATCTGCCGTTGGGCTGGTACACTCGTCGAACGCGAAGATGATATCCGCGCCGAGCCCGTGCTGTATCTCTATCGAGCGCTCCGGAGTAAAACGATGGAGCGTGCCGTCGACATGCGAAGTAAAAGAAACCCCTTCCTCGTCGACAATGGCGAGCTTGCCGTGGGAAGTCGCAAGATCCTCATCGTAAATAGCCGGAGCAGCAAAGTCCTGCAAAAGGGAGTTGGGGTCGTGTTCATCTCTCCCTTTTGCGGGAGCTTTATGCTCCGGCCCTCCGAACTTTGAAATTTTTTTGCCAAACCCCTCGCCGAGCGAAAATACCTGAAACCCGCCCGAGTCGGTCATAATCGGGCCGTCAAAGCCCATAAACTTGTGGATACCGCCCGCTTTTTCTACAAGCTCCGGCCCCGGCGAAAGGTACAAATGGTAGGTGTTGGCGATAATGGTTTGTATTCCGAGCGAAACAAACTCGGACGATTTAATTCCCTTAACATCCGCCTTGGTGCCCACGGCGACAAACGCAGGAGTTTGTATATCGCCATGAGGCGTGCTCAAAATGCCCGCACGTGCAAGGCCAGGACCCTCTTTTTGTATGTCGAACCTGCTATTTGACACCAACCAACTCTACCTCAAAAATCAATGTCGAGTTTGCCGGTATAGGGCCGTTGTCTTTATCGCCGTACGCCATGTCCGGCGGGATGATGAGCAGGCGCTTTCCGCCTACTTTCATACCAGTTATACCCAACTCCCATCCCGGTATTACATACCCTTGCCCGAGCGGAAATTGGATCGGCGCTTTGCCGGCAGATGTGTCAAACACCGTGCCGTTCTCCAATTTGCCGGTGTATTGCACGCTTACCAAAGAGCCCGCAACAGCTTCCGCGCCGGTGCCGATAACCTCGTCTTGCACGATAAGCCCGGCGTTTGCTGCCGGAGACGCGGTGTTCATAATTCCTCCTGATATGTCATATATAAAGAAAAGCGCCACCACCGCGAGACCCGCGGTTACGGCAATGCCCGTTATTAATTGTTTGCTCATGGCAACAGTATAGCATTTGCAACGCTCGCCGCCTGGCTGTCGGGGATAACGCTCGGGAGCGCGTTGCTGTTAATAAACATGAGAGTGAGCGCTACTACCGCTACCAATGTGCCTGGCACAAGCAGGTCGTGTGCCTGAATTTGTATGTGGTGGAAGAAAGCGAACGCGAGCGAGATAGTCAACAACAAAGCTATTCCGCCGAGCATCCAATTGGTTGCCGCGCGCGGCTCGCTAAGCAACTTGCCGAGCTGGCGCGCCAGAGAGTCATTGAAAGATGCAGGAGGCGGTGGCGGAGCGGCGACAGTCTCAACTCCTAATATCTGTACCGCCGGTACGCTTGCCGCAACAGTTGTTGTGCCTGTGGCGGCTACGGCCACAGAAGTAGTGGCAGCGACAGCCGTAACATGGTTTGCCTGTTTGCCGAAATACTGCACCACAAACGTCGCCGGTTCGCCTTTGTACATGCCTTGCGCGATGCCGACACCGACATCAGTGTACGCCGGTTTTACTATGTTGGCGCGGTGCGTCGGCGAAGCCATCCATCCCACAACCACGTCTTTAGAGTCAGTAAACCTTACCGCCAAGTTCTCACCCGCGTATTGATAATCGTAGCCCGACTCGCCTATCCACTCCCACGGCGTTTTTCCGTCCGGACCGTTGTGGGAAAAGTAGCTGAATTTCGCCATGTTGTCAGCTTTTTGTTGTGCGGCAACATCGAAGCTGCTTGTTTTCTACAAGCGCGCCAACGCTGTTTTGCGCGCGCTGTGCGTTGGTAAGCGAAATAATCTCGCTTTGTATAACCGCCGCCAAAAAGTCGTGGCCCGACTGCCGCGCCATGAGGTTGGCAACCAAAGCACCCTCTGCCAACAAAGCCAGAGCGAGCAGAAACACAAGCGACCGCCGGCGCAATATATGCGGACGGTACGCGTTGTGGTGGGAGGGAACAAAATGATTTTTAATCCACTGCCAAAAACCTTTCATTCCCTACAGTATACTGCGAGATTATCGGTTGCGAAGAGCTTTTTCCGTATTGGCAATTATTGATTCATCTGCGCCGAACGACCGCAACAGCCCCAGAAGCGCCTGTATTTGCGGCTCCGTAACCGATGAGGAGCCGAGGGTAGTAGAGCCACGATTGAGAGCCGCGCGCGTAACCGGACCGACGACGCCTACCTGCGAGATTCCGTGAGCCGCCTGATACTTCTTGACCGCCGCAAACGTGAGCGAGCCGTAGTAGCCTGTCGGCGCGACGATAGTAAGGAAGCCGCTGTCAATGAGTACCTGTTGGAGAGCGTTTACTTCATCTCCTTTCGAGCTAAGTCCAAGACTTGCCGTGAAGCGGTATGCAGAGGCTCCCAAAACTTCCCCACCGGTTGAGCCAGTACCAGTACCGATACCCGTTCCAGGGGTCGCCGTGTAAGAACTTCCTCCACCACCACCGCCTCCTGTTGGCGCTCCGTTTCCGCCGGAGCCGTTGCCGCCGCTCCCTGCGGGTGGGTTAGAGTCTTGGGTATATGTGACAAAATCAGTAAAGTGTTTGGTCCATACAACAAGGTCGGCACCAACACTTATCTTGCAGTCCGCGCCCACGGCGAGCGCGTCACCGGTCGTCTGGCTGTCGTCGGCGCATGCGGCTGTAATTTCGGTAAATACACCACCGCGCGCCCAACCCGTAAGAGACCCGGCCTTGCCCACAAAGAGCAGACGCACGCCCTTGTCAAACGTAAGCGCCGTGTCCCCCGCGCCTATAGCAATCGCGGAAGTGACGTGATTGGCGAGCCCCGGCGAGTTAATGGAATCAAGTGAAACAATTGTAGCCACTGGGAGAGTGAGCGTGCCGTTCCAACTGGTAGGGCCGGTGACGGTGATATTCGCCGGCATTTGGACATCTACCGACACGCCGTTCGAGGTGGCGCTGGAAGTCGCCGCGTTAGTAAACGTGCCGGACTCTGTCCCGTTGCCGTTGTCGCTTGTCGCAACCGAGAGCGACGAACCGGAAACGGACACGTCGCGTATTTTTGCCGAGTGGTTGCCCGCGGCGTCGGTCGCGGTGTAGGTGAGCGTGTACGTGCCCGCCGTATTGGTATCCACAGTGCCAGTTACCACCGGTGTTATCGAACCGTCGACAATGTCGGTGGCACTGGAGCCCGGTTCCACGTAGGTGTTGTCGAGCGCCACGCTTGTTGAGGCACTACCTGAGAGGGTTACGACAGGCACCGTTACGACAGGCACCGTGGTATCCACCACCTGCACGACGAATGTCGTCGGTGTTGCGGCGTTGCCGGCAGTGTCAGATTTGTTGCAGGTTACCATGGTGTCGCCTACCGCAAAGGTCGAGCCGGACGCGGGCGTACAGGTCGCGGCAGTCGTTGTGTCTATATTGTCGGTCGCGTCCGGCGGCGTATAAGTTACAGCAGCTCCAGTCGCTCCAGTGGCTTCTACCGTAGCGTCGGCATGTGCCGCGATTATAGGCGCGGTTGTATCAATGTCGAATTTGGTGAAGTGCGCGGCCGTAAAGGTGACGTCACCCGTCCCCGGATTTTGAGAGAATCCGCTCGTTACCGACGAAGATGCAATAATAGTGCCGGTGTCATCGCGCACGATGAGCTTGCCGGAGGTTATACCCGCGGGGAGGCCATAGAGTACAATCGAAGCGCCCGTCGCGGAGAATACCGCGGACGTGCGGGCGTCGAACGCGATGCTGCCGTTCCCTTGTTCAAGCTTCGTCCCTAAATTTTGCAGGAATATGGTAGTCTCACTCAAAGAGAGGTTAAGCGCACCAGAGAAAGTGAGCCGGCCTTTTGGTACGCCTTCAATGGATTTCTCTAAGTAGAGTCCGGAAAATGAGGTGACATTGTTTGTCGTAACCGTGTTGAGATTGTTGGCAATGTTCTGCGCGACGAGCGTCGACGAGATTACGCTGAACGCGTCGGCGACAGAGTCCTTTACATGCACTGTGCGAGTAACCGGCGCTGCGGCATTGCCGTGCAGGTCGGTCGCGGTATATGTGATGACATAGTCACCGACAATCGAAGTGTTGACGCTTCCAGACGGTGTTGCGGCGAATGTTCCATCGACAATATCCGTGGCAGTCGCTCCTTGTTCGCTGTAAGCGGTATTTATCTCCACGTCAGGCGTTGTGCCGTTGAGCGTTATCGTGGGCGGCGTCAAATCTGTCACCGCCACAGTAAACGTAGCTGGCGCCGCGGCGTTGCCGTGCGTATCTGTCTTGGTGCAAGTTACCGTAGTATTGCCAACTGTAAAAACAGTACCGGATGCTGGCAGGCATGAAGCGGTGCTTGCGCCATCTACATCGTCAGTAGTAGAAGGACTCGTATACAGTACCAAAGCGCCCGCTCCCGATGTAGCTTCAGCTGTTACAGTGCTATGCGCGGCAATGACGGGACCCGTCGTATCATGCACCGTTACAGTAAAGGTAGATGGTGACGAAGAGTTGCCAGCCGCATCCGATGCATTGCAAGTGACGGTTGTATCTCCTAATGGAAAAGTGTCTCCCGAATTTTTATTGCACAAAGGCGCAACCGAGCCGTCGACAGCATCAACTGCGGATGGAGCTGTGTAGGACACTGCGGCGCCGCTTGCGCTTGTGGCTTCTGCCGTCAGATTAGATGGCACAGTGATGACCGGCGCGGTGTTGTCTAGAGTAAGCGTGACGGTGCCCGCGACCGCTTGCGCATTGCTGGTGAGATCAACTGCTCCCGCGACCGTAAAGGTAACTGTGCCGTTGCCCGCGCCCGCGGTGTAGGTATAGGTGTAGTGGGTTGCGTCTGTTTTGTTCATAGCCACTGGTCCGTCCGTTGCGGCTCCAGAGACAGTCATCGTTGGAGCTGGCGCGTCTTTAACGGACTCGTTAAATATCGCTGTGATGGTGGCGTTTACACCGGACTTTACCTTGCTATCCGCGTCGGACGTAATAACGGTTGCGGTAGGGGCCGCCGTATCAATAACAAACGGCGGTACCGCAAGCGCATTGCTCGCGTTTCCGGCGGCATCGGTAACAGTAACCGTACAGTTTGAGTGTGTCCCATCGCCAAGCGTTGCAAAAGTTGCCGTGTGCACTCCAGTGCCTACCGCGCCTACTGCCGTAGCCGAGCAGTCGCCGCCAAAAGCGGAGGTACCCGCCTCATCGGTGCTGTATGAATAGTCCGGCGTTGCATCGTTGAAAGGAGTCACGACCGAAGCCACCTGCAAAACAACCGGCGCTATATCGTCAAGTGTTATGCTGTCAAATGCGGCACGGGGATCGTTTTCGTTGCCTACGGTATCTTTAAAACGGATGCTGACATCATGAGACGCGTTATTTGACGGAATGGTCCAAAGTTTAGCAGTGGCAAATGCTTCCCATTCGGCAAGACCAGGATTAGTGCCGTTATAAACTTTCATTTGGCTCACGCCCGATGAGTCGCTTGCAGAAATAACTAAAGTAACGCTAGTGCTACTCGCATACGCCGCTCCTCCATTTATTTCTATATTGCCGGTCGGAGCTGTATCGTCATGAGTAACCTCAATAGTGCTTGCGTCGCTTATGTTGCCTGCCGCATCGGCAACGGTAACAGAGAGAGTGTTGGTTGTGTTATGCGTTAGGGTAACAACAATATCAAAGTTTCCGGATCCGTCCGCCGTGCCGCTTGCTGGCGCCGAGCCGCCGGCAATAGCAACTGTTGAGTTTGCCTCCGCCGTACCGATAATATGAACTGTATTGGCATTGATGGAGAGCGGAGAGGCAGGCGTTGTAATCACCGGCGCCGCAGGGCGCAATGTATCAATCGCGTAGTTATTTGAGTCGGTCTCGCCTACTCCAAGGTTCCCTACCGAGTCCGCGACGCCGGTCTTGTTTACAGTAATAAGATTGTTTGCGACTTCAGTATCAGCTAACGGAGTAAGTGTCGCGGTCCATACAGTACCGCCGTCGGAAGAGGAAACATTTGTCAGAGCGCCGTTTGCGATAGTTATGTCGCTGTTTTCAAATCCGGTAACCGGTTCGGAAAATGTAAAGGTAACGAGCGAAGTCTCTCCAGCTTTAAGCGCAGAGTCCGCAACCACTATGCCAACAGTAGGAGGAGTAGTGTCTACCGTAAGCTGGCGCGAGGCTGTAGTTTGGTTGCCCGCGATATCGGTACCGCGTACCGTCACTGTATGAATGCCACCCGCAAGGACATCGGTAGTAAAGGGCGACGAGCACGAAGTAAATCCTCCTGCGTCAACATCGCACTCAATAATACTAGAGTCGCCCGTCGTAAATTCGAATGCTGGCGTAGTATCAGCGGTAACTGTTCCGTCGACAGCGGGGCTTGTGATGTATACCGCCGGAGCGTTAGCATCTATCGCCGGAGAGGAGTCCGCGGCGGGAGCCGTGGTAAAGGTCGCGCTAAAGTTGGCGGCCGCATCCTTGAGCGAAACGCTTACCGAAATCTGGTCGGAGTCGGCGCGGTCGGTGTTCCCGCTTGCCACCGTGTATACAGCGGTATATACGCCGCCGCCGGCGCTGGTAAACCCGCTCACCGCAACCCCGTTGACCGTTATAGCGTTGGCAGTATGCCCGACAGCGTCGGCATTGATTGTAAGAGTTATAGTGTCGCCTATTTTGAGCGTGCCTGTCGTCGGCGAGTACGAGACGCTTGATATAACAGGCACCGTTGTGTCGATGACTATATTATTTGCAAACGGTACGGTATGGTCCCAAATGTTCTGACCGGCGGGGATGCTAAAATCAACCATTGGGTTGTCATCCGCATCGGTGATAGTGCCTCCGTTGTCTACCGATACTGATATGGCAGCTAGGTCACTGCTGGTGTCGCCAGCCTGGACGATATAAGAACATGAGGCGCTTGTAGCCGCTGTGATAGGTACCTCGGGGTCAGTGGTACAAGTATGATCTTCTGCACCAGTCTCGAGTGTTATGGTCAAAGTATCAGTAGAGCTGACTGCCTCGCTAAAGTGTACTCGGATATTTATAGTGGCACCGGTCTTATACGAACCATTACTAAGAGAATCGAGATAACTTATCGTCGGAGGATCACCAACAGCACTCGCAACCGCAGGGAAAAAAGCAATGACTAAAGCAAAAGACAGTAATACTGTTTTCATATAAGGCAATACTACACCCCTGCGGACAGTGTGTAAGTTGTCCACTTTATTTTTGTATGGCGGAGTATTCAGATATATACTAAAAACATGCGTAAGACGGCAGTAACTTTTGTGTTGCTCCTGTTGCCAGCGATGGCGTTGGCGGCGCCGGTTGTCGCGCCGCAAGAGCTTGAACTGTCCGCAAAAGCGCAGGTAGATGGCGCCACGGTGCCACTCGGCGTGGTGGTGTCTACAGAGAACACGGACGTAGTGCTGAGTTCAACAAAAAAAGACGGCTCAACGCCGGTTACTTTTACCCTGTACGTCTCCCCAAAACCAAAGCCAGTAGCAACATCGTCCCAAAGCGCGGCCGCCGTTGAGTCTTCCGCAAAGATTCAGGAGGGCATAGCAGGCTTCTCCCCCGCCGCGGCCAATGTGACGGCTCCGTTCTTTACACTGGTCGACGGCGGCCGCGGCGCGCTTTCGGATGTTATTGACACACAAATAGCCGCTACGAAGAAAAATATTGGCCCGAGCGCGGGCAAACCGGGCGAGGTGTTGAGCGCCGAGGAGGTTAAAAATGCAGGCAGCAATCCGATGGGAACTTTTTGGTTTATACTGCAGACGCTCTACTTGTATCTTCTTACACTGCTCAGTTTTATTATTGGGAGCGCGGGAGTCTTCTATCCTGTTGCCGCATTTATTATCTTGTACATACTCTGGCGGCTCATCCGCCGCTTTAGCCGCCCGGCGTACTAGTTGCGGGTGTTGCGCCAATGCCACACGGCCGTG
>Ga0209542_10021162_pt1 | contig 10219 bp, 3 predicted proteins | sample RifCSPhighO2_01_FD_184028 | JGI IMG/M metagenome (GOLD analysis project Ga0209542, IMG submission 184028) | Soil microbial communities from Rifle, Colorado - Rifle CSP2_plank highO2_0.1 (SPAdes) (version 2) | ecosystem: Environmental > Terrestrial > Deep subsurface > Rock core/Sediment ...
TGAGGCTCGGCAGTCTCCGTTCTCATTTAAAGTCAATGTAATCAGGGGCGAGGTATCAGAGGTTGACCAGGCAGAAGCGGTGTCTCCTCCAACTGCGGTGACTGTTGGGACAACAACAGCAGTGTCTAATATAAAGTTACCCATTTGAGTCCAAGAGGAAGTGTCTACGCCGTCGTTGTTTTGGGCACACCAGTAGTAGGTGGCATCGTTTCCAACTGAAGAACCGTTTGTCCATGTAGTATCTTCGTTGTTGTCTGGGGTTTCGCTGGAGGTTCCTGACGCAACGACATTTACGTTATTTGTGCAGTCAGCTAACGAGCTTGATGAAATGCGGTAGTTAGTTGTGCCAACATCGCCTGCGTCGTTGTCTGAATAGTTTGCCGACAATGTTGGAGTAGTGTCTGTGGTGTAGCTTGCGTTAGCAGGCGAAACCAATGTTGGAGCATTTGGAGCAACGTTGAGGCCTGTCCATCCGTCGTAGTTTGAGCCTGTTGAATTTGATGCGCTCCATGTTGCTCCTCCTGTTGCAGAGGAATCTGTGATAGACATATAATCGCAACTCACGGTGCCTGATGATTTAGATAGGGTTGCTTTTGTGGCAGGAGTTCCCGAGTTAAGAGTGATTAAATTGCCTGCGGTGCCTGCGCAGGTTATTGTTCCTGAAATGGTTTGGGTTGTTGATGCTGGCAGGGTGACGGTGTTGTTTGCGTTCCATGTCCAGTTGACAAAGGTGTTGGCGCCTGTGACTGCGTGGTTGCCTGCGGTGAAGGTAACAGTGGAACTCGCGCTTGCTGTAAACGTGCCTGCGTTTGACCAATCGTCGGACACATTAAGATTAGTTGAAGCCGCCAAAGTAAGAGTGCCTGCTTGAATATCTATGTCGCCCATGGTTGAATTGTTTCCGGACAAGGTGAGCGCCGAGGTACTGCTATTTTGAATAACGCCTGTTACATTAGAGCCGATAACGCCAGAAATTGTTGTTGCGCCGCTACTCGTTCCGTTGTTAGTAATCGTGCCAGTGGGGTTGATGCTGGCGTTGGAAATAGTAACAGCGCCCGTTGTTGTTGTGGTGGCAGTGATGTTTCCCGTGCCGCTGATGGCTCCGCTAATCGTAAGCGTCCCGGCAGCGCCAGCAAAAACCACGTCGTCATTTAGCGCAATTGCTCCGCTAAATGTTGGGCTGTTGGCTCCCCGTTGAATTGTCGCTGTGCCGCTGCTAATCGAAGCTACCGTGATAGGATTGGCGTACGTTTGAGTTGTGCCGCCAGACAATGTAACACTCGCATTCACAGTCCCATCCCCGAGTGTAATTGTTCCATTGGCTCCGCCGCCTGTGACATCTCCAAAGGCTTTAGTGCTTGTCTGTCCAAGTACTGTGCCAGCTTTGATGGTTAACCCACTAGTGAAGGTGTTGGCGCCGGACAAAGTCAACTGCGAAGTGGCGCTGTTTGGACAACGCCGGGTCACGTTGGTGCCGATAACCGCGCTGATTGTGGTGGTTCCCGCGCCTGTGCCGGAGTTGGTGATTGTGCCGGTGTTGTTGATGGAGGCGGTTTGAAGAGTAATAGTTTGCGCATTTGTGTTATTAATTGTTAGGTTACCAGCTCCCGTTATTCCTCCTGAAATAGTTGAAGGACCGGTGGAGTAATTATTTAATGTAAGGTCTTTATTCAATGTAATCGCGCCGCTAAGAGTGCTCCAATATCCTGAAAGAGTGGCAACGCCACTACTGCCTGACGCAACTGTAATCGGGTTGGCGTAAGTTAAACTGGCACTTTTTAACGTCGCATCCGCTGTTCCACTTGTGTCGCCAATTGTGATTGTGCCAGTGCCAGCCGCGTTGGCGCTGGTTTGAAGCTGGACCGTGCCGGCTTGAATTGTCACTCCGCCGGCATACGAGCTGTTATTTCCGGACAAAACCATCTGCAAAGTACTACTGTTCTGGATAACGCCGGTGACATTGCTTCCGATAACCGCGCTGATGGTGAAACTAGAGGCAGAGGCGTTTGAGCAAGAGTTTGTAATAGTGCCTGTATGATTGACAGAGGTGGTTGACAAAAGAACGCTACCGCTGGCTAATCGAGCAATTATCAAATTGCCGGTTCCTGTGATACCGCCGGAAAAAGTAGAATTACTTGATGCTATTGTTAGATTATTGTTTAATGTAATCGCTCCGCTAAAGGTGTGTCCTTCTTGCCCGGCACCAATGCTCAATGTACCACTGCTGCCCGCGGCAACTGTTATCGGATTAGCAAACGTTATGCCATAAGTACCGGTTTTCAACGTGGCATCCGCGCTGCCGCTGGTATCTCCGATAGTGACAGCGCCTGTGCCCGAACCGCCGAAGGCGCTAGTGCTTGTTGCGCCGCTTACCGTCCCGGCTTTAATGGTTAATCCGCCGGTAAAGGTGTTGGCGCCGCTTAAGGTAAGGGTTCCAGTACCAGCCTTAGTCACCGCAGTCGTGCCCGAGAAAACCACGCTCATTGAGTAATTTGTCGAGGAATCTACGCTAACCGTAACATTGGCGTTCGGTGTCCCTGAACTTATTGTTGCGTTGCCCAAGCCGGTAAAACTGGCTGTGTCGGTGCCGGTCGGCACCGTGCCGCTCGACCAATTGGTGGCCAGATCCCAAGCAGTGGTGCTAGTAGTGCTTCCCGTACCCCCCCAGACATACGTAGGGTCAACAATGTAATCAATATCTATATTTCCAATGATTTTTAAATCAAAAACATCTGTAGGTGTTGGCAGGTTGGTGAGCAAAACTTTGTATGTTTCTTCTTTGTTTATTGCAGAAAAGGTTACAATAAGCGAACCTTCTGTTTGGTTTCCATTATCGTCGGTGTACACAGGATACACCTCAATAGTTACGGCAACGTCTGACGTTGCCGGTCTTGCATAGACCGTGATATCTTTTGCGCTGTCTAAAATTTGCTCAAAGGTGGCTCTGACATAGTGGCCATTTGGTACTGTTGCCCATTGATTGTCTTGCGCTACGGTAAGGTCGTAGATGTCTGCTACAATTTCTTGGTTTTCATCTAACTCAAATGCTTTGGATATAAATATAATTTCAAATATCTGCTCTGACAGGTGGGGCACGGTCCACTCCACATAATCTAATTTTCCATTTTCGTTGAGGTCAAAGGCATGGAATTCCATTTCCTGGTTTCCTTCATTTTTCCACTTGATTTTAATTTTGCTTTCCTGGCCTACTTTGTATATTTCAGGGATTGTGGTGTAGGCCAAAACATCTGTAAGAGCAACCTGATTTTTTAAACATTCCTGGTACGCGGTGTCTTCCTGTGGTGTTTGTTCAGTATTTTGTTCGGCATCAAGATTTAGGTTTTCATCTTCTGGCAAGGATTCCAAAAGCTCCGCATTATAAGATTCTTCATCCGCAGATTCAACAGTTGGTATTTCTGTTAATGCCGTCTCATTTAATCCCTGCTCATTTTGAATTTGTTGTTCTGTTGATTGCTCATCAGCCGGCAACTCTGTTATTCCATCTATTATCGGTTCAGACATTGATTCAAACGGCTCGGCTGATTCAGCTGATTCTACCGGTTCGCTTGGCGTATCTGCGGTTGGATCAATTAATTTAGTGATTGTTTCTACCGCCTGGCTTGCAGCATCTTCTATGCTAGCAAATAAATATCCAGTTACTTTTAATAAAATACCCTGCTGGTCTTGAGCTAGTTTTAACGACAAGCAGTCATCCTCTTGTGAAGAGACCTTAACTATCTTTCCTTTTTCTGTTTCTTGCTCTGTAATTTGCGGAGCTGGAGTTTCATAATCAATTTCCACATATTCTTCCTCCTCAGCAGTTGCGGCAACGTCGGACGTTGCCGCGATTTCCTGGTTTGAAGGGGATGTTGTTTCAATAAGCGGTTCTTCTGGCAGTTGGATGATTTCCGTTTCTGAAGAAGGAATAATTTCTGACGTTTCAGTTGTTTTAATATCAGAGGTTGGAGTTTCTTCTTGCGCGGATTCTTCTATCGTAGTCTCTGCTGGGGTTTCTTCTTCTGCTGGAATTTCTGCTTCTGTTAGGGTTTCCTTTGGTAAAACTTCTTCTGTCGGTTCAGTATTTTCCTTTACCTCACCGACTTGTCCCGCCGAAAATTCATCGAAGGCGGAAGGTTCAGCTGGGACGGGTTCCGCATGGTTGGATAAATCAACAAATTTGGCATCATCTGTGGTTATGACTTCTTGAGTTATTGTTTCAATTACTTGGTCAACAGCGTCTTCTGTGCTAGCCAAAAATAATTTACTGAACTTTGACAGAAGTCTTGCAATAAAAAACGATGACGGACTGGATGCTTCTGCCAGTTTCTTTCGTTCTTTCGTTGTCAGCTGGCTGTTAGACTGAAAAATATCTTTTGATAATATATTTTGCGCCTCTTTCTTTGTTATTGATTTTATTTTTATATTCTTCGCTGATTTGGGAAGCTGAATAAAATTCTTGTTGCTGGCGATATCTGATTTCTTAACTACAACTGACCATTTAACATTCTCTCCTGCAATAGCCGGTGAAACTTGTTTTACTATCGCTGTTTGCATAATCTGGCTTTGGCTTATCTGTGGCTTTGGCAAAACAAGCAGGGATACGGTAAACAGGACGCAAATGGATAGTACAAAAACAGCTGTTCCCTGCAAAAGCAAAAACGGCTTAAAAGATAGGCTATAGTTTGTGTTTTTTAGAATGCTTACGTCTTTTTTTAATTTATCTTTAAAAGTTTTATTCTCCATAGAAAATATCGCTTATTTACATTCCTTTATTTTAACAAATTACAGACAAAAAAAATACACAATATTGTGTGGATAACTTGATACGAATATTTTTAATTTTACTCTACTACATTTTCTGCAGAATTAAAATCCAATAATTGTTTTTTGGGCGGTTTAAAATATTTAAAATACATCTGTTTTGTTATTTCTGAAAGAACAGCGTAAGATATAACCAGCAAAAATACCGTCAAAAGAGCCAAAGCCGGCGGAGATGCAAAGTGAAAAAATTTCTGGGCAAACGGGAAAAACGGCAAAATTATAGTTGCTGCAGCGACTATAACGGAAAACATCAGTAAAATAAAGCTTGGTTTTTTCGCTTTCCAAAACGGCCTGCTTGACCTTATTATAAATACCAGCAAAAGTTCTGTTAAAATGCTTTCTATAAACCACAAGGTTTGTATCACATTCGGCTGACTGCGAAAAAATACGGCAAAGAAAATAAAGTCAAAAACAGTGCTTATTAAAGCCAAAAATATGATTAAAGGCAAAACAGAGCTAAGCTGGTATGATTTTGGCTTTTTTAATTCGTCTGTGTCAACAGAGTCTGCGGCAACAGAAATTAACGGAAAATCTGACATGAGATTTGCCAGTAAAATCTGAACGGGAAGCATCGGCAGATAATTTATAAACAGAGAAATCACGGCTATTGAATAAAAATTGCCAAAATTGCTGGCAAGCATGCATTTTATATATTTGTTTATGTTTGTATAAATTTTTCTGCCAGATTCAATGCCTTCTATAATTACCCTTAAATCCTTTTTCAAAAGCACAATATCTGAAACTTCCCTTGAAACGTCAGAAGCTGATTGCACAACAATTGCCACGTCTGCTATTTTTAAAGCCGGGGCGTCATTAATCCCCTCGCCCAAAAATCCAACATCATATCTTTTCTGCAAAGATTTCACTATTTTATATTTTAAGTCAGGAGATATTCTGGCAAAAACATTTTTTTCAAGGCACGTCTCGTCAAATTCGTCCGGCATCATTTTTTCTAACTCATTAGCTGAAACCACGTCGTTTGCATCAGCTATTAACTTAATTTTTTGGGCAACATATCCTGCAGCTTCCTTTGAGTCGCCGGTAATAACTTTTACTTTGACTCCCAGTTTTTTGGCTAATTTTATGGCTTCTAATGTTGTATTTTTTAACGGATCTTCAAAAACAAAATAGCCTAAAAATGCCAGCCCGTTTTCGTCGTCCGATGAAATTATGTCCTTTGTTATCTTTTTATAGGCCAGAGCCAAAACTCTTTTTCCTTCAACGCCCTCTCTTTTTGTGTCTTCTTTTATTTCTTTTTTAGCTGATTTGCCTCCTGCTTTTGAGCAAAGCTCTAAAATAACTTCGGGAGCTCCCTTTACAATAAGAAATTTTTCTTCTTTGCGGCTTGCGTTATTAATGTTCTTTTTTATAACAAAGCCCGCCCTCATGCGCAAAGAATCAAAAGGAAGCTCAAAAAGCAAATCATATTTTTTATATTCTTTCCAAAAATCAGATGGCGACTTGTCAAATAAAGCTAAATCAAAAGGGTTTAATATGCTTTGCTTGCGGTCATTTAATTTAGAGCTTAAAAGCCCGTAAAGCAGGCATTTCCTTTTGTCAGACGCAACAATTTTTTGCAGAGAAAGCTTGTTTTCTGTAAGCGTGCCCGTTTTATCTGTGCACAAAACTTCAATGTTTCCCAAATCCTCAATGGCCGAAAGCCGGCGCACAACAACGTGGCGCTTTGCCATTTGCATTCCGCCTTTTGACAGAGAAAAAGTTATGACGGCTGGCAAGGCTTCCGGTAAAATGCTTACGATTAAAGCCACGGAAAAAAGCAAAAGCTCAAAAAAATCTGAAATGCCTTTTATAAAAAGATTGGCTGCAAATAAAACCGTTATGGTGATTATGACAACCCTTAAAACAAGTTTTGTAAAATAAAGTATGTCTCTTTCATACGAGGAAACCTTGGAGCCGTTAGAAATCATTTCTGCTATTTCGCCGAAAGCAGTATTTTTTCCCGTGTTTACAGTTATGCCTTCTGCTTTTCCTGAAACTACGGAAGTTCCGGCAAAAAGCATATTTTTTGCTTCGTATATTGGAATATCTGTGACTTCTGGTTCCAAAACCCCAGCACCTATCGCGATAGGTGCTGCGGTTTTGGAAATAGGAACTGATTCTCCGGTTAAAGAAGACTCGTCTGCCAGAAAATTTTCCGCTTCTATTATTCTTAAATCAGCCGGCACCCTGTCGCCTGCTTCCAGCAAAACAATGTCTCCCGGCACAAGCTCTTTTTTATTTACCATTTCTTCCTTTGACTGCCTCAAAACTTTTACGTTTGAAGAAACGTATTTTCTAAGGAAAAAAATTGCCCGCTCTGCCTTGTACTCCTGAAAAAAACTGATGGCAATGTTAATCGCCACGGCAATTGATATAATAAAAAAATCGGTTTTTTGGCCGACAAAAAAAGATATTACAGCCGCCGCAAACAAAAGATATGTAAAAGGAGATTTTAACTGCCTTATAAAAATGTGGAGTGCGCTTATGCTTTTTGATTTTATTTCGTTTAAGCCGTGTTTTTTCTGGCGCAAAATAGCTTCCTTTTTTGAAAGCCCGGCAGCGGAAGATTTTAAAATTTCTAAAACTTCTTCTGCATTTTTATTTGTGTATTCAGAAAAGCTCATTTCATCCTCGCTCTACTTTAATAAAATTTCCGTGAATAAAAACAAAATATATAAAAAGATTAAAAACAGCCCTTCTTTTTTGGTAATTTTTTTGCCGGTTCTTATTATGAAAATAGAAAAAATTGCCGCGGCAACCGTAAATATCCTGACTATAAAGAAGGGCGAAAAATCAACAATTTCAAACGGTTTAATCAGAGCAATAATCCCCAAAATTAAAGTTGAACACATAATAACGGAACCCATAAGGTCCCCTAATATCATCCAGCTCCGACCTTCTCTTGCTGAAACTATTGAAAAATATACTTCCGGGAAGCAATTGCCAAGTCCTATAATTAGAATTCCAACCATTGCCAAAGATGTCCCGAAAGCCAAAGTAAAAAAGTTGGCAGTATCAATTATTACCTGCGAAGCTGCCAAAAGCAAAGCTAAAAGCAAAACCAGTTTTATAATATTTTTTATGAATAAGGTAATCTCCCATGCATTGCTTCTTAGTTTTTGGGATTTTGGATAAACTTTTTTAAATCTTTCTTCTTTTGAAAAAATCCACCAGCTGTAAAAAACAAAAGCTAAAAGCAGTATAGCGCCGTCCAATCTTGTTATGTTGCCGTCAAAAATTAAAAACAAGGGCAAAACAGCAATAACTGCCGTAAAAAGGGCGCTCTGCTGAACCATTTTGCTTTCAGCCGGAATTGGTTTTTTTGAAAAAAGCACTGCCAGCCCTAAAACCAAGGTAAGGTCAACAAAATTTCCGCCAAGCACGTCTCCAAAAGCAAGCTGGGGAATCCCGCGCAAAGCAGCGTTAACATCAACAAAAAGATTGGGCAAGCTGGTTGCCACCGCCATTACAAAAAATCCGACTATAAATTCTCGCCATCTTAAAAATTTGGCTATCTGAACCAAGGTTCTAATCAAACTCTTGCTAAGCCACGAAAGGGCCAAACAGGCTGATATAAAAATGGCTATTTGCAAAAACATTACATGAAAATTATTCTAATTATTCTAATTTCTAATTATTCTAATAAAATTCACCTCGCAAAGTATGCCAGTTGATAGATAATTCCCAGCAAAAAAACTGCAGATAAAGGATATATTATTACATTTCTGCCTTTAATTTTTTTATACATCAGCAATATCAAAATTCCGTCAATGCCCACAAAAACTCCTCCTATAAAAGATACTATTGGAATAAAAGACCTTAATCCCAGCAAAAAAAGAATTAACGGCAGACAGCAGACTATTATTATAGAATGGCTTTTTTTAATTCCAATGTCATACATAAAAACTTTTTTCAACGTAAGGGCTAATGATAAAAAAGCGTTGAAGGTTATCACGGCTCCCACGAAAAGGCAGAAAGCGAAAATCCATCCGCCTAAAACATTTTTTAATCCTGTCAGGGCAGAATCGCTTGTTTGGTCTCCGGTAATGCCAAGAACCAAAAGTATAAACAGAAAATAAATAACAGCCGGTATTAAAACAGATATGATAATTATTTTTTTAATATCTTTTTTATTGTCCTTTATCATTTCCTCGGCTTCCGGAATCATTCCAATGCCCCACAAAGAAAACATTATAGCTCCGTACGGCAAAAATATGCTTTTAATGTCTGGTGCCGGGCTTGCAAAAAAAATATTTTCCAAGCTCCAGCTGGTAAATCCTTTTATAAAAATTAAGATTAAAACAAAAATTAATGAAATTAAGGCCAAAAGCTCAACTTTAGCAATTGCTTTTATGTCAAAATAAATAAATATAAGCGCCGCAAAAAAATAAATGAGCGCGTACGTTAAATAATTTCCTCCAAAAATCGGCGAAAGCGCGTTTAAAAGAAAATCTCCTCCCACAATTAAATAAACTAAAAGTATTCCAAATCCTCCCGACACAGCTGTTGCCAGAGAAAGAGCTTCGGCCCATTTTCCCAAATGAAATCCTGCAAACCCCGGCAATCTTTTAAAATCCGGAGTTTTAAGCGCTATCTTGCCAACAATTGAATTTATAGCCGCAACTATGGCCGATAAAACAACCAAATAAAAAAGCGCCAGCCACGCGCCTGATTTGCTTGCAATATACGGCAGAGAAAAAATTCCCACTCCGATAATGCTTCCTGACAAAACCGCCGTAGGATAAATATATCTCTCAAATATATTTTTTATTAGCATTACTATATTTTACCTTGAATTTAAAAATACATCTATGGGGATAACTCAAGATAAATAACAAAAAAGCGCTAATGCGCCAATTGTGCTCCTAACCGGAGTCGAACCGGTGTTTCGTCCGTGAGAGGGACGCGTCCTGGGCCACTAGACGATAGGAGCTTTACATATAATTTAACACAAAATTTTTATTATGTCTATTGCGCATGAGTATCATAGTCTGGCGGAATTTCCCAATAATTGATTATGTACTGAGCCAGCTCTTTAAAGACAGGAACTGCTGAAAGCGCAGATTTTGGAACTTTAGGATTGTCAAGTTTTACTAAAATTAAAAACTGCGGATTGTATGCCGGCCCGTAACCGACAAAACTTTGGATTGTTTTATCTGCTTCATACCCTTTCCCGTTTTTTAATGGCACCTGGGCGGTTCCAGTTTTTCCGGCAATGTAATATCCCGGAATTTTTGCCACCTTGTTGAAACCCTTGTCTACAACATTAACCAGCATTGAAGTTAATTCAGAAACGGTTTTTTGGGAAATAACCGGGTCAGACAGCTGGGGCTTTATTTCCATTTCATCTTGTCCGCTTGCTATTTTTTCAACTAAATACGGTTTTACAACCCTTCCT
>Ga0209542_10021163_pt1 | contig 10219 bp, 10 predicted proteins | sample RifCSPhighO2_01_FD_184028 | JGI IMG/M metagenome (GOLD analysis project Ga0209542, IMG submission 184028) | Soil microbial communities from Rifle, Colorado - Rifle CSP2_plank highO2_0.1 (SPAdes) (version 2) | ecosystem: Environmental > Terrestrial > Deep subsurface > Rock core/Sediment ...
ATGTTTTTTTATCCACCACGTGAGCAGCATTTCTTTTATGCCGCGATACCACTGTTTTTGGAAACTCCACAGAATTCCCAATATGCCGAAAAGCGCAAGTACGTGAAACGCAAGAGGAACTTTATATAAGTAAATAAGAGGAAAGTATTGCCAAAAACCGCCTACCTTAATCTCGCCTTGGAAAAACACGGTGTTGCCAAACTGCCCGCGTTGGGTGGCCATTAAAACACCGCGGCCAAACTGGGCAAACGCGCGAAACGGTTCTTTGTCTGCCATCCAAATTATTGCTTGCTCGTATGCCGTTACTCCGCCAGGCTGCAAGTCGGAAACCGTGTCGCGGAGCTGGCGTTCTGCAGGGTAGTTTACAATATGCAGCTGGTAAACCGGCACAATAAGGAAAAGCGCCACGATACCCACCAAAACAGAAAGCCCTACATATTTTCCCAGAGTGCGCATATTGCCAGAAGACTCTTTGTGAAGCAAGGCATATATAACAGTAATGACAGCAAAGAAGGGGAGCAACAGAACAGCGCCGAATTTAAACAAGAATGCGAGCGCAAGCGCAAATCCAGCTTTTCCTACTTTTGTTTTGGTTGGCTGCTTTAGAAATTCAATCCAAAAATAAGCGGCAACCAGTATGCCTAAAGCCGCGGCAACGTCGGTGGTTACCAGCCTTCCATGCGCCAGAAAGCTGGGTGAAAACGCGAACAATGTAAGCGCCGCAAGCGCGGCGCCGTTGCCTAGCAACTTTCTTGTCCAGAAAAACAAAACAGCTCCCAAAGCCAAAGTAAGCAAAATCATGGGAAGCCGGGACCAAAATATTATGGAAAGGGGATTATTACCCGATTTATATAAAAATTCGTTTCCCAAATCAAACTGCACCCACCAAGGCGGAGCGCCGGAATCCTGTAGCCAGTTTTGGCTATTTGCGGGAAAGTTCAAATCCAAAAAGATCAGGGGAAAGGCGGCAATATCTTTTGCAAGCGGCGGATGTTCCGGGTTTATCCGATAGTCTTGCTGGGTAAGGTAAGAGTAGCCTGCCGGAATATGGGCGAGTTCGTCGAACGTTAAAGCGTCGTGGCGCATACTAAAGAACGCCATAAAAAACATAGCTCCGAGCAAAAATACGGCAAAGAGATAAGTGGCAGCATTCGAAAGAGGAAGTTTTACAGCCATTTTTTATGCTTGAAGTATGCTACCAGGAGAAACACGCCTAACACCATAACGCCAACTAAAATCCAAAAGTCTCCGGGCATGCCCATTAACGGAGTGTGTTCGGTGTTCATGCCAAACAGGCCTGCCAAAAGCGTAAGCGGAAGAACGCTTGCCGACACAATGGTTAAGACTTTTACGATTTCATTTGTTTTTTCGGCAAGCAAGGAGTTGTTTGTTGCTTCTAAGGCCTCAATAGATTCTTTGAAAGTTTCGAGCGTGTTTCTCGACTGGCTCCAGTCGCCCAGCAAGCGGCTAAAGTAGGGGTCGAGGTCTGGCCCAAAAAAGTCTTTTCCTTGTTTTTGTAGAGACTCTAAAATTTCCCCCTGGGGATGCACAATGCGCCAAAAGTTAATAATGTCTGCTTTGGCGTACGAGATTTCCTGGAGCATTTGGCGCTCGTGGCCCAAGAAAATTTGCTCTTCAATATGGTGCAGTTTTTTGCTAATCCGGTCTATTTTTATCAGCGTGTTTTGGCGCATGGCATCCATGGCGTGAAACAGCAGCAAACCCCCTCCCTGGCTCATGTATTCTCGGCGCTTGTCTTCGTATAAATTGCAGGCGTCAAACAGGGCTTTTAAGGGCACAATGGAGTTGTAGTGGCAGGTTACCAAAATGTTTTTGCCTACAATAACATCGATTTCGCGTGGCCGGGTGTGCTTGTGTTCTTTGCTCCAAGCGGCAAAGTAGGAAATAAAAAAGAGGTAGCTTGGGAACGCTTCCACTTTGGTGCGCCACGCGGGAGGAATAAGTTCGTCCAACACCAGCGGATGAAACCCGTTGTTTTCTTTCAGAAAATCAATGTCTTCCTGTGTGGGGTTTTGAATGTCTATCCACGTAACCTTTGGCCCCTGAATAATCTTATGCATTGATATATTGTACCAGATATGCTATCATCGGCAATATTCGCACATCATATATATAAAGGAAGGTGAAGAATGAAAGCGGTAGCGGTGGTTTTAGCGATTTTTTTCTTGTCGGTGGCTTGTACGGCGACAAGTCATGTAGCCCCTGCGCCGGTACCGACTCTGGCGGCTCCATCTTTGGACCCCGCGATGATTTTTACCCAGGTCCCTGTTTTTGTGGAATTTCGGTATGATGTGAATGATCCGTACTCGGCGATGACGGCTCATATTATGCTGGATAATATTTTTAAGGAAAGGGTTGTGGTCAGGCTCGAAGCGAAAGAGAGTGGGTCGTTCAAAATGGACACTTTTAACGTGGTGCCAGATAAACACAATGACGTTTTTACCTGGAAAGCTCTACAAATAGAGCCGGGAGAGCGGATCACCATAGTTGGAAAGGGAAGAAGGACTGGTTTGGAAACTCCTAAGTTTGCTTTTGACATCGAAACGATCAGGCAATAAACGGCATACCCGAACCTCCCTAAGCGGTCAATCTTAAAGAGTGTCTTTGGCAGTCGAGGTTCTTGACTGCTAATTTTTTTACGGTTATAATAGGGGAATATGGTACTTTCTGAACGACAGAAAGACATTCTCCAAAAGGCGGTTTTTGAGTATATCGACAGGGCGGAACCCGTAAGTTCAGGCTGGCTGGAAGAGCAGTATGAATTGCCCTTTTCCCCGGCCACAATTCGCGCGGAAATGATGCAGCTTACGGAACAAGGGTATTTAGAGCAGCCGCACACGTCTTCCGGGCGCGTGCCCACGGACAAAGGCTACCGTTTTTTTGTGGATGAGCTGCGGCCTGCCGAGCTGGAAGACGAACAGCCTTTTGGATTTTCCGCGCTGGCGCTGGCGTATTACCACCGCACGCTTTGGAAAGAAAACTGGGAGCGGGTGCTGCGGGAACCCGAATTTTCGCGGGCCGAGCTGCTGGGTAATTTTACCAAGTTTATTTCAGACATTGAGCAAAACAGCAGCCGCATACGCAGGGTACGCCAGCTTGAGGTATATATAGGAAAAGAAAATCCTTTTTCAAGCGTGGGGGATTTTAGCATGATTTTAAGCGAGTGCGATTTTGCGCAAGGGCAGCATGGGTTTGTGGCCATTGTGGGGCCAAAGCGAATGCCCTACCAAAAAAATATCGGATTTATCCATTCTTTAATACAAACATGGAAGAAAAAATTGAAAAGATAACACAAGAACGCGACGAATACCTGGCAGGCTGGAAGCGCGCCAAAGCGGATTTCATAAACTACAAGAAAGAAGAAGCGCAAAGAATGCAGGTAATGGCAGGATACGCCTACCAACAACTGCTTTTGATGGTTTTGCCGATTTTAGATAATGTAGATAGGGCGGTAAAACAGATTCCCGAGGAAGAGAAAGATAACCAGATATACAAAGGGTTTTTACAGATTGCCAGCCAGTGGCGGGAATTCCTGAAAAGTCAGGGAATAGAAGAGGTAGAAACCGTAGGAAAGCCCTTTGATCCGGAAATGCACGAGGCGGTTGGGGAAGTTGGGGGAGAAGAACCTGGCATGGTGGCAGAAGAAGTGGAAAAGGGGTATATAATAAATGGCAAGCTTTTGCGGCCGGCAAAGGTGAAAATCACAAAATAAAACATTATGGCAAAAATTTTAGGAATTGATTTGGGCACAACCTTTTCCGCCATGGCAGTGGTGGAAGGGGGAGAGCCCCGCATTATCGAAAACCGAGAGGGCGCCAGAACCACGCCTTCGGTTGTTGCGTTGGCAAAAAACGGCGAGACTTTGGTTGGCGTACAGGCAAAGCGCCAGCAGGTAACCAATCCGCAGAACACCATTTTTGTGGTAAAGCGGTTAATCGGGCGCCGATTCTCTGATGCCGAAGTGCAAAAAGACAAGAAGCTGTTGCCCTATGAAATCCGCGAGGCGCAAGACGGCGGCGTGGAGGTAAAAATGTCCGACAAATGGTTAAAACCCGCTGAAATTTCGGCCATGGTGCTGCGCAAACTAAAGCAAGACGCCGAAGACAAGCTGGGAGAGAAAGTTACTGAAGCCATTATTACGGTTCCCGCGTATTTCGACGACAGCCAGAGAAAAGCAACCAAAGTGGCAGGCGAAATCGCGGGATTTGATGTAAAGCGGGTTATCAACGAGCCCACGGCTGCAGCTTTAGCATACGGTTTGAGCAAAAATAAAGAGCAGAAAATCATTGTGTACGACTTTGGAGGCGGCACGTTCGACATCTCCATTCTCGACGTGTCGGAAGACACGATTGAGGTAAAAGCAACCGGAGGCGACACGCACCTGGGAGGCGAAGACTTTGACCAGAAAGTGGTAAACTGGCTTATTGAGCAGTTCCAAAAAGACGAAGGCATTGATTTGTCGAAAGACACGCTGGCTTTGCAGCGCTTAAAAGAGGGCTCAGAGCGCGCCAAGGTAGAGCTTTCTTCGGCAATGGAAACGGAGATAAACCTGCCTTTTATTACGTCGGACTCTTCGGGGCCCAAGCATTTGTACTACAAGCTTACACGAGCACAGCTGGAAGGAATGGTGAGAGAGTACATCGACAAGTCTGTTGAGTTAGTAAAGCAAACGTTACAAGAAGCGAAACTTTCACCCGGGGATATCCAGGAAATAGTTCTTGTGGGGGGCCAGACGAGAATGCCTGCCATGCAAGAAGCGGTGAAAGCGCTGTTTGGCAAAGAACCGAACAAGTCCATTAATCCAGACGAGGTGGTGGCAATTGGAGCTGCCATACAAGCTGGCATTATGCAGGGCGATGTGAAAGACGTGTTGTTGCTCGACGTTACGCCTTTGTCTTTGGGCATTGAAACCCTGGGCGGGGTAAACACCGTATTAATTTCAAAGAATACAACCATTCCCACGAGCAAAAGCCAGGTGTTTTCGACTGCAGCCGACAACCAAACTTCCGTAGAGGTGCACGTGCTGCAAGGCGAGCGCCCCCTTGCCAAAGACTCAAAATCGCTCGGCAGATTTATCTTAGACGGAATTCCGCCCTCACCCCGCGGCATGCCGCAGGTGGAAGTAAGCTTTGACATAGACGCCAACGGAATTTTGCAGGTTAGCGCGAAAGACAAGGCTTCGGGCAAAACGCAGTCTATCCGCATTGAGGGCTCCACAGGCATTTCGGAACAAGAAGTGGAACGCATGAAAAAGGAGGCGGAACTGCACGCGACAGAAGACAAGAAAAAGCAGGAGCTTATCGAGGCAAGAAATGCCGCAGACGCCATTATCTATACATCCGAAAAAACGCTTGCAGACGTCAGGGATAAGGTAAAAGAGGAAGATGTTAAAGAGACTGGGGAAAAGTTGGATGCTTTGAAAAAAGTGAAGGAAAGTGATAGTATAGAAGAAATCAAGAAGGCTACCGAAGAGCTCTCGCAGGCAATTCAGAAGGTGGGGGCTGCGATGTACCAAAATCCAAATCCTCAAGCATGAAAGATTACTATAAGGTTCTCGGGGTGTCGCGCGACGCCTCTTTCGAGGACATTAAAAGAGCATACCGAAAACTCGCCCATAAGTACCACCCGGACATTAAAGGCGGCGACGAGGAGAAGTTCAAAGAGCTGAACGAGGCATACCAGATTCTTTCGGATTCAGACAAACGCTCCCAGTACGATAAGTTCGGCAGAGTATTCGACGGCCAGGCCGGGGCAGACCCTGGATTTGGAGGTTTTAGGTGGGCATGGGGCACTCCCGGCCAGCAGGCAGACTTTGAGGATAGCGCTGCTGGTTTTGGCTTTGACTTTGAAGATATTGGAGACGTTTTCGAGGAATTCTTTGGCGGGCAAACGAGAGACACAAGAAAGCAGGAAGTAAAGAAAGGAAGAGACGTAGAGGTGGAATTGCAAATTCCGCTCGAGGCCACCTTGAGAATCAGCAAGGAAAAAATCTTTCTTTCGAAATTTGCGGTTTGCCAGAGGTGCCAGGGAGTGGGGGCGGAACCTAACACCAAGGTAACGGAATGTTTTGCGTGCCGCGGCCAGGGAGAGGTGCAGCAGATTAAGCGCACGGTGTTTGGTTCGTTTACGCGCGTGGGCACATGCCCTGAATGCGCAGGCGAAGGTTTGAAACCGGAAAAACCCTGCAACGTGTGTAAGGGCGAAGGCAGAGTGAAAAGCGAAGAGCAGCTTGAAGTAACCATTCCGGCAGGCGTTGATACCAACCAGATTTTGCGCGTAGAAGGAAAAGGGGATGCCGGCAGAAGAAAAGGCAAAGCCGGCGACCTGTACATTCGGATTGTGGTAAAAAAGCACCCGTTGTTTGAGCGGAGGGGAGATGATGTTGTGCTCAAAAAAGATATTGCTTTTTCCCAGGCTGTACTGGGCGATGAAATCGAAACCCCCACGCTCGAGGGAACAAACTTTCTTTTGAAAATCCCCGAGGGAGCTGAATCCGGCGAGGTGCTGCGCATAAAAGGAAAAGGTATTCCGCATTTTTCCGGCTTGGGCAGGGGAGACATGTACGTGCAGCTAAACATTGCAACACCCAAAAAACTCTCCAAAGAACAAAAAGAAGCGCTTGAGAGGTTGAAAGATCTCGGAATTTAGGGTATACTATAGAGCGACGCGCCCATAGCTCAATGGTAGAGCAGTGGCCTTTTAAGCCATTGGTTGAAGGTTCGAGTCCTTCTGGGCGCACACTTCCTTTATTTAGCGTAAACAACAAAAGCGGCTTTACAGCCGTTTTTGTATTGTCGAACAAATCTTACGATCGTGAATTTAGTTCGACAATGCACCCTTGCTTTTTGTTCCGATTTTGCGTACGATTTTCTTAAGGAGGAAGTGAACATGGATGAAAACGAAAAAGCTAAGCGCATTCTAGAAGCACTTAAAAATCCGCCGCCGGAGGTCACAGAAACATATCAAAGGAAACTCGCTGAAATGGAAAAGGGTTTGGGCGGCCCCCCGTCGCCAGAAACACTTGCTCGGCGATGCACCTGGCTAGGTTTAACCTAGTACAAGAATAAGGCGCTGGGGAGGAGATAGAAAAACTTCTTGGCGCCTTTTGTTTTGACAAGAGAAAGAGAACGTGCTAGTATATTGTAGACCCAAAAATCAAAAAGAGAGGTGCAGAAAATGCCGATTAGCGCTCAAAGACTGTTTGAGGAACTTTATGGATTTCTCGGGGAAATGGTTCTACGGGAGTCCATAATAGATGACACGGGAGAGGAGGTGCGAATTGAGGATGCCATTGAGCAGGTGGTTCGGGGTCTTCTCCAAGAACAAGCCGCTATTGTGCGACTATACTTTGACGAAAGGAATCCAAAAGCTCTTTCCAAGGCCGCCGAAGAGAACCTAAAAGAACAGGCTCTGGAAAACCTGCGAAACCCGAACCTAGGACTTGGGCGGTTTAAGACCATCATTGGATAGAAACTTTATAACGAGAGGTGGTTTTTATGTCTTATGTAATAATCGTGGATGATGACCCAGCTTCATTGCGTATGGCACAGACAATGGTCGCTCAACTAGATTGGGAGTATGTCGGTACCAGTAACGGCGCTGAAGCTCTTGCCGAAGCCCAGAGAAGAAAGCCTGATCTGTTCTTATCTGATACGAACATGCCTGGGATGGGCGGAATTGAACTACTCAAAATTGTGGAAAGCGACGAAAATTTCCGCGGCATTCCAGTTATCCTCATGAGTGGGGAGAATAGAGAAATAGAGGCACGAGAAAATGGAGCTGCCGCTTTTATCCAAAAGCCCTTCAGGTTAGAGGATTTGCGGGCGGCTATCGAAAAGGCGATGTAGTAGGTAGTCCTTCAATAATTCTTTTTAGTCCCTGCGAGTAATTTGGGGAAATACGCTCGCGGGGACTTTTATTTTGGGAAATGGTAGAATTATATGGTTATGGCGAATCGAATTATTATATTGCTGGACATGGACTATTTTTTTGCGCAGGTGGAGGAGCGCGAGAGCCCGCAGTTTAAAGGAAAGCCGGTGGTGGTTGGGGCAGACCCAAAAGAAGGCAAAGGCAGGGGAGTGGTGTCCACCGCGAATTATGTTGCGAGGAAGTATGGCATTCACTCTGCCATGCCCATATCGAAAGCTTGGCAGCTTTGCCCTACCGCTATATTTTTGCCGCCTAATTTTGAGCTGTATAGCAGAACCTCGGAAAACATTATGAATATTATTCGTGGCTTTTCAGATAAAGTAGAACAAACGTCGCTCGACGAAGCATATATTGACGTGAGCTTTTGCAAAACGTACAAGGCAGCAGAAAAAATAGCCAAAGACATGCGCAAGGAAATTCTGGAAAAAGAAAGGCTTACCTGTAGCTGCGGCGTGGGGCCAAGCAAAATGATAGCGAAAATCGCGTGCGAGATGGCGAAACCAGATGGAATAGGGGTGGTAACCGAAAAAGAAGCAGAAAAATTTGTAGAGCCTTTGGACATCGAAAAAATGCCGGGCATTGGACAGAAAACAGCGGCAATTTTGCGCTCGTCAAATTTTCAAACCGTGGCAGATATAAAGAAGCTTTCAGAGCATGATTTAGAAGACCTGTTCGGGGTGCGCGGCAAAGAAATGTACTTTAACGTGCGTGGTATAGATAATAGCCAAGTGGAGACAGAAAGAGAGGCAAAGTCCATTGGCAAAGAAGTTACCTTTGAAACAGATACGCGAGATCCGGAATTGCTTGTGCTTACGTTTGAGCAATTGTGCCGCCAGGTGGCGCAAGAGCTTAAAGAAGAGGGGCAGGCGTTCAAAACAGTTACGGTAGTGTGCAGGTTTTCCGGGTTTGAAACGCACACCAAATCCAAAACATTCAAAGAAGCAAGCTACGACCAGGGGCTGTTGCGTGCAGAGGCGACAAAACTGTTTTTGCGTTTTTTGGTAGAAAAGCAAAAGCCCCTACGGCTTATTGGCGTAAGGGTTCAGCTTGCTCCTTTAACAAAAGCATGATAGAATAAGGCCTGTGATACGGAATATTCTCATTTTTGTTTTGTTTTTGGGCGTGCTCGGCAGTTTCGCAGGCGGATTTTATATAGGGAAGATTTATGGATACGTGGCTCCTATCGAGGGAGTCACGAATTTGGAAGACGGCAAGCCCGGCGACGTTGATTTTTCTTTGTTTTGGGATGCCTGGCGCGTTATCCAGGAACAATATGTGGGGCCAGAACCCCTGAATTACGAAGCAATGGTGCACGGCGCAGTAAAGGGAATGGTAGAAAGCCTGGGAGATCCGTATACCACGTTTTTGGATCCCAAAGACACCAAGTTGTTTTTGGAAGACCTCTCGGGTTCTTTTGGGGGAGTAGGTATGGAGATTGGCATGAGAGAAAGCAGGCTGCAGATTATAGCTCCTTTGGAAGGGACGCCCGCGGAAAAAGCAGGCTTGCGTGCAGGGGATAATATTTTGCGCATCGGCGAGCAGTTTACCAACGACATGGCCATTGACGAGGCGGTTTCTTTGATACGAGGGCCAGAGGGAAGCAAGGTAATGCTTTTGGTTTTGCGCGACGGCTGGGATGAGCCGCGCGAGTTCGATATTGAACGCGCCACCATTACGATTCCTTCGCTTGAATGGGAGTTTGTGGAAGGGGATATCGCGTATGTAAGGCTCTTTCAGTTTTCAGAAAAGGCAAACCAGGATTTTCAGAGAGCGGCAAATGAGATTCTTGCCTCTTCTTCACAAAAAGTGATAATTGATGTAAGAAATAATCCAGGAGGGTTTTTGCAGGTAGCAATCGATATCGCAGCCTGGTTTGTAGACCGGGGAGACATTGTGGTTATTGAGGATTCGGGCGACAAAGGAGAGCGCGAAGAGCACAAGGCCCGCGGAAATGCAGCTTTCAGGGACCACGACGTGGTTGTGCTCATAAACGAAGGGTCGGCTTCGGCTTCCGAAATTCTTGCTGGCGCCTTGCGCGACAACAACCAGGTGCAGCTTATAGGCAAAAAGTCTTTTGGGAAAGGATCGGTACAGGAGTTAGAAACCCTGAAAGATCAGTCTTCGTTGAAAGTAACAATAGCCAACTGGCTGACTCCTTTGGGAAACCTTATTACCGGCAAGGGGTTGGAGCCCGATGTAGAGGTAGAGCTTTCAGATGAAGACTTTGAGGCTAACCGCGACCCCCAGCTTGACAAGGCTATTGAAGTGC
>Ga0209542_10021165_pt1 | contig 10219 bp, 10 predicted proteins | sample RifCSPhighO2_01_FD_184028 | JGI IMG/M metagenome (GOLD analysis project Ga0209542, IMG submission 184028) | Soil microbial communities from Rifle, Colorado - Rifle CSP2_plank highO2_0.1 (SPAdes) (version 2) | ecosystem: Environmental > Terrestrial > Deep subsurface > Rock core/Sediment ...
AACGGCTTTAACCCAGGAAGAGTCAAGAATAATCCGAGATTATTGACAGAACAGGCTTTGAGACGGATTTTGGATGAGATAAGATGAAAGCGATAATACTTGCGGCAGGCGTTGGCAGCAGGCTAGGAGACATAATAAAAACAACTCCAAAATGCCTGATAAAAATATGCAGCAAAGTAATAGCGGAATATCAGATAGAAGCTTTAACAGCTAATAATATAACAGATATTAGCATTGTAATAGGATATCAGGCAGAAAAGATAAAAACTGCCTTGAAGAATAAAAAAGTCAAGCTATATCTGAATAAAGACTACGACAACACTGGAATGCTAGAGAGCTTATTCTGCGCAAAAGAAGAATTAAATGACGATGTTACTATATTATATGGCGATGTCATATTTAAAGAAGATTTAATAAGAAGGCTCATTGAGGATAAAAGTGATTTTTGCCTTGTTGTTGATAAGGGCAAGGAAATATCGTATGAAGCAGAACAGGCATTTGAGCAGTACCATGGACAAAAGATTGAGAAAGGACGTACCAAAGTGAACATCGTTAATGGTGTCATCAAAAAAATATCAAAAAGCATGCCAGAAGAAGAGGCAAGCGCTGAGTACATAGGAATTTCAAAATTCAGCAAAAAAGCCATAGAAGTAGTCTATAAAAGAATAAAAGAACTTATTGACACAGGAGAAATTACAAATTATCCTTCCCCCTCCTATCTGTTTAAATGGCTCATTGCAAATGGGTATGAAATCCATGCAGTTTATACTGATGGAATTTTATACGAAGAGATAGATTATGCGGATGATTTGGAAAGCGCGAAGGAAAAATTTGCATGAATTAAAGTTTCTTTATTAAGCCAACAATTTCTGAAATATTCCTGATATAATAATCTCCTTTAGCACTCTTTTCTATAGAGGCAGATTTTATTCCGGCAAGCCTTGCGCCCTTCATCTCGTAGTCCTTGTGCCCTACAAAAATGGCTTCAGAAGAGTTAACATTTAATTTTTTCAGCACTACTTCATAAGATTCCTTCTGGTCTTTTGTATATCCAGTTACGCTGGAGCATACTATAACATCAACAAACTGCGCCAAGTTTATTTTTTTCAGCCATTCCCATTTCTTTTCCTCTGAAGAAAGAGTATCAGTCAAAATAGCTATTTTTACCCCTAATGACACAATTCTTTTAAAAACCTCATAAGCATTCTCCTTTATTTTAATATTTGAAAAATGCTCCCTAAAAACCTTGGCAAATTCATCAAAAAATTTTTCATCAAATTCTATTTTAAGAAATTCTAATGTTTTTTTTAAGTGCTCATCTTTTGATATTTTGCCTTTGTGAGCTGCCAGTTTATATTCGTCCAGAGATTTTTTTAATTTTTCTGCCAATATATTATACCCTTTCTCTCTAAAAAAATTAATTATAGGCTTTAACGTTTCTTCATCCCTATAATAAATCACATCTTCAGCATCAAAAATTACGGCTTTTATCATATTTAAAAGTAGAGATAAACTATTTAAATATATTGTCATTTCTAATAGTGAAAATGATTGAACTAAGGAATGACTCGCAAAGGGCAGAATATCTTAAGGACTTATTAAAGGAACTCTTCCCAGGCAAGACAAGATTTACTGATAAATTCATAGATGTAGGAGCCATGAATTATGTCTATAGCATGGAAGCTAATGGTCACATTATTTATTTGAAACAAGCTTTAGACGAGGCAAAGAACAAAGATAAAATCGGCAAAGACTTGGCAGACATACCAAAAAACAGGATAGGATACGAGGATAAATACATAGAGACAATCAGCAAATTCCTGCCAAAAGAAATAGAACTGCCTAAAATTCTCAAGTACGATAAAAAAAATAACATACTTATCATTTCTGATGTAAAGAAAGGAGGTGTTCTTCTTGAAGAATCGCTTCTCAATGGAAATTTCAATGTCAAAACCGCGTATAATCTTGGAAAATTTCTCGGCTTGTCGCATAAAAGCACAATTGGCAGAAAAATAACAATAAGGGGCTCTGAAGAAAATGACGCAGATAACTGGGAGATTTTTCTAAAAATGAGGACTAAGGGGATATTACAAAAAGAAAAATTTTCAGATGATGTGGTAAAAAATGTTAATAATGTTTATGAGGATGTAAAATCCAATCATACAAATAATGTTGTCATAAATATGGACTGCTGCCCTAAAAACGTGTTTGAAAGGAAAGACGGCTCCATTGGATTGGTAGATTTTGAATTGGCATCAGGTATAGGTGACCAAGCCTATGACCTTGGATTTTTAATTGGGCACTATTTCTTAATGGGTGTCATTGGGAGAGATAATATAAAAGATGCAATCTATGCCGTTAAAGAAATCTTGAAAGCATATGATGAGCAGATGAAAAATTTGAAAGATGAGGAGCATGATAAAAGAGTTATTAAATATTCCGGGATGGTAATGATATATAGGGTTACTGGCTCAAGTCCTGCTCCCTATATTAAGCCCGAAGTTATACATTTAGTAAAAGAAACAGGATTTTGTTTAATTATAAATGAATTTGAGAAATGTTTTGATAGTTTATTCAGATATCTAGCACAGAATTTGACAATATGAAATCTATAGATATTATAGTGGAACCAGAAAGAGTAGACAGATACAAGAAAGGCATTAAGTATAGTTTCCCAAATTGTGCTGCTGTCATTTTGTTGAGGACTGACGATGATAAGAACATACTAGTTGATACAGGAGGGTACGGGCATCAGAAGAGAGTTGTAGATGGATTAAGAAGAAAAGGATTAAATCCAGAAGATATTCATTATGTGATATTAACTCATTCCCATTTTGACCACAATGCCAATATTTATCTATGTAGTCGTGCACAATTAATACAGGAAAGATGGTTGGTCTCTATAGCTGATGGGAAAACTATTAAATATGGCAGAAAAGAGGAACTTCCACCTATTGGTGCTAAGGGAATTCGATTAATAAAAACGCCAGGTCATACAGAAGATAGCATTTCTGTTCTGGTTAGGCACAAAAATAAAAAGTATGCGATAGTTGGAGATGCGGTTAAAGGCTCTTTAATAAGAGCAGGACTGATAAAGAGAGAATATAGTAATTCGCAGGATTATCTTAATAATATGAAAAAGCTATTTAGGATATCCAACGTTATTATTTCTGGGGATGATGGACTAATAGAAGGAGAAACTTTTACAGAACTAAAAAAATTATTAAAAAATGTTAAGATAGAAAGATAAACTTTCATGTTTATTCTAAATATTTATTTCACTACCCTTTTATACAAATCCTTCAATTCATTAATCTCTACAGCCCTCAGCAAAAACAGAAGTGCAGTGTAGGCTATTCCTGATATGGCAAATATAACGGCCGTTTTTAAAAATATATTAAAAGATAGTATAGTGTTTAGGAGCAATATAACAAAAATCATTCCAGCGCCTGCGATCAAGGTTTTTATCCAGATTTTTATCGGGAATCTTATCTCAATAAATTTCCTTATTTCTTTCAAGCTCATCGCCATCATTATAAAATAACTTAAAGTTGTTGTTATTGCCGCACCCATTATTCCAATTATTGGAATTAAGATTAAATTGCCGATTAGATTAAAAATAGCTGCAGTAAAAAGTATCTTGCTGTTAATCTGAGGTTTTCCTATGCCGGAAAAGAAATACATACATATGCCATTTAAAGTACCAAAAATAAATCCAAATATCAAAATTTTCATGGCGGCACTTGCTAACAAATATTCTTTTCCAAAGAAAGTATTTATCAGAAGATCAGTAAAGGAGGACATCATAAAAGCTAGAGGCACTATAATGATGATAGAATACTTAAACAAGGATTCCATGCCCGCTTTTAACAAAGCATACTTTTTTTTTGCCCACAATTCAGCTGTTAAAGGAACCAAAATCCCATTTATCGCCCTTGGAAAGTATATCAGCAAATTCGCTGTTGGAAAGGCAATATTATACAAAGCAACATCCTTCAAACTTGTAAAATAAGTCAATACAGTGGAGTCAGTATAGCCAAATATCATGCTTCCCATGCCCGTAGTCATTACAAAAAAACTATATTTTGACAGTTTTTTAAATAGGATTTTATTCAGAATAAATTTTGATTTGCTGAATTCCGGAAAAACAATTTTTGTGAGTATGGGAGTGAATACCAACAGCAGAATAACTGGGGCAAAAATATAGGCAATTACGGGGCTTAATATCCCATAATTTAATACAAGCCCTATAAAGACTATTGCTATTATAAGGGACATTCTTATTACCTCAATTCCAGCAAAAAGCATCATCTTTTGAAAGCCTTGAAATGAGAATTTTAGAATGAAAACAAAACCATCAATAAAAAATGCTATTGCCATCAGTTTAAGGACAATGCTCGCCTGCGTACTGTGGAAGAAATGCACGCTTAGATAGTTAGAGAGCAAATAAATTAAAACAATAAAAATTGTGTTTGTTATTAGCTGTACAATCGAGACATAAATAATAGAGCTTTTTATAAGGTCATTCTTTTCTTCATGCTGCAGCTCTGGAATAAATTTTATAAGAGCCTTGTCAAATCCTAAATTCTTAAATATTCCCCAAAGCCCTAAAAATGAGAAAACAGCGTAGAATAAGCCAAACTCTTCCATGCTTAAATATTTCGCAAGCAAAACCCTTACAATATACCCTAGGAATGCAGCCAACATAGTTAGAATAAAAACGGTTGTTACGCCTTTGACAGCAAGTTTTGTATAGTTCTTCATATACTTAAGGCAAAAAACAAAGTTTTTAAGTATTTATCTATTTTTCAACTTTGATAGGCAAAAATGACAAAAAAACTGAAAGTCGGGGTAATAGGCGCAGGAGCAATGGGAAGAAGCCACGCAAGAGTTTATTCTGACATGCCTAACGTGGAATTAGTTGGAATTTGCGACAAAGATGAAAAAGTAGCCGGTGAAATAGCCAAAAAGTATAATGCAAAATCATTTACATATTATAGAGAAATCGATTGCGAGTTAGATGCTGTTTCAGTCTGCGTGCCCACAAAACTGCATAAGGATATTGCTTTGTTTTTTATTAACAAAGGTATTAATGTAATTATTGAAAAGCCAATTGCCAGCAGCATGGAAGAATCCAAAATTCTTATTGAAGCTGCTAAAAAAAATAATGTCAAATTAATGGTTGGGCATGTGGAAAGGTTTAATCCAGTAGTCACAGAAATTAAAAAAAGGCTCGAAAATAATGAGCTGGGAAAGATATACAGCATAACCGCATTCAGGTTCAGCCCGTTTCCCCATAGGGTGATAGATGTCGGAGTTACGACCGATTTGGCTGTTCATGACATTGACATTGTGATGTACCTTAACAACGCTAAAATAAAGAGGATTTATGCAGAAACCGGGCAGAGAATACATTCAAGCCATGAGGATATGCTTAATGCAATTATAAAATTTGATAATAATGTGACTGGCACAATAAGCACAAACTGGCTTACGCCAAAAAAGGTCAGGGAACTAAATATTACTGGCGAAAAGGGCATGTTTATTGCGGAGTATTTGACGCAGGAGCTATATTTCTATAAAAATCAATTTGCCGAAAAAAATTTTGATTATTCAAAAGGGATTAAGAGCGTTGTCGAGGGTGATATGGTAAAAATCAAAATCAGCAATAAAGAGCCTTTGCTTGCGGAGCTTGAGGAGTTTGTTGATTGCATCATCAAAGACAGGAAGCCTATGGTAAGCGGCGATGACGGGCTTAAGGTGCTGGAGATAGCATCAAAAATGCTCGAAGCGGCAAAAACAAACAAGGTGGTGTTCTTATGAAAAATGTTTTAGTGGTTGGATTAGGGGAAATAGGAAGCGCCCTATGCCAAGTAATAGACGAATCTGGAAAATATAAATTATTCAAAAAAGATACGGATGACATCAAAATAAGAGAGGATATTGATATCATGCACATATGCATTCCTTATATGGGCAGTTTTGCTGATATAGTTGCCAATTACATTAAAAAATACAATCCTAAGCTTATTGTAATAAATTCAACTGTAAGACCGGGCACTACAAAATCAATTTATGATAAAACTAAAAAAAACATAGTTCATTCTCCTGTAAGGGGAAAACATCCTAAAATAAAAGACGGTTTGCTGCTTTTTGTCAAGTTTATTGGCCCTGCAAGCAAAGAAGCGGGAGAAGCTGCAAAAGAGCATTTTCAGTCATTGGGTATAAAGGCAGAGGTTGTGAAATCGCCAATGGAAACAGAGCTTGGCAAGCTTTTTGATACGACATACTACGGATTGTGCATAGCATATCATCAGGAAATGGAAAGAATATGCAGGAAATTTGATGCAGATTTTGGACAGACAGTTACAAGATTCAATGAAACATACAATGACGGCTGTAAAGTAATAAATCCGAATGTTGTAAGGCCTGTCTTGTACCCGGGATTCATAGGTGGGCATTGCGTTATGCCCAACATAGGAATATTAAAAAAAGATGTCAGATCGGAGTTTCTTGACGCCATAGAGAAGTCTAACGATTCAAAGAGAAAAGAATCAGAAAAAAAATGAAAATTCTTACGGTTGTTGGCGCCAGGCCTAATTTCATAAAACTGGCGCCTTTGTCAAAGGAGCTGGGAAAAAACTTTGAGGAAATAATAGTCCATACAGGGCAGCATTATGATTTAGAGATGTCAAAGGTTTTTTTTGATCAGTTAGATATCCAAAAACCCGATTATAACCTCGAAGTTGGCTCTGGAAGCCATGCAAAACAAATTGGCCGTATTATCATGAGGCTTGAGAGGGTTCTAATCAAGGAAGATCCCAGCCTGGTTCTTGTCTACGGCGACACCAATTCAACGCTGGGAGGGGCTTTATGCGCTGCAAAATTAGGAATAAAGGTATGCCATGTGGAATCCGGGATGAGAAGCTACGACAAAATTCCTGAGGAAATAAACAGGGTTGTTGTTGATCATGTATCTGATATATTTTTCTGCACAACAGAAACAGCGGTTAATAATCTGAAAAATGAGGGAATAACAAAAAATGTTTTTTTAGTCGGGGACCTTATGATGGATGCTTTGGTAAGCCACATCAGGATAGCTGAAAAAAATTCCAATATACTAAAAGAATTGGGATTAAAAAGAAATGAGTATATGCTAGCCACCATACACAGGGCGGAAAATACAGAGGATAAGCTAAAGCTAAAATCTATACTCAGTGGGCTTATCAGCTCAGGGGAAAAAATAATACTTCCTCTACACCCCAGGACAAAAAAACACCTTCAGGCTTATTCCTTGACTGGAAAAATAGAGAAATCCAACATAAGAATTATCAGGCCATTGCCATATCTTGACATGCTCGTATTGGAAAAAAATTCCGGAAAAATAGTAACAGACTCAGGAGGGGTTCAAAAAGAGGCTTATTTCTTCAAAGTGCCGTGCATAACATTAAGGACAGTCACCGAATGGAAAGAAACCGTTGAAAATGGGTTTAACGCCCTGGTCGGCTCAGACAGCTCAAAAATACATAAAGCCATAAAAAACTTTAAAATAAGCAAAAATCATATGCAATTTTATGGAAATGGCAACGCTGGCAGGAAGATAGCGGATATACTGGTTAAATTAAAAGGCAAGATCCAATAAAATGAAATGCTGCTTTACATACAATCACTTTAAGGAGTGCATCAATCTGGGTAAAAAACTCGGCTTTTCTTTTTACTCAATGCACGATTACCTGAAGGAGCATCCAAAAAAAAAATTTATTGTCATGAGGCATGATGTGGACTTGTCGTTAAAACACGCGCTTATAATGGCAAAAACGGAAAAATACTTGGGCATAAAATCCACTTATTTTATAAGAAACACGGGGATTTATAACCCGTTTTATGAAAAAAATCTTGGGATTATGAGGCAGATATCAAAACTCGGGCATGAAATAGGAATTCATTACGATTCCGGCAGTTTATCTGCAAATGACTTTAAATCATTTTTTTTAAGCCAAAAAAAGGATTTTGAGCTTTTTATCGGCAAAAAAATATTCGGGGCAGCTGTTCATAAAAGGAAAGATGTTAATTCATCTGAGCCGGGCAAACTGAATATTGTAGAGGGCTTATTGCCGTCTCTTGATTTAGAGTACGATGCCTATTCTGATGCGTTCATGAAAGATATAAAATTCATTTCTGACAGCAAATGCCGCTGGAGAGAGGGATGCATGTGCAATCATATAAAGAAAGAAACTAAACTATGCATTCTAACCCACCCTATCTGGTGGTCTGCCACAACCACTTCACTTGTAAGCATCATGGAGGAGCTTTTAGAATAAAATTTATTTAAATGCCAGAATGCCTATAACTTCTTTAACAGTCGTAAATTTTTTCCTGTATTTAAACGCGTTCTTGGCAATCATTCTGAATTGATTGGCTTTGTTTTCATCACCTATGCTGTAGGAAAGCCAGTATTCAACCAGTGAATCAAGATTAGGAAAAGTCACGGGATTTTTAAACTTGAAAATCTGAACATTGCCAAAATTCTCTTTGAGAAATGGTATGGCGAAGTTTTCGAAAAATCCTTTGTGCATTCTGGGCAGTTTCCCTATTTTGCTGTGCAAGTCCAGTAAAGCCTTGTTATTGTCTATGCCCGGCCCGCAAATGAAGAGTTTGCCGCCATTTTTTAAGAGGCTTTTCAGCTGTCTTATAGTTTCTTCAGGCTTTTTGCTGTAGTAAATTGCGAAGCACGAGATTATGATGTCAAACTTTGGGAATTTTTTTAATTTGCCATGCATTTCCCCCATAGAGGACAATACCAATCTTACATTATGATTTTTCCCCTTCAATGCGCCCTTGATGTAATTAAGAGATTCCCTTTTAACATCCACTCCTACAATAATGCCTTTTGTTTTTTCCGCTATGGGGACAAGCTGTTTCCCTGTGCCGCAGCCAACATCTAAAACAGACTCGCTGCCTTTTATTTTTAAGATATCAAGAATCCATTTATTGATGTCATATCTGGCATATTTTTCATGCGTTAGTATTCTCTTCTGAAGCTTTTCCTTGTCAGTATTTATGTTATTGTCCATTTTATTATTTCGCGGCTTCCAGGAATCTTTTTGCAATTGCCCTATAACTGTAATGTTTAACTGCGGCATTGCAGGAATTTTCCCCCATCTTCTGCCTTAATTCTTTGTCTTTTATCAGCTTTACAAGGCATTGCTTCAGCATTTTTTTGTTGTTGAACGGGAATTTAAACCCATTGTTATGCGAAACAAGGTGGGGCATCTGCCAGTCCACCATCACAATCGGCAATTTGCACGCCATTGCTTCAATAATAGAAACAGAATTGTTTGCAGGCCACACCCCTATGTCAGCCATGCTGTAGTATACAGGCAGCTCCTTTCTCTTTGCAAAGCCGTTGAATATTATTTTATTGCCCAGATTCAATTTTTTTGACAGGCTTTTCAACTCATTCATGTACTCTTCATCGCCTTCTCCCACAATAAGGAGGGTTGTCTTGTAATCCTTGTAAATTTCATTAAAGGCATTCATAAGAAGTTCAAGGTTTTTTCTCCTGAATATAGTGCCTACAAACATAATAATTGCCTCGTCTTCTTTTATGCCCAGTCTTTTTCTTAATTTAACACCCTCATTTTTTCTATAATTATACAAGTCCGTATCAACCCCCAGCTCAATCAATTCAATTTTTTTTGGGTTTACTTTATGCGTTTTTATCAGAAATTCCCTTGTCGGCTTTGTGACAGCTATCACTTTATCCGCTTTTCTGAAATTATAGTCAATTAAAAATTTTCTAAAGCCGAAATATTCGATATTCCTGATAATCGTCTTAATCTTTCCGGGAATTTTGTGGTAAAAGTCGTGCTGGTCCACAACAAGCTTAAAGCCAAGATTTTCTTTATAAAAGGCAGCCTGGCATGACAGCCCCTGCCTGCTTTCATGGGCAAAGACTATGTCAGGCTTTATCTCTTCCAGTGTTTTTTTTACCCCTTTGCATAGTATAAAATCGTTATATTCAATGTAATGTGGCAGCCAGTGCACCTTCAAGCCGTCAATAACGGAAAACCTGTTTTTTCTTCTCCTGCCTGTATATTTAATGCCAGAATCTTTAAACATCTTTTCTATATTACTAAAAGGATATAGCATATCAGAGGCTATAACATATACATCATGACCCATTTTCTTATGCTCTTTTGATATGTAGTACTCCTGG
>Ga0209542_10021167_pt1 | contig 10218 bp, 9 predicted proteins | sample RifCSPhighO2_01_FD_184028 | JGI IMG/M metagenome (GOLD analysis project Ga0209542, IMG submission 184028) | Soil microbial communities from Rifle, Colorado - Rifle CSP2_plank highO2_0.1 (SPAdes) (version 2) | ecosystem: Environmental > Terrestrial > Deep subsurface > Rock core/Sediment ...
ACCCGACTCGCTCGCTCCAGCGGCGAGCTCGCTAAGGAGTCGGCGCGGTTTTCCGCATTCGCGGAACCGAGCAAACCGCGCCGACTATTGTCGCGAATGCGCACATACCTTTTTCTTCCCCGGCATGTTAGGAGAAAAAAGATTACGGTCGCCTCCACATTGTTTCAAAATCATGATCCCTCGTTTGTGTATCTCCGGTGGTTAGAGGAGAAAGTAGATAGAAAGGAAGAAAAAGAGCGCTTGAAACGGGATTCCGATTAAGGGGTAGGGACCGAGGTGGAGGCGCGTATGGAAAAAATTGTGGAGCCGTTGGGTGGGCTTGAGAAATTCCGCCCTTCGGGTGAAATAGACGCCTTGCAAGAAGTCAGGAAGGACCGAACCCGCGGATATGAGAACAATATTGAAAAGCGCGGGCCACGATTCTGGCCATGAAAAAAAGAGCAAAACACCGAATCCGATACACGCGTCAATTCCGAACCGGAGAACATCTTTCCAAAATACTCTGTCAGAAAAATTCCATCGGATCGCATCCGGATTTTGTTTATGCTCGTCTGGAACCGAACGGAGATCGTAGTCCCAATGGGGAATTGCGTCCGCAAGGTAGTGGGACGCAAGCGACACCAAAAAAAGAAGCGCGGGGTGCGCTGAAGCAATGGGTCTTGTGATTGCGCCCGCAATCACGATATGGGTCGCGAGGGTCATACGGATAAGTATAAAGTGAAAAGTTAAAAGTGAAAAGTGGGGAAAAGAAAAGAGCGCCCGTGGGCGCTTTTGACTATGAGGTGGGGAGTTCGAGGTATTTTCGAATCGTATTGAGATTGGTTCCCGACGATATGACAAGATCTCCATGTTCGTCTATATCTATATTTTTCAGTGCGGTGGCCGGAGAGTTGATGCGAATTTTGACCTCTTGTTCGATCAACACTCTCAATGCGTCTATAACGTTTTTATCAGCGACGATGGCCCAGTGGAGTTCGATAGAACGTTGATCGATCGGGAAATGGCTAATGGGCAGCTGCTTATTGAGGCGCTCCACTACGCCTTTTCGTCCTTCCATCATGTGCCGCTTCGTGTCCACTTCCTTCATTATCCTCTTGAAGGTGTTGATATTCATTTTGATCTCCTTGCTCGGTGCTGATTTAATCGGTATCATAGCGCTATTCCCATGTCAAGTTTAGAAAAAAAGCGCAGGTTATGCGCTTGCTTTTGCCGGAGTTAGCTCAAGGAAGGAACGAATACTTTCGAGTGGAATATTGTTATGGATGAATAGCGTTCCATCTACTCCAAGGGAAGTATTGTGCGGAACTCGGTCATCGACAACAATTTTTACTCCTCCGTCTGCGAGCTTGTTGAGTGCCTCGGTCAACTGTTCGTCGCCGAGAACACGGTATATAAAATCAGTATATTGCGCATCGGTTATTACGGAACTCTTAGCTACAGGCAGCTTTGTTTGGAGGCGCGCAATGTTCTCTTGCATCATTTGTGCTGCTTCACGCAGTCTTCTTGATTTTTCAATAAGCTCATGAATCTTCATGAGGATTCCTCCTTGAAAAGGTTCTTGAATATTCGTATCATGTGAATACTTTTATGTCAAACAAAAAAGAAAACCGAATATACATTACCACCGCGATCGACTATGTAAACGCGCGGCCGCATATTGGGCACGCCTTAGAAAAAATTCAGGCGGATGTGATTGCGCGCTACTCGCGCAAAAAAGGATTTGATACGCGCTTTCTCGGGGGCACAGACGACAACGCCTTGAAAAACGTTTTGGCGGCCAAGGCGGCGGGAGTTTCCACAAAAGAATTCGTTGATAAAAATGACGAGGTATTCCGGGGGCTCAAAGATGCGCTTGGTATTACGTGGGATGACTTTATTCAGACAACGGAGGAGCGGCATAAAATTGGCGTTGAGAAATTCTGGCGCGCGTGTGATCCAGAAGATATTTATAAAAAAGCATATAAGGGGCTCTATTGCGTTGGATGCGAAGAATTTAAGACGGAAAAGGACTTGACAGAAGGAAAGTGTCCGGAACATCCAAATACGCCTCTCGAAGAAGTTGAAGAGGAAAATTATTTTTTCCGACTCTCGGCATACGGCAAAAAGTTAAAAATCTTGATTGAATCGGACGAGCTGAAAATCATTCCGGAATCGCGCAAAAACGAGATGCTGTCGTTTATCAATCAAGGGCTCGAAGATTTTTCGATTTCCCGTTCGCGCGCGCGCGCTCAAAATTGGGGAATCCCGGTTCCTGATGACCCGGATCAGGTCGTCTATGTCTGGTTTGACGCATTGCTAAGTTATATTACCGCGCTTGGCTACGGCGCGGACAGCGCGCTTTTCAGGAAGTATTGGGAGGAAAATGACAACATTCTCCACGTAATCGGCAAGGGAATCACGCGCTTTCACGCGATCTATTGGCCCGCGATGCTTTTGTCCGCGCAAGTAAAATTACCCCGGACGATTTTTTCTCATGGCTATATAACAATCGAAGGCCAGAAAATTTCAAAATCAGTCGGGAATGTGGTTGATCCGTATGACCTTGTGAAAGAATTTGGTGCCGAAACCGTCCGCTATTTCCTCCTGCGGGAAATTCCGGCGCATTCTGACGGCGATTTTTCGCGCACGCGCCTCATCGAGCGCTACAACGGGGATCTCGCAAATGGGATTGGAAATTTAGTTGCGCGCGTTGCGACTCTCGGCGAAACCGTGAGCCCGCTTCCTTTTGATTTTAAGAAAGATATTGATACGAGCGTAGATGCAGTATCTGATGAAACATTCAAAAAATATGAGGCATATATGGAGAATTTCCGCTTGAATGAAGCGCTTGGCGTGGCCTGGGAGCTTATTTCATTTACAGACCGCTATATCAACGATAAAAAACCGTGGGTCTTGAAAGAGGGTCCGGAATTTGAACGTACGATAAAAAATGCGGCATATCTCATTGGGACGATTACAAATCTCATCGAACCCTTTTTACCGAGCACTGCGGAAAAAATACGGCAGCAAATCTCATTTAGGGATTCGGTGTTTGAAATAAAAAAAGGCGCGGGGATTTTTCCACGCGTTCCTTGAGACACGATGCCCCCGAAGCTTTTTGACATTCATACCCATGTTCAGTTTGCAGCATTTTCGGAAGATGCAGATATTGTGATTCGTCGCGCGCTTGATGCGGGTATTTGGTTGGTAAACGTCGGGACCCAGCGCGATACATCGCAAAATGCCATTGAAATAGCAGAGCGGTACGCGGAGGGAGTATACGCAACCGTCGGCCTTCATCCGATTCACACAGAACAGTCGTATCATGACGAACAGGAATTAGGAATTACGAATAAGGAATCAGGGTACGGCTTTTCGTCTCGTGGGGAAGAGTTTGATTACGGGTACTATAAAAAACTAGCAGGGCATCCAAAAGTTGTGGGGATTGGAGAATGCGGACTCGATTATTATCGGCTCGCGGAAGAAACAAAGAAAAAACAAGAAGCGGTATTTCTCGAGCATATACGCCTTGCGCAAGAGGTCGCAAAACCCCTGATGATTCATTGTCGAAGGGCGTTTTCTGATCTTATCCGCGTTCTCGAGCACCACAAAAACGATTTGCCGGATCCGCGGGGTATTATTCATTTTTTTTCTGGCTCTGTTGAGGACGCAAAAAAACTTCTTGATCTCGGATTTTCTTTTTCTTTTGGCGGCGTTATTACGTTTGTCCGCGACTACGATGATGTTCTAAAATTTATTCCGCTCGAGAAAATTCTTTTAGAAACCGACGCACCCTACGTCGCGCCAGCGCCCTATCGCGGAAAGCGCAATGAACCGTTATATATCGAAGAAGTCGCAAAAAAACTTGCGGAGGTGAAAGATGTTTCGACTGATGATGCGGCTCGTATAACAACACAAAACGCACGCAGTATCTTCGGCATCTGAAGAATTTTTTCCCTTGTTTTGTTGATGCGCGCCCGCTACAATTGAGCGTATGGATAGATACAATCCTTCCAAAATAGAGGCGAAATGGAAAAAGAAGTGGCTCTCGGCAAAGATCTACGAGCCGGATTTTCTTGCCCCGTTAGAAGTAAGCCCCGACGTGACGTCGGGGCTGCCGCTGCGTAAGTGTAGCGGACTTCTAACGGGGGGAGCCGTGAAAAAGCCATTCTATAATCTCATGATGTTTCCGTATCCCTCGGCTGAAGGGCTCCATATCGGCGGGGTGCGGACGTTTACAGGCGTTGATATTTATGGCCGTTTTAAACGAATGCAAGGGTATGATGTTTTCGAGCCGATCGGCCTTGACGGTTTTGGAATCCATTCGGAAAATTATGCATTGAAAATCGGCAAGCATCCGGCGAAACTTGCAACGGTGACGGAGAAAAATTTCTATCGTCAGCTCTCGGAAATCGGAAACGGATTTGCGTGGCAGGAACGTCTCGAGACATACGATCCCGATTATTACAAGTGGACCCAGTGGATTTTCATCCAGCTGTTTAAGCACGGGCTCGCATATCGGAAAAAAGCCGCGGTCAATTGGTGTCCGTCGTGCAAAACCGTTTTGGCGGACGAACAAGTGATCGCGGGAAAATGCGAACGATGCAGTACTACCGTCGAAAAGCGTGAGCTTGAACAGTGGTTTTTCAAAATTACGGATTACGCAGAGCGGATGCTCAAAAATATCGAGAAAATTGACTGGGACGCGAAAGTAAAGATTGCGCAGAAAAATTGGATAGGGAAATCCGAGGGCGCGGAAATTGATTTTGAGATTCGCGCGGGCGCAAAACCGAATTTTGTTCTTCTTCATGGGTATAAAGGGTCTCCCACCGGAGTTTTTCTTCCATGGCTCAAACGGGAGCTTGAGTCACGGGGATACCGCGTTAGTGTCCCCCAGCTTCCCAACACGGAAAATCCGACGGTTCTCGAGCAGGTAGCGTATGTGTTGAAAAACATACCATTTAATGAGAGTACCGTGTTACTTGGCCATAGTCTCGGCGCTCCCGTTGCGATAAAAGTTGTCGAAGGGCTTTCAAAACCTATCAGAAAACTTGTCCTTGCCGCGGGATTTGTCACGCCTAAATTCAAGGATAAATCACGGCCGTTCGAATACACATTTGATTGGAAATTCGATTTCGAAAAAGTAAAAAGAAATGTTCGCGAGGTTGTGCTTCTTCGCGCCCAAAATGATTCTGCGGTGGCGGCTGAACGCGTGGAAGAGGTTCACAAAAAACTTGGCGGCACAATCGTTGATTTTGTCGCTCAAGCCGACCACGTGACCGGAGAAAAAGAGCCGGAAGTATTACGCCGCACGCTTGATGCGCTCACCGTTTTCACCACGCGCCCCGACACGCTTTTCGGCGCGACATATATGGTTCTGGGGCCGGAACATCCTCTGATTAAAAATTTTCAATTTTCAATTTTCAATTTTCAAGAAGTTGAGGCGTATGTAAAAAGTGCAAAGGCAAAATCTGATGAGGAACGAATCGCTGAAGGGAAAGAAAAAACTGGTGTTGAGCTTAAGGGGATTAAAGCGATAAATCCGGCGACCAAAGAAGAAATTCCGATATTTGTCGCGGACTACGTGTTGGGGCACGTTGGCACCGGCGCCATTATGGCGGTTCCGGCGCACGACCAACGCGATTTTGATTTTGCAAAGAAATTTAAACTTCCTATAAAAATTGTTATTTGTCCACATTGGCCGGAAAAGACGTGTCCGCTTCTTGATACGGCTTATACCGGTGAGGGGCACCTTGTTGATTCCGGTGCGTTTGACGGGACGCCGTCAAAAGAAGCACGGAAAAAGATTTCTGATTTTGTGCGCGGCGTATGGAAAATTCAGTATCGCTTGCGCGACTGGCTGATTTCGCGCCAGCGCTATTGGGGTCCTCCGATTCCCATGATTTTTTGCGAATCATGCAATTGGCAGCCCGTTCCGGAAGGTGATTTGCCGGTTAAATTGCCGTTTGTAAAAAATTTCCGTCCAACCGGATCCGGCAAGTCGCCGCTCGCATCAGTAAAATCATTCTACGAAACAAAATGCCCGAAATGCGGGAAGAGGGCGCGGCGCGAGACCGATGTTTCTGACACGTTTTTGGATTCCGCGTGGTACTTTTTGCGGTATCCTTCGGTAGACGAAAAAAAACATTCGTGGAATCCGGCAACAACAAAAAAATGGCTTCCGGTGAATATGTATATCGGAGGACTCGAGCATTCGGTTTTGCATCTTTTGTATTCGCGCTTTATCACGATGGCACTTCATGATTTTGGGTATCTTTCATTTGAAGAGCCCTTTACGACATTTATCGGACACGGCCTTATCACAAAGGACGGCGCAAAAATGTCAAAGTCAAAGGGGAACGTGGTAAATCCCGACGAGTATATTCGCGCCTACGGCGCGGATGCGATGAGAATGTATTTAGCATTTTTGGCGCCATTGACCGAAGGCGGAGATTTTCGGGACTCCGGGATTAAGGGAATCACGCGTTTTTTGGAGCGCGTGTGGAAATTCGCGAGTGAGATTAAGTTTGAAAAAATAAAAGGCCGCGGGGCGTCCGATTCCGAAATCGAAAAGGCGGTAAACGAAGCGGTGAAAAAAGTGACGAAAGACACGGAACGCCTTCAATATAATACCTCGATATCTGCGCTTATGGTCCTTATAAATATATTCGAAGAAAAAAAAGAGCGTGTTACTCTACGCCAGTTCAAAATATTTCTAAAACTCCTTGCGCCGTTTGCGCCGTTTATGGCAGAAGAATTGTGGCAGCGTCGCGCCGCCAGTTACCAGTTACCAGTTATCAGTTACCGATCAATCCATTGCGAGCCATGGCCGAAATATGACGAGGCAATTCTTAAAGAAAGCTCGTTTGATCTGATAATTCAAGTGAATGGAAAAGTGCGCGGAAAAATTTCTTTGCCGATAGGCGCAACAGAAGTCGAAGCCCGTGAAGCCGCGCTAAAAATTCCGTCCGTGAATCAATTTGTTTCTGGTGAGCCGAAGCGCGTCATCTTCGTCCCCAATAAACTCATCAATTTTGTGGTGTAAACGATATGAATGAGTTTCCAGGGAAACCTCAATACTCTGATGCCGAATTGGAAGCATTGAGGACAATGTTTAAAAAAGATCGAAGACCAACCCGAGAAGAGTTAGAGAACTTTATTGTTACAGAAGAGTATTGGGATACAGCTCTTGCGTTATATCGCCGAGACCGACAATGGATGATTGAAACAGCCGCAAAATCACGAGACAAAGCTACATCGTATCGAGGATTTAAGGTTGGTGCTTCAGCTATGGGGATAGAACCAAATCTTTCTCCCAACGAACCCGTTCTGTATTATTCCGGTAATTTCAAATATTCTCCTGGCGAAGTTAAGGGAGAAGACAAACGATGTGCTGAAAGAAATGTGCTTGATGCTGCAAAGGGACGAGCAAAAGTTATTGTGGCGCTGGTCGCCGTATCAAAAGAAACACATACAGGGGATCCGACCAAAGCACACGATATTCTTCATCCCTGCAAAGATTGTAGGGATGTGTTTAGAAAACATCTTGCTGAAGGGTTTATGAGAGAAGATAGTATTATTTGTAATATAAATGATGCTGGAAAAGAAATTAAAATAGAGGAAAGAACACTGAAAGACCTGCTCGATTTATACTCGGATGATACATAAATTTCGTCGTTTGATTTATGGTTTTTGACTTTTCGGTTTGTCGGTGATAGTTTTTGCATAGGACAATCGCACGGAGGATACGGCATGAATTCAGAAAGAAAATTCTCTCTGCGCGCGAGGTTGCAGATTCTACTGCCGTTCATATTGCATTTGGTCTTTTTGTCTCTTGTACTTATTTTTTTGAGTTTCAAGGGCGTTTTTGGTTCCACGGTGCGTATAGTCATTCAATTTATCGGTAGTATTGTATGGGCGGGTTTTTGGGGGTGGCGCGCCGATCGTCAGTACTGGGAACAAAAACCGATTGGGAAGATTCGCCGAATCCTTCTTGGCTGGTAATACTGCGCTCATACCGCAGTATTTTTGTGATCGGATAACCTTTTTCCATACAGATTTCGTTCTATATATATGTGCGGCATTGTTGGCTACATCGGCAAGAAAAACGCGGTTGAGGTCGGCGTTGATGGGCTTCGGGCGCTCCAATATCGCGGATATGACTCCGCGGGCCTTGCGTTTTTGAATGGGGGAAAAATCGTTTCTGCGCGCGCCGTGGGAAAGATTGAAAATCTCGAGGAGTTGATTGATCCCTCATGGAATTCGGGGCTCGGTATTTTCCATACGCGCTGGGCAACGCACGGAGGCGTTACAGAAGAAAATGCTCACCCGCATTCTGATTGCTCGGGCGATATTTCGCTTTGTCATAATGGTATCATCGAGAATTTCAAGGAACTGAAAGAAGGTCTTATTGTAAAAGGCCACTCATTTACATCCGAAACCGACTCCGAAGTTATTCCGCACCTCATTGAAGAGGAGATGAAGGGGAAGGTATCGTTTCAAGATGCATTTTTTGGTGCACTTTCAAAAATAAAAGGAACATACGGAATTGCCGCGGTTTCGGCGAAATATCCCGACATACTCCTTGCCGCTCGGAATTTCAGTCCGCTTTTGGTTGGAGTCGGCGATGGGGAACGAATTGTCGCATCAGACGCTTCTGCGATTTTGAAGCATACGCCGCAGGTCGTCTATCTTGATGACGGCGAAGTCGCAATTCTTACTTCGTCGTCGCACCAAATTTATGATCGCTCGCGTGTATTGCGGAAAAAACCGGAGCATACGATCGAGTGGTCGCTTGAGGAAGCGAAAAAAGGCGGGTTTTCGCACTTCATGGAAAAGGAGATTCATGAAGAGCCGGAGGCAATTGAAAATTCGATCCGCGGGAGAATGATTTTGCAGGAAGGCATGGCAAAACTCGGAGGGATTCAGGCAAAAGAGGAGATTCTACGCTCGGCAAAAAGAATTTTAATCTCCGCGTGCGGCACTGCGTACTTTGCGGGCCGCGTCGGAGAATATATGCTCGAAGAATACGCCGGGATTCCGACAGAAGTGGATATTGCGTCTGAGTTCCGGTACCGGAAGCCCGTGTTTCGCGAGGGCGACGTATTTTTTGCGATTTCCCAGTCGGGCGAAACCATTGATACCCTTGCCGCGATCCGCGAGGCAAAGGAAAAGGGCGTTCCGGCGTTCGGAATAGTAAACGTTGTTGGTTCGACCATTGCGCGCGAAACCGACGCCGGAGTGTATCAGCACGTAGGGCCGGAAATAGGCGTTGCATCGACAAAAGCGTTTACGTCTCAAGTCGCGATTTTGGCGCTTCTTTCGGTGTATCTCGGCAGGATGCGGGAGATGTCACTCGTCACCGGCGAACGAGTTTTAGAAGAGCTTGGTCAGATTCCCGGGCGCATGCGCCGCGTGATTGAGCGAGACGATACAAAAACGATCGCGCAAAAATATTTGCATATAAAAAATTTCTTTTTCCTCGGCAGAAAATATAATTTTCCCGTGGCGCTCGAAGGTGCACTCAAATTAAAAGAGGTCTCGTATGTTCACGCCGAAGGTATTGCCGCGGGGGAGATCAAGCACGGGCCAATCGCAATGATCGATAAAAATATTTTATCGGTCGTGATCGCGCCGAGGGACTCGGTCTATGAAAAGATGGCTTCCACTATTCAGGAGATTAAAGCGCGCGGCGGGCCGGTTCTTGCGATCGCGACCGAAGGGGATTCTGATATCGCGGAACTTGCGGATGACGTGATTTTTATCCCTAAAACCCTTGAAATGCTCACTCCGCTTTTGTCCGTTGTCCCGCTTCAGCTTTTTGCGTATCATTTTGGAGTTCTTAAAGGTTTGGATGTCGATAAACCCAGGAATTTAGCAAAGAGCGTTACTGTTGAATAGGATTTCAATATATAAATCGTATGGCGAAACGCATCCGCGGAATTATTGTGTGGGATTTTGACGGGGTTTTATTTGATATTGAGAGATTTCGAAAAAACGCCGAGCATATTTTTGAAAAATACGGTGTACCGCCCGCCGTTTTTCAAGCGGCAATTCTACGTATTAGAAAAGAGGGCGGTCAATTTTCCGTTGCACGTTCGATTCGCATTATGCGCTCTCTTGGTGCTTCGGTTAAAGAGAAGACCATAAGAAAAGCGCTTCATAATCACCTTGCTCTTACCCGATATTTTGCGGCACCCACAGATATTTTCTTGCGACGATTGCGAAATTTAGGGTTTA
>Ga0209542_10021169_pt1 | contig 10218 bp, 6 predicted proteins | sample RifCSPhighO2_01_FD_184028 | JGI IMG/M metagenome (GOLD analysis project Ga0209542, IMG submission 184028) | Soil microbial communities from Rifle, Colorado - Rifle CSP2_plank highO2_0.1 (SPAdes) (version 2) | ecosystem: Environmental > Terrestrial > Deep subsurface > Rock core/Sediment ...
TCGCTTCGGGAAACGGCCAGACGAAGTTATCGAGCAAGGCAATGTCTTTGGGATCAACTCCTGAAGCCACCAGATTTCTCACGCATTCGTCAAAAGCGCACAAAGCGCCCCAATATGGATGAATCTTATTGTACACGGGGTTTAGTCCGTGCGCGACCGCCAGTCCCTTGCCCGACCCCAAAATCGGCTCCACAATAGCCGCGTCATTGGGAGCGTCCCTACTCACACCGGAGTATGGTTTAAGCACACTGGTACCCATCACCTCATGATCATAACGCCTCACGATCGCCTCCTTGGAGCAAACGTTCCAGTGAGCCAAGACTTTCTGAAAAATTTCAAGATAACTGCTTGGTTCGGCGAATTCCGGCTCGGTTAATTCCGGCTCATTCCACACGCCTTCCATCGTGCGCTGTGGCAATCCGTCATGCAAAAATTTCATATCCATATCACAAACGGTTTCTTGGTCAAAAATTATTTTCAATTTCCTGTCCCCGGAAAATTCCCCGATCACCGAGGCCTCGACATTAAAATCTTTAAAAATTTTGCTAATCTTCTCTAAATTCTTCGGATCCACTGCCAGTACCATTCTTTCTTGAGACTCTGACAACCAGATTTCCCAAGGACTTAAGCCCTGGTACTTTAAGGGTACTGAATCTAGCAGTATTTTTGCGCCCAACTCTTCCGCTATTTCACCCACGGCGGAGGAAAGTCCTCCCGCTCCGCAATCGGTTATCGCCCGGATCAATTCATGATCGCGCGCGACTAGAATAGCGTCAAACGTTCTTTTCTCTTCTATGGCGTTGCCAATCTGCACCGCGCTACTGTTTACTTCCTTCGTTATCGCGGTCATCTCGCCTGATGAAAAAGTAGCGCCATGAATGCCATCTCGGCCGGTTCTCCCGCCCACAGTGAGAATCAAATCGCCTTTTTTGGGCTTGCCTTTTTTTGCGTATTTTTTGGGAATCAAACCGTAAGCGCCTACCAGAACAGTCGGCTTGGCCACAAAATCCGGATGAAAATGTAGTGAGCCGTTGTTTGTGGGTATGCCAATTCTGTTGCCATAATCTTTCACGCCACGCACCACTTCTTGTGCCAGCCTGCGGGGGTGGATAGACCCCTCCGGGACATTTTCTTTCGGCGTGTCCAGGGGAGCAAAACAAAAAATATCCGTGGAAATAATGGTCTTGGCGCCTTGCCCGGTTCCGACAATATCACGGAAAACACCGCCTGAACCAGTCATCGCGCCTCCATACGGTTCAATAGCGGAGGGAGAATTATGAGTCTCCCCCTTTCCACATAACGCCCAATCATCAAAAAAACTGATTACTCCAGAGTTGTCTTCAAAAACTGAAATGACTTTTTTTGAATTTATTTTTTTCGTGGCTTCTCGAATCCGCTTCATCAGCGGTGGCTTTTCTACTCCATTTATCACAAGCTTGGCCTTAAAAGTCTTGTGAACGCAATGTTCAGACCAGGTTTGCGCTAACATTTCCACTTCCAGATCCGTTGCGTCGCGCTCGAGTTTCTTGAAATAGTCCTGAATAATTTTCATCTCATCCAAATTGAGCCAGAGCCCTTTCGCGCTCAAATCCAAAAGCTCCTGTTCCGTCATGCCACGAATCGGGATTGTTTTAGTCGCGGTAGCCGTTTCGTTTATGAGAAGTGTTTTTTCAGGTGCATTCAGCGCTGACTGAATAGTTTTATTCATCAAAAGCTGGTCTGTGATGGCTTGGACTTGAGAGGGCTCAAAATCTCCCCGAAAAATATATTTTTTTCCCGTAGCGGAAGCGGTAAGCCCGTCAATTCCCAGATCCTTCACCGCCTGATTTATGGATTCCACTTCAGGGTCCATAACGCCCGGCTTGAAAGCAATCTCCACCACCTTCAAGTCGCGTTCATCAATCACCGTTTTATCCAGCGCGAACTCTTGCCAGATTTTCTCACACAGCAGTTTTTCCGCAATCGTATTTAATATCTTTTCATCATCTATGCCTTCCAATTTATATACTTTGACGACTTGAGCATCTTTTACTTTACCCAAACCCAAAGACAACACGGCTGATCTCACAGCCGCGCCTTCAGCGTCCAAGAATCCTTTTTTTGTAGCAACCTCAATGCGATGGAGCATGGTATAAATTCTTCTCCCCTTAAGATAAGGGGAGGTTGGGTGGGGTTATGATAGCACGAGGCAAGAACGTTGTTGTAAGTAAAAATACTAAAAATCATCAATCTTGCTTGCGGTCATAACTCCCCTTAGTCCCCTCTTATCTTAAGAGGGGAGATTCATACAAATACAACTTCCTTCTTCCCCTCTACAATTTCCCCAATCTCAAACGTTTTTATTTGGTGATTATCAAATACCGCTTTTATCGCTTCGATGTTCTCCAGGCTGCACACCAAAACCATACCCACTCCCATATTAAAAGTCCTTCTCATTTCCTCCACGGCTATTTGCCCCTCCTTCTCAAGAACATTAAAAATTGGCAAAATCTCCCATGTTCCAAGCTTGATTCTTGCCTTGGTATTTTCCGGTAGAATCCTTATGACATTGCCGGGTAAACCACCGCCAGTGATATGGGCGATGCCTTTGATAATTTTTTTTGGAAAAATTTCCCTCAATGACGCCGTATAATTCCTGTGCGGAGTCATGAGCTCCTCACCCAAAGTCTTTCCAAATTCGGCTATGCGATCTGATAGCTTGTACTTTTTGATTTCAAAAAACAATTTATTCACCAGAGAAAATCCATTGGTGTGTAATCCCGAGGACGCCACGCCGATCAAAACATCACCCGGCACGATGCTCTGGCCGGTTATCAGATTATCCAAGTCCACAATCCCGCGAATCGTACCCACCAAATCAAATTCACCGCTTGTGTACACTCCTGGCAACTCCGCGACTTCTCCGAAGTGCAGAATCATGCCGGATGTACGGCAACCGGAAGCCAAACTTTCAACTAAAGAAACTATCATTTTGGGCCATACCTTTGGCACAGCGATATAGTCGCCAAACACAACAGGGATCGCGCCTTGAGCCAGGATGTCGCCGGTGCTATGACCGATCATGTCCAGGCCAACCTGGCTAAAATCTCCTGACATCGTGGCCAGCTTCACCTTGGTACCTACGCTGTCGATGCTTTCGACATCGGCATAATTTTTGTAGCCTAGTATCCCTGCGGCTTTTTTTGTATCAAAAACTGCGCCGAAACTGCCTAATCCCGCCACTACGCAATCAGCGTAAGGAGATTCGGCGTTGCTCGATTTGATAATCTTGGCAAATTCGTCCTTGGCCTGTTCGTAGGCATCTATATCAACCCCGGACTCTGAATAAGTTATACTCATAAATCTCAGATTAATGCCTAAAAGCTCTAACACCGGTAAACACCATAGCCAATCCGTATTCATCGCAAGCTACTATCACTTCTTCGTCTTTGACCGAGCCTCCCGGTTGGATGATCGCGGTCACGCCTGTTCTGGCAATTGTATCAATGCTATCTCGGAATGGAAAAAAAGCGTCAGAGGCAAGCACTGATCCGGTAACTCGATCGCCTGCTTTTTTCACCGCGATATCCACCGAATCGACGCGTGACATCTGTCCCGCGCCTGCGCCGACAATCATTTTATCTTTGACTAGAACGATCGCGTTGGATTTAACGTGCCGAGCCACTTTCCAAGCAAAAATCATATCTTGAATTTCCTGTTCTGACGGCTTTTTTTTGGTCACTACTTTCAGATCATCTAAAGTTATGACTTTCCGATCAAAATCTTGTTCAAGTAGTCCCCCGGCTACTTTTTTATAATCCTTAAGCGAGTCGGATTTTTTTATATCTCCCAATTTCAAAAGTCGAATATTTTTTTTCACTTTTAGCACCTCAAGAGCTCCTACCTCATAATCAGGAGCCAACACAATCTCCATAAAAACTTCGTTGATTTTTACTGCGATCTTTGCGGTGCAAGCTCGGTTTAGAGCGACAATTCCTCCAAAGGCGGAGCGTGAATCTCCAGCGAAGGCTTTTTCATAGGCAATCTCCAGATCGTCATTTTCCGCGCAACCGGCTGGATTGGTATGCTTGATTACCGCGACCGCGGGTTGCTCGAATTCTTTGATGAGATTCAACGCGGCGTCCGCATCCAGAATGTTATTGAAAGACAATTGCTTGCCGTGCAGAATTTCGGCTTCTGCGATCGAGGTTTCATTTTTTGGTGCTGGTACGTCTTGGTAAAATACCGCCTGCTGATGAGGATTCTCCCCATATCGAAGATCGTAGAGTTTTTTGAATCGCAACTCCAAAGGTGCTTCGAGTCCTGTTTGTCTTGTCATATATTGAGCGATTGTCTTGTCATATTCCGCAGTTTGCGCGAAAACTTTTACGGCCAATCCTCGCCTGAATTCTTGGCTTACCTCGCCAAGCTTTAAAGCCTCTATGACCGTTTGATAATCCTCAAAATTGGAAACCACTATGACATGTTTGTGATTTTTGGCGGCGGAACGCAACATGGAAGGTCCGCCGATATCTATCATCTCTATAGCTTCTTCGTCTTTGACTCGAGGCTTTGCCACCACCTCGCCAAAAGGATACAAGTTGGCGACCACCATATCGATCATTTGTATTTCATTGTTTTCGGCATCCTGTTTATGGCCTGTGTTATCTCTATCTGCCAAAATTCCACCGTGAATTTTGGGATGTAAAGTTTTTACCCGGCCATTCATCATTTCCGGAAATCCTGTGACTGACTCAACCGTGACTACCTTGATGCCAGAGTCTTTGAGCGCGCGATGAGTACCACCGGATGATACAATCTCCCAACCCAAACCTACCAAGTCTTGGGCAAACTCCACTATTCCGGTCTTATCGTATACGCTAATCAAAGCTCTGGGCATTTTCTAGTTTTTCTCCTCTGAAAGCATTTTTAGGGCTTTTAGAATTACTTCTTGCTCTTTCACTTGAACTTTTTTCTTCAGCGTCTCGGGCGTATCGTCTGGCGCGATGACTACTTTCTCCTGCATAAAAATTTTTCCAGTGTCTACCCCCTCGTCAACAAAGTGCAAGGTACAGCCAGTCTCTTTTTCTTTTGCTTCAAGCGCCGCCTTATGAACATCGAGGTCCATCCCGGGATATTTCGGTAAAAGCGAAGGGTGAATATTAAGAATCCGGTTCTTGTACGGCTCGATCAAGACAAAACTGATTATCCTCATGTACCCTATCAGTAAAATATAATCAATTTTATGCTGACGGCATAATGCCAGACAATGAGCGTCATATTCGCTTTTACTCTTGCCCTTAGGATCGAGAAAAATATCCTTTATGCCCGCAGATCTGGCTTTTTGAAGCGCGCCACTGTCTTTTTTATCGGATAAAACGAACTTGAGATCAATAAATTTAAGATCTCCTTTTGCTTTCGCATCAAGCATCGCTTGTAAATCCGTACCTTTTGTAGATGCAAATACTGCTAGATTCATTAAAAATTAATTTAAGATTCATGACCTAACCTCAGCCAACATCTTCACTCGCTTATCAATCAAAGCCTTGGTTCCAATGTCGTCCCGATGATAAAAAGGCCCTTTGATTTTCCGAATCTCCTCTTCTACTTTTTTCTCAGCTCGGGTAATATCTTCATCTATCCCGACAATGGCAATCGCCCGAGAGGCTCCCATGACCAACTCGCTACCTCGTTCCTCGACTGACGCATAAAAAACTCTGACATTGCTTTGATCAACTTCGGAGATATCAATTTGCTCACCTTTCATTGGATTTACCGGGTAGCCTTTTGGGACAACGTATTTACAAACTGTAGCAACTTTTTCAAATTCCGGTTTTATGGCATCCAATGTCCCCTCCAACACCGATCTACAAACCTGGACAAAGTCGTTTTTGAGTACCGGCAAAATATTCATCACTTCCGGGTCGCCAAAACGAGCGTTGTATTCGATAAGTCTTATCCCTTCCTTAACCGCCATAAAACCTCCATACAAAACGCCCTTATAACCTTTGCCAAATTTTTTCTTTAAAGCGGTTGCGGTTTGTTGGTTAATACTTCTGGCGGATTGAATATCTTCATCGTTCAAAAATGGTAAGCCACCATCGGGGTAAGAATACGATCCCATACCACCTGTGTTTGGTCCTCGGTCATCTGCGAATGCTCGCTTGTGATCCTGGACGGCGGGAAAATGCAGTAAATGCTCTCCATCGCACAGACTCATCAGGCTGAACTCTTGCCCAACCAATTTTTCTTCGATGACAACTTTTTTATCTTGATTCAAAAATTCTTTAATCTTTTTCAAGCCCTCCTCACGAGTATCAAAATGATCTCCCTGAACCAGGACTCCTTTACCACCCTCCAGTCCGTCTAATTTTATTACAAACTCCGTCTGTAGCGAATCAATAAAATCCTCTACACCATCGAAATCTAAAAAATATCTGTATTGAGGAGAAGAATTTATCTTGTACTCGTCCAAAAGTTCACGGGTAAACGACTTACTGGTTTCAAGCTGCGCCATATCCTTGGTGGGACCGATAGATGGCACACCAACCCTCATTAATTCATCAACTACTCCGGCGCTAAGAGGCAATTCCGGGCTAATTACCGCAAAATCTGCGTGTTGCGTCTTGGCAAATTCAGAAATTCTGCTTACATCCGAAAGATCTCCAACCTCGTAAGCTGAAGTAAGCGACAAAATCCCTGGATTCTTGCTTGATCCAAAACAGACAAGCTCGATTGGTTTAGAACTTGCCTTTAGTGTTTCTGCTATACAATGCGCCCTTGCTTCGCTTCCTACTAATAAAACTTTCATATATTCAGACTGGGGGTTGATTTAAAAAGTATCTATTCAACCTGATCAGCTTCGATTGCTGATTTATCTTTTCTTCTCCGTTCTTCGGCGATGCGTAATGTATCTTCCGTCACGTCGCCTGTGCAATAATCACCATCGAAGAAAGCAGTATGCAATCTGGTAAATTTCAGATCGCCTTTTCTGGTCACAGCCTCGATGAGATCGTCCAAGTCCTGATAAATCAGCTCGTCCGCGCCGATTTCTTTTCTAATTTCCTCTTCCGTGCGGTTGTAAGCAATATATTCCTCTCGCGTTGGCAAATCAATGCCGTAGAGATCCGGCCAGCGAAGTGGTGGGGAGGCGGAGGCAAAATAGACTTTTTTGGCGCCGTGTTTGCGGACGATGTCAACAATGTGGCGAGAAACATTACCTCTGACAATGCTGTCGTCAACCACCAAAACGTTTTTGTCCTTCACTTCCAAGTCAATTACGCTCAATTTATATTTGTTGGCCTTTTTACGAATCTTCTGCCCGGGCATTATAAAAGTACGACCGATGAAATGATTCTTTACAATTCCTTCGCTATACCTCACGCCCAGCTCATGAGCGCATGAAAGAGCGGCGGTTGTTGCTGATTGAGGCGCGGGCACTACGACATCAATTGGTAAATTGGGATGCAGTTTTTTTATCTTGGCGCCGAGGTTCTGGCCCATGCGAAGTCTTGCGCGGTACACGCTAACGCCATTCAGAAGCGCGTCGACTCTGGCAAAATATACGTACTCAAAAATACAAGGTCGAAATTCTTTTCTAGTAATAACACGGCTAAACACTTCGCCTTTGGTGTTCACGAATACGACTTCTCCCGGATCCAGATCGCGGGCGAAATTGTAATCCAAGACTTCAAACGCGGTATTCTCGGAAGCAAAAATATGCTCGGTCCTAAAGCTACTGTCCCGCGTGCCCCAGACCAGAGGCCTGATGCCATGCGGACAGCGAAAAGCAAAAAGACCCTTACCGGCGATAATACCGACAACAGCGTAACCACCCCTGGCTTTGTCGTGTACGTGTTTTACAGCGTGACAAATTGATTCAAAAATATCTCCGCTACTTTGATTTTTTACCATTCCAGAGGCAAAAAGATTGAGTAAAACTTCTCCATCACTGGAGGAATTGATTTGTCGATGTTCGGTTTCAAAAAGTTCTTCCCGTAAATCTTCTGAATTGTAGATATTGCCGTTGAAAGTCATCGCGATTCCGTACGGGGAATTGACTATAAAAGGCTGGACTTCCTCTATCGTGATTACGCCAGCAGTTGGGTAGCGCACTTGACCGATAGCCATGGGTCCTTGTAGTCTCGCGATATGCTCTGGATGAAATACCTCGCGAGCCAAACCCAAGCCTTTTCGCAAGTGAAACTTGTCCGAATACGACACCATACCCGCGCTATCCTGTCCCCGATGTTGCAGTGAGGTGAGTCCTTCGATCATCTCCAGGGAAGCGTCACCGTTTGAAATTATTCCTGTTATTCCACACATAATATAAAGTCGAATTTAAAATTTTAAATTTTAAATTTAAAAATATTTCTAACCAATTTCGCCGCCAATCCCGTATATTTCTCCGGGGTCAAAGCAAGCAATTTTTTCTTTTCTTCTTGAGGAATCTTTAATGATCTCACAAACGCCTGCAAATCCTTTAAGCTGATCTTTTTCCCTCGGCTCAACTTTTTCATAGCCTCATAAGGCTTGGGATAGCCGACTTTCCTAAGGATTGTCTGTACTGCTTCGGTTATGACCTCGGGATTGTTCTCAAGCTCCTCCATGGCTTTTTCCTTGTCAAAATCCAGACGGCCAAACCCGTCAAAAGTGGATTTGACAGCCAAGAGAGAGTAACCGATCGCGATGCCTTGATTCCGGATCAATGTGCTGTCGGAAAGGTCCCTTTGCATCCTTGAAACCGTCAGATTTTCTGCCAGCGACCCAAGGATACCGTTTGCTATTTTAATATTGCCTTCACTATTTTCAAACCGACGCGGATTGATTTTGTGAGGCATAGTTGAGGACCCGGTTTCTCCTTTTACAGCTTTTTGTCGGAATACCCCTCTCATCACATACAACCACATATCTTGGTCAAGATCCCTGATAATACAATTGATCCTTATCAAGGTCTGAAATACCTCGGCAGAAATATCATGAGGTTCAATTTGGGTTGTGAGAAAATTATACTGAAGCCCCAAACCTTCAACAAAATTCTTTGCAAAAGCCACCCAATCCATATTAGGATATGCTAGAACGTGAGCCGCGAAATTGCCGGTGGTGCCGGAAAATTTGCCGGATAGTTTAATTAAATTTAATTTTTTCCGCTGGATTTCCAGTCTGAAATAAAAAACAGCCAGTTCCTTGCCTAGCGTAGTGGGAGTGGCTGGCTGACCGTGAGTTAGCGAGAGCATACTGGAGCTTCGAAATTTTTTTGCCATGCTACCCAAGATCGAAAGTAATTTCTGAATATTCTGGGAATACACTTTGAGGCCATCTCTTAGCGCAAATGCATAGGCCAGATTATTGATATCTTCACTGGTTAGTGCAAAATGAAAAAATTCAAAAGCCGATTCCGGTAACACCCTCGTCAATTCCTCTTTGGCGAAATATTCAAGAGCCTTCACATCATGGTCGGTGCGCTTCTCGATTTGCTTGACTTTCTTGGCATCATTGTCAGAAAAATTTTGATAAAGTTTGCGTGCGACGGTAATCTCTTTCTCGGAAAATGATTTTAATTCCTTTATTTTAGGCTCTTTAGATAACGCGATTAAATATTCGATCTCTACTTGCAAACGATATTTCATTAAAGCCTGCTCAGAAAAAATAGACGCAAGTTCTTGCACTTGGTCGTAATATCTTCCATCGAGAGGCGAAATAGAATTTAAGGAAGCTGGCATGAATTAAAAAATTTAATTACTGTCACCCCGATCCTTGAAAAGACTTGCGAGTCCCAAACGACGTCCAGTCTACTGATACTCGGATTTTATAGCCTCGATATTGTCTGAAATTTTAGTTTGTAAATCACTATCCACTATTCCAAAAATTCTGGCGCAAGCGTCTGCCACATTCGCGGGATCCAAAATAGTCATTACCGGAGTATCAGAGGGCATCTGCAACGAGGACTGTACATTGACCAGCATATCGGTTTTGTCCGCGAATGGCGGGCAGGCGATCACGGGGTGGATAGAATTTGCCGCCACTACTCCGGAAAGCCCATTCGAACGCCCCGCGATGGTTACATAAACCAAATCCTTCTCCTTATTGTATTCCTGTACAATAGAAAAAACTCTCTCCGGAACTTTGTGCGCAGACGCCATGTGGGTAATCGTGTCTAACTTCCACTTTTCCAAGTGTTTCTTGATTTTGTCTGCCCAAACTTCATCGGAAGGGCTTGCGATTATGAAGACGACTTTC
>Ga0209542_10021171_pt1 | contig 10217 bp, 8 predicted proteins | sample RifCSPhighO2_01_FD_184028 | JGI IMG/M metagenome (GOLD analysis project Ga0209542, IMG submission 184028) | Soil microbial communities from Rifle, Colorado - Rifle CSP2_plank highO2_0.1 (SPAdes) (version 2) | ecosystem: Environmental > Terrestrial > Deep subsurface > Rock core/Sediment ...
GGTTTGTACCAAGTGCGGAGAGCAAGTCTTTGGTGAAGAAGTAGTTGAAAAAGTACAAAAAAAAGCCAAAGAATTAGGATTATGGAACTTACACGCTAAGGTTAAAGTAAATCAAGTTGGAAATAGTATTGCAGTTACAATCACAAAACCAATTTCAGAGTTTTTAAATTTAAAGAAGGGAAAAGATGTAGATATTTATCCCGAGAATAAAAAGAGGCTTATTATAGAGATTCCATATTAAATTAAATATTTCTTAAAATTAGCATCTAAATCTATAAATTGATCAGCTGTTTCTTTTAATTTTATGCTTGCACTTCTTCCGAAAGCTATAACTTCTACCCTACAACCCATTGCTTTCTGTAAATGTTCAATAAGTTCTTTATAATCACCATCTCCAGAAACTAAAATTACTGTATCTAATTTTGGAGCTAGCTCAATGCAATCCATTGCTATTCCAATATCCCAATCTCCCTTCTTCATACCCCCATAAAATATTTGTAATTCTTTGGACTTAACCTCAAATCCTATATTCTCAAGAGCATCAAAAAAAGTTTTTTCTTTTAGTTCTTGAGCTTCAACGACATAAGTTATGGCCCTTATTAAATTACGTCCTCTTACAGCTTCATTTAAAATAGCCTTGAAATTAACCTTTGCTTTATACAAATTTTTAGCAGAATAGTACATATTTTGTACATCGACAAAAACACCGACTCTTTGCTGCTTATTTATCCTTACTACCATTGACATTAAGGAAAATTAAGGAATTTATAAACCTTGTTATTTAATATTAAAAAATTTCTTAAATTCTTTTAAATTACAAGTATTTATTATATCTTTACTAGTAGCCCACCCTCTTCTTGCCTGTGCTATTCCATACCTAATTAATCCATAATGATCAACATGATGGGCATCTGTATCAATTATTAATTTATTTTTATTTTTAACAGCTTCTTTTATATATAAATCTTTTAGGTCCAATCTTTCTGGAAAAGAATTAATTTCTAAGGCAATGTTATTTTCCTTACAAACATTAAATATCTTATTGAAATCAAATTGAATTTCTTCACGGAAATTTATTATTCTAGTTGTTGGATGCCCAAATATATTAATTAATCCTGTGTCAAATGCTTTAATCAATCTTTTAGTCATATCTTCTTTATTTAACTTAAATGCGGAATGTATTGATCCAATTACAATATCAAGTTTTTTTAATACATCTTTGTCTAAATCTAAATCCCCATTGCCTTTAATATCAATCTCAATTCCTGTAAATATTGTAATATCTTTAAATTTACTTCTTATTTTTTTAATTTCTTTAATTTGCTCTAGAACTCTTTCTTCATTTAAGCCATTTGAAATAGCTCTTGCTTTGCTATGGTCAGTTATTGCAATATATTTATAATTTAATTTTCTGGCTGCATTAATCATCTCAATTATTGTATTTTTACCGTCGCTGTAATTGGTATGAACATGCAAATCTCCTTTAATTTCATCATAGTTTATTAATTTTGGAAGCTTATTATCCCTAGAAAATTCTATTTCATTGTTGTTTTGTCTTAATTCAGGTTCAATGTATTTTAATCCAAGCTTATTATAAAGTTCTTCTTCATTTTTTAATGGAATTCTTTTATTATTCTTTTTGTAAAATAAACCATATTCACTTAATTTCATCCCTTTTTTTATTGCAATATTTCTCATGATAATATTATGTTCTTTATTTCCAGTAAAATATTGCAAAGCACCAGCATAACTTTCATCATCTAAAACTCTTAAATCAGTTTGCATGCCTTGTTTTAAAATAACCGTGCTTTTTGTTTCACCTTTTGCTATTATTCTGGAAACTTCTGGTAATCTAGTAAAGAAATCTATGACTTTTTTTGGATTGTCTGAGGTAATTAAAAAATCAATATCTCCAACTGTTTCCTGCATCCTTCTTAAAGACCCACCGATATTAATTTTATGAACTTCTTTTAATTTACTTAGCTCATTAAAAATATGCTCTGCTATTGGTAATGCTTGTCCTAGTAAAAATCTGCCTTTACCTTTTTTATGTAATTCAATTGCCTTTAAGATATTTTCTTCTGATTTTTCTCCAAATCTTTCTAACTTAGAAATTTTGTGTTGTTTAATTGCCTTTTCTAAATCTTTTAAATTTTCAATTTTAAGTTTAGAATAAAGCTCTTTAATCTTCTTTGGACCTAATCCCATGATATCCATTAATTCATATAAACCTTTTGGTAAACTTGCTTTTAACTTTTCATATTCTTTAATCTTTTTAGTTTCTAAATACTCAATAATCTTGTCAGCTAAAGCCTTTCCGACAGAAGGAATTTCCAATAAACCTTTTCTTCCATTATTTTCATAAATTTCTTGCACATCTTTACTTAATGATTCAAGAACTTGAGCAGCTTTTCTATAAGCTCTTGGTTTCCATTCAACATTCTTCAATTCCAGAATATCAGCTATTTCATAAAAGAGTTTAGCTATTTCTAAATTAGCCATGATTCTTTGATGTTTATTTTATTAAAAAAGCTTTCTAAATGAAAACTTGTTTTCCGAAACCTTTATAAACTTAGGTTTATACGTATAAACTAAAATGGAAATGTATAAACAAAAGTTTACAAAATTGCAAAATGAGATTTTTAATTTATTGTGTTTTAAGGCCGGAGAAAAACTAAATCAAAGAACAATAGCCGGATTTCTGAGGGTATCACCAACAGCTATAAAAAAAGCCTTGCCTTTATTAGAAAAGGAAGAGTTAATAAAACTAGAAAAAGGTAAAAATATTAATCTCAACTTTGTTTCTTTAAACCAAGATAATAAAAGAGCAATTGAATTAAAAAGAATACAAAATCTTAAAAATATCTATGAATCTGGATTAGCAGATTTTTTGGAAGAGAATCTTCCGGGTTGCACCATAATCTTATTCGGAAGTTATTCTAGGGGAGAAGATATAATGAAATCAGATGTTGATATCGCAATTATTGGAACAAGGGGCAAAGAAGTTGACTTAAATGTATTTGAAAAAAAGATGGAAAAAGAGATAAGGATTAATTTTTATCGTTCATTTAAAGATGTACATTCATACTTGAAATTAAATATACTCAATGGAATTATTTTAGCAGGAGCAGTCGAATTATGAGGCCTATAAAAGATTTTAAAGAATTCATAAAAGATGGAACAGTAAAGAAGATTACTCCAGATCTAAATAGGGCCTTGTTTTTAAAGAAAGAATCAGAAAGAAGAAAGATATTTTTGGATGAGCTTAAAAGGAAAATAGGAATAAAAGATGATAATGCAAATTATATTATAGAAAACTCTTATAATGTTTTGTCTGAAATTTTGAGAGCCAAACTCTTAGAGTCGGGATACTCCGCATCTGGATTAGGCGCACACGAAGCAGAGGTTTCTTTTATGAAAAATTTATCTTTTCAAGATTCAGATATCATATTTATGAATGATTTAAGATACTTTAGAAACGGCATTTTGTATTATGGAAAAGTATTAGACAAAGAATATGCTGAAAGGGTTTTGGGATTTTTAAATAAGATATACCCTAAACTTAAAAATTTACTTAAAACAGAAAAGGAAGTTCTAGAAAAATGACATTAATACTTGGAATCGATGAAGCTGGCAGAGGCCCAATTATAGGATCTTTATTTATAGCTGGAGTTTTACTTAATGAAAAAGATTTATCTAAATTAGAAGAACTAGGAGTTAAAGATTCAAAGTTATTACCCCATAAAAAACGTATTTTGCTTGCTAGAGAAATTAAAAAAATAGCTAAAAAATATAAAATAATTCAAATAAAACCAGAAGAAATTGATAAAGCTGTTGAAAAACATGATGGATTAAATTTAAATTGGTTAGAAGCTCATAAAACAGCTGAAATTATTAACGAACTTAACCCAGATAAAGCAATTATTGATTGTCCGAGTCCAAATATAAGAAAATATAAAGAATTTTTATTAAATTTATTAAAAAATAAGAATGTTGAATTAATCGTTGAACACAAGGCAGATTTTCATCATAAAATTGTTGGAGCTAGCTCAATTTTAGCAAAGTGTGAAAGAGAATGTGAAATCGAACAAATTAAAAAGAAATATGGCGAAGTTGGTCCGGGCTATACGAGCAATCAAATAACCCAAAAATTTGTTAAAGAAAATTTCGATAAGCATCCCGAAATATTCAGGAAATCATGGAGTACTTTTAAAAATCATGAGAACTTGAAAAAACAAAGGAAACTAGATGAGTTTTAAAAGCAAAGCCTTTATATAGTTAATATATAACCAATTATATATGGTTAATGTATCAACTATACAACTAAATGAGAAAGTAATAAATGAAATTAAAAAGGCTAAAGAATATCCTCGCCAAACATATAACGAACTTTTGTTTAAAATGACTAAGGTTTTTGTTGAATTAAAAAAGAAAGATCAATATGATAAATTCTTACATGAAATACAAAAACCAAAAATGAAAGAACTGTGGGACAATAAAGAAGACGAGGCTTGGGAAAATGCATAAATTTGGAGAGATTGTTTTATCAGAAGTCCAGTTCGTAGACACCTTTGAAACAAAGCTTAGACCATCTTTAGTTCTTTTTGAAGAATTTGGAAATGTTGTTGTTATGGGCATTACAAGCAACTTAGAGATGGAAGGCATAAAATTAACAAAAAAAGAAGGTGCTATAAAAGATAGCATCATAAAACTTAATTATATATTTACCATTTCTAAGAACATGATAATAAAACCTCTATTTAATTTATCTAAGGAAAAAATGAAAGTTGTTTTAGATGAAATAATAAAGAGGTTGAAAATAAATTAGGTGAGTTTTAGCAAGTTTTAAATATTTAACTTTTAATTGAAAAATAGAATGACAACGGTAAAAAAGTTGAGGTTGCATGGCTTTAAGTCTTTCTCTAAACTAACAGAAATTGAATTTGGGGACGGTTTTAATTGTGTTATTGGTGCAAACGGTTCTGGTAAATCTATTAAGGGAGATAGTGAAGTTTTATTACCAGATGGATCGCTCAAGAAAATTAAAGATTTAGTCGATAACGCAATAAATAATTCCAGAATAAAGGGAAAGTTAGATGACGGGTTATATGTTGAATCTGATGAAAATAACTATATTCTTTCAATTAATCCAATAACATTGAAACAAGAGTATAAAAAAATAACAAAATACATGAGGCATAATGGGGATAAGAATTTATTTGAAATTACAACAAGAACCGGGAAAAAAATTACAACTACTGGCTGTCACTCCATAATAATTTTTAAAGATGGATATCTAAGAAGTATTAGAGCAGATTCTTTAAAAGAGAAAGATTTAATCGCTCTTCCTAGAATTATAAAAATCACACATAATAAAGAAGATATAAAATTAAATTTCAATATTAATTCAAAAAGAAATTTTCCTCAAATTTTAACCCCAGATTTTGCAAGATTTTTAGGGTATATTATAGGAGATGGCTATTTGCAACAAAGGTTGGAACTAATTAATTCTGACCTCGAATTAATCGAAGATTTTAAAAATCTTTCGAAAGAAATCTTTAATATAAATGAATTTTACATAAGTAAAGAAAATATAACTTATAGGTTAATAGATAGCTCGCCAGATATCAGACTATTTCTTCAAAATTTATTTAATTCAAAAAATTTGACTGGAGAGTATAAATCAATTCCAGATATATTCCTTAGTGCTAATGATTCTATTATAAAAAATCTTTTAAGTGGTTTATTTGATACAGATGGATATGTAAGCAAAAATGGTAATAGTATAGAATTTTCAAATAAAAATAAAAAGTTAGTAGAGCAAATTCATTATCTGCTTTTGAGATTTGGTATCATATCCATCATAAAAGAAAAATATAAATATGCATCAAACACAGAAAAAAAGATTAAAAGAAAATATTATTTTTTGAGTATCACCGGCACCCCAAATTTAGAAAAATTTTATAATCATGTAGACTTAAGAGTTAAGCATAAAAAAGAAAGATTAACAAAATATATAAAAAAAGATATTAAACAAAATACAAATATCGATTTCTTACCGAGAGAAATTAATTTATATGTAAAAGAGCTTGCTAAAACCTTAGGAATAAAGGTTAAAAATTTAAAAAAAGAATTTCCATCACTGGGTTCCTATATTGAGAATAGATGCTATCCGACAAGATATAAATTAAACGAATTATTAAACTTATTTAAGAACAGGTGGTTTGAATTAAATCAATTATATCAATCACTAGAAAAAAATCAAATTAGACTAGCTAAAAATTTAGAGAAAATTAATGTTTCTGCAAGACAAACCTCCCCCCTTTTAGGATTATCTGTAAATACGATTAATATTAATTGGAAAAATGGGTTTTTTAATGCTAGATCGTCTAATTTAAATAAATTATATCATTTTGAAAAAAAGATTTTACTAGAGAAGTTGAATCGTTCTACTAGGTTGCTAAACTTGCTTGATAAGATTGTATCTTCAGAAATCTTTTGGGATCAAATAGTAAAAATAGAAAAAGTTGATGGAGAGGATTATGTATATGATATTGAAGTTGAAGACAATCATAACTTTATAGCAAATGGCATATTTGTTCATAATAGTAATGTTTCAGATGCAGTTTCTTTTGTTCTCGGAAGATTAAGTGCTAAGAGCTTGCGTGCAGAAAGATCCTCTAATTTAATATTTAATGGGGGAAAGCATGGAAGCCCGGCGAAACAAGCAGAAGTCAGCATTATTTTTGATAATTCAAAAAACGAACTTCCGGTAAAAGAAAAAGAAGTTAAGGTAACAAGGATAGTTAAGCAGAATGGACAATCTGTTTATAAATTAAATGATAATACAGTTACTAGACAACAAATTCTGGAGACTCTTGGAACTGCTAAAATAGACCCAGATGGCCATAACATTGTTCTTCAAGGAGACATAGTTAAATTTACAGAAATGCCTCCAGACGACAGACGTGAAATAATTGAGGAAGTTTCTGGAATCTCAATTTATGAAGATAAAAAGCATAAAGCTTTGTTAGAATTAGATAAGGTTGAGTCAAGATTAAAAGAAGCAGATATTATTCTTACTGAAAGGGGAGCTCATTTACGTGAATTAAAAAAGGACAAAGATCAAGCTTTGAAATATCGCGAATTGCATAAGTTAATCAAGGAAAATAAAGCTACCTATATCAACATCCAAATACAGCAAAAACAAAAATCAATTAATGAAGTAGTGTCAAATATTGAAAAAGAAAGCAAGAAATCAGATAAAATAAAACAAGACATTGGGAAATTAAAAAATGAAATTGAGTTAAAAAGAAATGAACTTAAAAAAATTAATGAAGAAATACTTTCTAAAGGAGAAAAAGAACAAATCGATTTAAACAAAGAAGTTGATGTTATTAAAACGGATTTAGTTAAAAATACCTCTAGGTTAGAGTTATTACAGAATGAAATTTTAAAATTGAAAAACAGAAAAGAACAATTAAAAATAAACTTTGATAATTTAAACAAACAAATAAACGACATAGAAAATCAAAAAAAAGAATTAGAGAAAAACAAAGCAAATCTTGAAAAAGAAAAATCAAAATCTAAGGAAACTCATCAAGATAATGAAGGAAGGCTAGTTGATTACATAAACCAAAAAATAGTCGAGCTACAACTGCCTGGTGTTTATGGAACAGTTGAAAGCTTATCAAAAATAAACTCAGAATATGAAGTTGCAATGAGGGTTACAGCCGGTAATAAATTTGATGCAATCGTCGTTGAAAATGATTATGTTGCAGAAGAATGCATTAATTTCTTGAGAAAAAACAGAGTAGGAACTGCTATTTTTCTTCCATTAAACAAAATTCAAACTAGAGAAATTCCAACTGGTTTAAAGCCGTTATTAAAAAGCGAGGGGGTTCATGGCTTAGCTTTGGATTTAATTAAATTTGATCCTAAATTTAAAAATGCATTTTCACATATTTTTGGAAATACTGTTATAACGGATGATATGGAAGTTTCTAGAAGACTTGGAATTGGGAGATTAAGAATGGTAACTTTAGAAGGAGATTTAATTGAAACATCTGGTGCTATTATTGGTGGATTTAGGAAAAAATTCAACTTAAATTTAAATGATTTAATTAGATTAGAATCTGATCTAAAAACATCAGTTAACCAAAAGAAATTATATTTGCAAGAACGCGAGAGGAACTTAGCAATTTTAAAAGAGCAGGATAAAGAACTAAGTGATTTTGAGAATGAAATTAAAATGTTAAAAGAACAAGTTAAAAAAATCCAGTCTAATCTTGGAGAAAAAGAAAAACAGGAGAAAAAGTTTTATGAGGAATTTAAAGATTTAGGTTTTAGGAGAGATAAGGTAACAAACTTATTGCAAGATCATGAAATTACATTAGTTAAATTAGAAGGGGGGTTAAGAAGTTTTGAAAACGTTGTTAATAATATTAATTTAGAAAGAGCAAAATTAGTTGCAGAAAAAGAAGGTTTGGAAAAAGAATTTGAGGATTTTAAAAATGAAACATTAAAGAAGACAAATGATATGCAAACTTTATTAGACGGAATTCAAAAAGCAGAGCAGCAATTAATTCTTCTTGGAAACGTTAATCTTCGTGCTCTAGAGATATACGAACAAATTGAAAAAGAATTTAATGAGTTAATAGAAAAAAAAGAAAAATTGAGATTAGAAAAGCAAGATGTTCTTAACATGATGAATGAAATAGAAAGCAAGAAAAAAGATTTATTCATGCAAACTTTAAATGAGATTGATAAGAATTTTAGGAGAATTTTTTCAAATTTATCTAAAAAAGGAGAAGCTTACCTTGAACTAGAATATCCAGAAAATATTTTTACAGGTGGTTTAGATGTAAGAGTTAAGATTACGGGAAATAAGTATTTGGATATTAGAAGTTTAAGTGGTGGAGAAAAAACTTTAACTGCAATGGCATTCATATTTGCGATACAAGAATACCAACCAGCTTCATTTTATTTATTTGATGAGGTAGATGCTGCATTAGACAAAACAAATTCTGAGAAATTATCAAGCTTAATTTATGAATACAGTAAAAATGCACAATATATTATTATATCACATAACGATAGTGTTATTACGGAAGCTCAACGTATCTATGGTGTTAGTATGCAAGATGGTGTAAGTAAGGTAATTGGTTTAAAACTATGAGACAAATTTAATGTCATCTAAATAAAATGTTTTCTGGGAACTAGCAGAATTCTGTATATAAAATGAGTGTATAACGTTGTTGTTTGGGTTTAATTGGCTCATTGGAACATTTATTAATGTCCATTGTGATGCTGGAATTGTTGTTGAGTATGCTGTAAATACTCCGCTTACGTCATTTTCTAATAAAACTCTTATTTGTCCTCCAGTTGTTCCACCATAAACTCTAAATTGGAAGGATGAATATAAACTTGGATCTATATTTATACCAGCACCCCAATTACCATGCCTTAATCTTACTGCTCCCCATGCGTTTAAAACTGTTTTTAATGATGAAGATCCAGCATAAATCTGCTCTGCACTATTATATATATTTGGTGTTGCTAAACCCCATGATGCATCAATCCAAGGACTATTTAATAATAAATCTTGATAAACTATTTTATCAGATGGTTGAGCTGGATTATAAGTTACAGTTATTGTTGATGTTAATGAAATTAAATCTTTAGCATCAATTGCTTGTGCTTGTATTGTATTGCTTCCAGAGTTTAAAGTTACAGTTGTGCTCCAAGAAGCACTTGTTCCAGATATTGTTACTGTTTTTTGTAAAACATTATTAACTTTTACTTCTACTCTATTTAATCCGATATTATCTGTTGCAGTCCCAGATACTGTAATTGTTGAAGTTGTAAATACTGCATTATTACTTGGAGATGAGATTGTTACAGAAGGTATTTGATTATCGATTATACCAATTGCAATGCATTGCCCACTATCGCAAGTTTGTCCAATTGAACAACCTGTTACAATACTCCATTCTAAACATGAATCAGCATCGTAATTACTACCGCAAGTTTGATATCCACTTCCTGAACATTGTCTTACTCCAGATGTAGAACAATCATTTGTACATGTATTTATTCCTCCAGAATTTACAGCTACAATTGCATCATACCATACTTGAGCCATTTTTTGATATCCTGCTGGTGATGGATGTATTCCATCTCCAACCAGATCTCCTCCGGCAACATTATTCATTGCT
>Ga0209542_10021172_pt1 | contig 10217 bp, 14 predicted proteins | sample RifCSPhighO2_01_FD_184028 | JGI IMG/M metagenome (GOLD analysis project Ga0209542, IMG submission 184028) | Soil microbial communities from Rifle, Colorado - Rifle CSP2_plank highO2_0.1 (SPAdes) (version 2) | ecosystem: Environmental > Terrestrial > Deep subsurface > Rock core/Sediment ...
TATCTTTATCTTTTTTGACGCGAATGTATTTACCCGAAATTATTGCCGGGTATCTCGGCAGCATTTTTTTAGCAGCTTTTTGTATAAGTCTATCTACTTTTTTCTCATCGCTGACAAAGAATCAGGTAGTGGCGTTTTTGGCATCCGCTATCAGTCTTTTTTTCCTGCTGGTATTAGGGACAGAGTTCACTGCAAATGTTTTGCCGCGAAGCATCCAGGACTTTTTGGTTTTTTTTAGTCCTGCCAATCATCTGCAAAACTTTATCAAAGGAGTGATTGATTTTCGATCGGTATTTTATTTTGTCAGCTTCACAATGGTGTTTGTGTTTTTAACCGTCGTGGATTTAGAGAAAAGAAATTAAAAACATTTCTGTCATTCCGCACCCCCATTTTCATGAGGGCATGCTTGATGCGGAATCCAGTTTAATAGATTCCCGCTCCCCGCTTTCGCGAGGACAAGTTTCGCGGGAATGACAATGAAATAAATGTTCAAAAATCTAAAAAAAATAAATCTGGTAAAAATCTTCAACCTTAAGGGTAGAGAAAGACAGATGATTTTTGTCATCGCGGTTGTTATTTTTTTGCTGATTAATCTTTTGGTATCCAATCTATCCTTTCGCTTTGATTTTTCCTTCGGCCGGGCATACACGCTGTCTGATTCGACAAAAAAAATTCTCCGCAATCTTGATGATATAGTCAACGTTAAATTTTTTGCCTCATCTGACCTACCAACTAGACTCATTCCTCTCAAAACTGACGTTACGGATTTGCTTTCTGAATATGATAAAGAAGGAAAAGGTAAAATTCGACTCAAGGTACTTGATCCTAAAAAAGATTCAAACGCGGCCGCAGATGCCCGTGAGTCCGGCGTGCCGGAACTTCAATTTTCCCAGCTTGAGCAGGATAAGTATGCTGTAACCGCAGCTTATTTCGGAATAGTTTTATCCTTCGGAGATAAAAAAGAGGTATTGCCTCAAGCGACAGACCTGGAGAGTTTGGAATATAACCTAACCGCTTCAATTTATAAACTGGTGAGAAAAGAATTGACAAAGATAGGAGTCGTTGGGCTTACCGATTCATTTGACCCTAGTCAAGATACGATTGCAAGTTTAAGAAAGATTTTGAGTCAACAATTTGAAGTTGAAAATTTGGATATTTCTTCCCAGTCTGCGACAAAGTCAATAGCTTCTTCCATCAAAACTGTTTTGGTTTTTGACACAAACTCTAAACAATACGAAGATAACGAATTAAAACTTTTAAAAGAGTATTTGACAAAAAAGGGTAAGGCAGTATTTTTTCTAGACGGCATCTGGGTTTCGGACAATCTTACTACATCTCCGGCGAACCATAACCTTTTTTCGCTTCTGCAGGAGTATGGAGTTAAAATTGAAAAAAATCTTGTTTTGTCAGCATCTGCAGAATTAGTCAATTTTGGCGGAGAACAAATCTCGCTTTTAACCCCATATCCTTTCTGGATAAGGGCAGATAACTTTAATAGAAAGATATCCTATGTTTCCAACGTTAATCAATTGACATATCCTTGGGTTTCGTCTCTAAGTCTGGAAAAAAAGAAAGATGTAAACAAGCAATCGATCATGGGAACAAAAAGACAATATTGTGTTAAATCCTCAAGAAATTCCATCTCCGCAGGACAAGGAACTTAAGGAATTTATTGTTGCGGCAGAAGCTTCGAAAAAAACTGGTGGACAGATAGTTGTTATTCCTTCATCGCGGTTTGTGTTGGAGCGATATTTGTCACAAGGGTCGGAAAATTTGGAGTTAGTATTAAATATGGTAAATAATTTAGCATCCGGTGGAGTTTTGTCTGGAGTCAGATCAAGAGCAGTTTCTTTTTATCCATTACCCGATCTAGCTGAAGGTCAAAAAGATATTTTTAAGTATCTTAACATTCTTCTTCTGCCGGCTTTATTTAGTCTTTGGGGGGCGATTCGATTGTTGAAAAGAAGATAGATATTTTTTAAACACTTCTTTTAGTCCTGAAAAAGCGAGTTTATCAACAGGGATATTATTTTTGCTAAAAAATTTAATTTCGTTGATGTCGTCGTTGGCTGAAAGATTTTTTTTACCGACGACTTTGCCTAAAAATACAAAACACAGAGTATGATAGTCGATACCTTTGAAGAGATAACGGTCTGCAGTCGAGGTAAAATATTTTATATCGGTGATATCTGTCCCAAGCTCCTCTTTGATTTCCCTTCGCAGAGATTCTTCCATTGTTTCTCCGAAATCGACAAATCCTCCGGGAATATCCCAATAGCCTTTTTTTGGCGGATATTTCCTTTTAACAAGGAGAACTTCGCCTTTTTCATTCTCTAGAATTAGACCATTGGTAGGTGAAGGACTGAGGTAAAAATAGAAACCGCAAGATGCGCAATCGATTAACCTGCCTGCCGCCAAGGCAGGACGATTGTACGCTTTGATGTTGGCTTTGCAGTTAGGGCAATACTTAAACTTATTTATCATCTAAATATTATATAATGTTATAAATTAGATATTGTGTTTTACATGAAAATAGTTAGAACTCGCATTGCTCCGACTCCATCAGGGAAACTTCATATAGGCACAGCTCATACTGCATTATTTAATTACCTATTTGCCAAGCATTCCGGTGGAAAATTTATTTTGCGAATTGATGATACAGATCCTAATAGGTATAAAAAAGAATTCGAAGACGATATTCTTCAATCGCTTAAATGGTTGGGTCTGGATTGGGATGAGGGTCCGGATGTAGGCGGTTCATATACACCTTATCGTCAAAGTCAAAGAATGAGTCATTATTGGCCATATTTAGAAAAGTTGCTTAAAGAGGGTAAAGCCTATAATTGTTATTGTTCACAAACTGAATTAGAGGAAGAAAGAAAAAAAATGCAAGAAGAAAAAAAAGCACCAAAATATTCTGGTAAATGTAGAAATTTAACGCAAAAACAGATTGATGAATTTAAAATGGAAGCAAGGAAGCCAACCGTAAGGTTAAAGGTTAAGGGTCAAGAAGTATCATTTGTTGATCCGGCCCGCGGGAAAGTTACCGTTGACGCTGGAAACTTCGGGGATTTTATCATCGCAAGAAGCGATAAAAGCGCTTTGCTTATCGTGGCTTCAACTATCGATGATATTGAAATGAAAATAACCCACACCATCAGGGGAGAAGATTATATCAATTTTGTTCCCCGTCAGATATTACTTTTTGAAGCTCTTGGAGTCAAACCGCCGATTTTTGCCCATCTGCCTTTTGTCTACGGACCTGACGGGTCGAAATTGAGCAAACGTCATGGAGCAGTAGCAATATCTGATTATCGAGCGATGGGATTTCTTCCGGAAGCAATATTTAATTATTTGACTTTGTTGGGATGGTCTGCCGGTGGGGACCGAGAAATTATTACTAAAGACGAAACGATCAAACTTTTTACTTTGGAAAAAGTTAATACTAATCCGCATCGTTTTAACATGACAAAATTTGAATGGATAAACGGAGAATACATAAGGAAGTCTCAAAACTCAAATCTCAAAACTCAAATCTTTAATTTTTATAAAAAAGAATACCCTGAAAAATTAGTTGAAAAAACAATACCATTGATAAAAGAGAGAATGAAGAAACTTTCTGATTATTTGCCTCTGTGTGAATTTTTTTTCAAAAAGCCGCAGGAACATGATATTGATTTATCTTCCAAAAAAGTACTATTAAAAAAAATGCAGGACTCGTTATCGACGATGTCAGATTGGAAGGCAGAAAAAATAGGTGAAACTATGCAAGATCTGGCAAAAAAAGAAGGAGTGAAGACAGGAGAATTTTTTATGACGCTGCGAGTTGCGATAACCGGCAAGAAAATCTCACCACCCCTAAATGAATCGATGGAGATCCTGGGAAAAGAGGAATGCCTGGATCGCTTAAAAGGTCTTCTTTAATCCACCACCATTTACTTTGTGATATAAATCACATATAATAAGGAATAGGCGTCTGCCTAAACTTTCCTCAAGACTAAACTCGACGCTATTCGCTCGTCGTCTTGAGGAGCGTTTTTTGGCGGATGCAAGAAACTGTAATTACTCATTATAAATTCGTAAACAGTTTCTAGCAAAAGGCGGTGATAATAAATGATCAAAGGAATGGAGAGTGTTTTGCTTTTTAGCCAAAACGCAAAAAAATTAGCTGATTTTTATAAAGAAAAGGTTGGACTTAAAGTCACAAATGAATTCATGATGGGGGAAAAAGATGAAGTGTATGAATTTAAGATGAAACAGGGAACTCCGCTATATGTCATTGACCATTCAAAGATAAAAGGAAAGAATAAAACTCCGGAACGCATGATGATTAATCTGGAAGTTGACGATATCGAAAAAGAAGTAAAAAGGTTAACTAAAGCCAGGGTTAAAAAAACACAGGATATCTATCATGTTGAAGGCTATGGATATATAGCGACTTTTGAGGATCTTGACGGTAATTTCTTCCAGCTTGTTCAGGTGAGAGCATCTAAGTAAAAGTGGTATAATAAAGCCTGTTCGGGTAATGAGATGTCTAACCAGTCCATAGAATATTTCGCCTCTATCATCAGAGACTCCAAGGAGTTGACTCATCGAGAAAAAGAGATTTTACTGTATCGATTGAAGAAAAAAACGCTAAATAAGATAGGAAGAAAACAGAAGGTGACTGGAGAGCGAGTCAGACAAATAGAAAAACGGGCGTTGACAAAGTTCAAAAGAAAGATCAATCAACTATTGCTTTTTGATTAAAAATGAAAGGTATGAAAAATAATCTGTTAAACAAAAAATGCCTGCCTTGTGAAGGCGGAGTACCATCATTAACTGACGCTGAAATCAAAAATTATCTTTCGCAGCTGACGAAACAATGGGAAGTCAGCGAAGATAAAAAGATCAGCCATTCGTTTAAATTCAAAACTTTTAAGGCAGCGATTTTATTTGTTAATAAAGTTGCAGATTTAGCCGAAAAAGAAAATCATCACCCAAATATTCACTTACTTTACAACAAAGTTAAGATCGTACTGACGACGCATGTGATTGGCGGCCTTTCCGAAAACGATTTTATTATGGCAGCAAAAATAGAACAACTACTTTAATTCCAAACTCTTCCATAAGATTCGAGAGGCATATGTACGATACGGAATCCATTTTTCAACAATTTTTTCGATTTGTTTTTTTGTTGGTTCTTTTTTAAATTTATAGAGTTTTTTGATAGCATTTCGAAGTCCCAGATCTCCGTGAGAAAATATATCTGCTCTTCCCAAGGTAAACATTAAAAACATTTCCGCCGACCAAGGTCCGATCCCTTTTACTTTAGTCAACTCTGTAATTACTAATTCATCGGTTAGTTTATCAAGTTCATCAAGTTGCAATTCTTCAGCCAAAATCTTTTTCGCAAGATCCTTCAAAAAACTGACTTTTGCATTGGAGGTTCCACACGAGCGGATTTTTTCATCAGACAGTTTGAGAAGAGATTGAGGAGTAATTTCACCTTTTGGGAATATCTTTTTAAAGCGAGTAAATATCGTTGCAGCGGCCTTATCCGATAGTTGTTGATTGATAATAATCTCACATAAATCGGAAAAATAGTCATTGGAGATCATTGGGCCAAGAACGCCGACTTTGTTAACTACAGAAAAGATAATAGGGTCTACTTTTCTAAAATGTTTTCTGATTTTTTCGTCCATGACTAAATTTTATCAGAAGATTTTGTTATGATTTGAATGAAGATATTTCTGTCATTCTCGCGGAAGCAGACGGTAACCTGGCGGAAGCGGTAATCCAGATCCTGAAATAAGTTCAGGATGACATACTAATATAGATTCCCGATTAGATCGGGAATGACAATAGTTTTTAGTTACCTCGATGTTCTAAGTTGAGGAGATTAATTAATACATGTTTACATTAATCATTAATACAAAAAAATCAAAAGAAATTATCGATATTACGGATAGAGTAAATGAGATTATTAAGGAAAATAAATTTAAAGATGGAGTCGTTAATCTTTTTTTGACTCATACAACTTAAGAATAGAAGACTTCCTGCCAGTGGGGATCGGTTTCAACGGTGAGATCGAGATAAACTTTTTTTCCAGTCGCTAAAGCAATTTCTTTTCTAGCGTAACTACCGATCTCTTTTATTTTTCTTCCTTCTGCACCGACGAGCATTCTTCTATAGCGGTCTTCAGTTGTCAATATTCTAGCTCTGATGTACATAATTCCATTTTTCCTTTCCGTAATCTCATCAACAACCGTAGTGGTCGTGTACGGTATTTCTTCACCCATCATCAGGAAAACTTTTTCCCGGATTAGCTCGGAGACAAAGGTTTTACTATCGATGTTAAGAAGTGGGTAAACTCTCTTTTCAACCTCCGAGGTTTTTCCTTCGCCTTCGGCGAATTCCCCAACCTCGGAGGTTACGGTAGAACTTTCAGGCAACAGGCTAAAAACTTTCTGAATAAGTGGTTTTATGTGTAATTTCTTTAAGGCTGAGATCTGAAAAACATAAGGAATCTCATCTTCCAGAAATTTGTACTGGGGAAGATATGTCTTATCTTGGACGTCAATTTTATTGATGACTAATATTTTTGGTTTGTTAATTTTTCTGACAGTACCGATTACTTTTGCCTCTTCAAAATCGCGCCTTCTGGTATGGTCGATCATGTAGATTGCCAAATCGATTTCTTCATTGATGGCTTGAAAAGTTTTTTCATTTATTTTTTTTGCCAGACCCCAACCGGTGGCCGGCCGTCCTCGGGACGAAAAAATTCCAGGCGTATCGACAAATACGATTTTGCCGCGCTCTTCTTCATATAGGGCTTTGATCGGGAAGCGGGTGGTTTGAGGTTTGGGTGAAGTGATGGCTACTTTTTGACCAATAAGGTTATTTAAAAAGGTTGATTTTCCGACATTCGGCCTTCCGATAAGTAAAACTTTTCCGGTCTTCATAGCATATTCATTATATGAACAAGCATATTGTATCATATATGGTCTATGCAGGTTTTAAGCGATAAAGAAGTAATCATCCGAATAAAAAATGGCGAAATTGATTATTTTGCCCATATTGTTAAAAGATACACAAAGCGGATCTACAACTATGTTTTTAAAAAAATCTCTAACAGGGAAGATGTCGAAGATATTGTCCAGAATTCGTTCGTTCAACTTTACAAAGCAGTAGGACGGCTTGATCAAGATAAACAGGTTTTACCGTACCTATATGAGATCGTAAGAAATGAAATGAAGATGTTTTGGCGAGCGAGAAAGGCGTCGATACCTTTGGATGAAGAAATTGCTTCAGAAGAAAAAGAAGAGTACCCGGAAACCGATCTTATCGAAAAACAACTTGTTAGACTACCAAAAGAACAAAGAAAAGCGTTAAAATTAGTAAGCGAAGGATACTCTTACAAGGAGATTGCAAAGTATTTGAGCAGACCGATCAACACCGTTAGAACGATCATCAGGAGGGCACGTTTGCGATTGAGCAAACTTAAAACGCATGAAAAAACTTGAAAAAAAAATTTTAAAAAAGGTTTATTCTTTTGAAACAAGACAGACTTTGTCAGAACTCGCTCTACGTCTCTTGGCAATGATGAGTCTTATTTTGGGGAGCATTTTGCTGTGCGTTTTCATAGTTCGAGAACTGATACAACAACAAACATTGGACGTTTTCGAAATTTTCTTCGAAGATTTAGGCGTTGTCAGCGAGAATATAGGAGAAGTGACCGCTACATTTTTGCAGGAGTTACCCAAAGTTGAGATGTTCCTGGCGATCGTGGCTATCGTTTTATCCTTTCTCCTAGTCGTTAAGTTTATGCAGAATTTTGTTAAAGTAAAAAATAAGATAAATTCAATTGTCAAATTTTGGTTTGTGCATTAGAAATTAAGACCGTTTTCTTATGGTAAAAAATCAAAACGAGAACAAGATTTTGTTTACTGTCATTGTCGTGACAATTGTGGTACTTGCCATCTTATTTTTCAACGTAGTGAAAAAGCAAACACCGGCGCCTTATCCGGAACAGAGAGAACCTTCGGGAGAGACAGTTTTGGAGAAAGATGCAGAGACTACTCCGCAACCGGAAAGCTTAATCGAAGAAGGACTTTTTTTGGAAGTAACAAGTCCCGTCAATGGCGCTACGGTATCAGATCCTATACTTGTAGTCAGCGGAAAAACAGAGCCGAATGCGGAAGTTTTTATCAACGAAAGTGAGTTAACGGCAGATTCGCAGGGCAACTTTTCCACGACTATCACCCTTGAGGAAGGAGAGAATGTAGTCGTCATTACCGCTAGCGACGATGACGGCAATTACGCGGAAAGAGAATTGACTGTCATTCACGAGCCGACAGATTAGAACCAGGTGCAGAATTGTACCTGGTTAACAAGGTGCCGACTGGTACCTTGAAACTTTTTGGTAAAAATTGCATATTAATTGTTATGAAAAGGAAAAACTACATTTTAGTTCTAAGTTTATTATCACTTGTTTTACTGTATCCTACAGTTGTTGACGCCAAAGATTTGGGTGGATTAAGACCTTCAATAAGAGCCGAAAAAAAAGAACTGAGAAATGAACTTAAAGATAAAATACAAAGCATTAAGGAAGACTTCAAGCAAAAGTTTGATACTTTAAAGAATCAGGTCGCAAAAATTATCGGAGGAGAGATAACTGCAATTTCCGGCACAATTCTTTCAATCAGTAAGGACGGAAAAATTTACACGGTAAATACCGATTCGAATACCCACTTCCAAAGACATTATTGGGGAAGGTCCTCGCTGGACGAATTTTCAGTCGGCAATAAAGTAAATGTACACGGAAAATTTACCGATGATGCAAAAACAACTATCTTAGCCAGGTTGATTAGGAACTTATCCATAATGAAGCGCCATGGAGTATTTTTGGGAGACGTGACGGTAAAAAATAGCGACAATTTTATCATTAATTCAAAACAAAGAGGCGATCAAACAGTTTATTTCAGCGGCTCAACAAAGTTTGTAAAGCGCAATGAGGAAGCTATGATTTATGCCGATCTTCAGCTAAGTCACAGGGTAAGAATTAAGGGTATCTGGGATAAAACATTAAATCAGATAACCGAAACCGTCCAGGTAAAAGATTTCACTCTTCCTCCCAAACCAACAAAAGCCGCAGGACCAACTACTACAGTCACTCCAACCTTAACTTCTACTCCAACCCCGTAATTAACAGATGTCATTCCCGTGAAAACGGGAATCTATAAAGTCTTTATTGCCAGGAATTGACAAATTAGTATGAAAGTATTATTATCATACTATATGAAAAAACTGATAAGAACGACTATCACTATTCCTGAAAATTTATATAGACAGGCAAAAGTTAACGCGGCATTTTTAAGAGAAAGTTTTAGCGCATATGTAGTTTCTTCTTTGGAACAGAAAGTTACAGGTAGTAGTTTAACAAAGAAAGGAAAGAAGATTGATCCGATGAAGACTCTCGGCGTTTTCTCCTTAGGTGTAAAAAAAATTCCCAGCAGGGAAAAGTTATATGATAAATATCTCAAAAGAAAAATGGGGATTTGATTCAAATATTATTATCTATGCCTTGGATAAGAAGTCGCCATTTTTCCTAAAGACGGAAGAATTTTTTGCATCTATTGAAAAAAGTAATTTTTTTATCACTCAACAAAACATCATTGAGATAGAAAAAGTATTGATTACGTTTTATCATTTAGATAAAAAGGATGTAGTCAAACGAGTAGGATTATTTCTTGAAAGTTTTGAGTTTGCTCTAGTTACACCTAGACCCTCAACGTTAATGAAGTATCATGAGATTTTAAAATTATATAAAAGAAAAAGCTTTTTTGATCTTTATCTCGCGTCGACATATTTGGATAATGAAGTTTGTAATTTCTTTACTGTGAATGTAAAAGATTTCAAGGGTATTCCCGACTTCAAACCATTAAATCCTTTCAAGTTAGTTTAAGCTAATTTTTTGCCAAAGCCACGTTTGACGTGGTAAAATATCTACGTACCTTTACAGGTTAATTTTTTTCTTGGGGGATCGTTCAATGGTAGGACAACAGACTTTGGATCTGTTTATCTAGGTCCGACTCCTAGTCCCCCAGCCAGTAAGAATTGGAAGGAGGTCGGGGGAGGTAGCGCTCCGCCGTTGGCGGAGCCCGTCAAATCCGCCTTTTTTGAAACTTGCGGACAGCCGCCGGAAAAAGAAGGAGAAAAAACGCAAACCTGCCTGC
>Ga0209542_10021173_pt1 | contig 10216 bp, 15 predicted proteins | sample RifCSPhighO2_01_FD_184028 | JGI IMG/M metagenome (GOLD analysis project Ga0209542, IMG submission 184028) | Soil microbial communities from Rifle, Colorado - Rifle CSP2_plank highO2_0.1 (SPAdes) (version 2) | ecosystem: Environmental > Terrestrial > Deep subsurface > Rock core/Sediment ...
TTCTCGACTTCGCTCGAAGAATACTAGACATTTATATCCGTTATCAAATAAGTTTTCGCCTTATATTTTCTATAAAAAATCGCCGGATACTTTTGCATATCATTTACGCTCTTATCCAAGATCATCCTCAAAGTATTCTGCTTTGCAGAACCAAATAGTAAGATCACAAACGAGCTAAACTCACCAAGTGCTTTAAGAGTCAAAGTAATCCTTTTTGGGAATTTTAGGCCCGCACCCCGCTTTGCGGGGGAGGACCGCAAGCTTTGCTTATCCTTAACTTCTTCGGCAACCACATAATCTGCAGATTGGGTAGCCGAACTATGGGGAAAAATTCCGGCGGTGTGCAAATTCGTACCAACTCCCATTACTCCAACCCTTTTTTTAAATCTTTTAAATAAATCTTCAATTTCTTCTTCATAAATTTTTGCAGTTTCTAAAAAACCTTTGCCTTTTAATATTTTGTGCGTTTCAATGCACTCTTCATCGGCAAAATCTTTGATACCCTGATTCTTTAATAAAAGTTCGTTGCTGTCTCTATGAAATTCTTCACCATACCTTTCATCAACAACGCAAATGGCTCCCGGTATCACGTCAGTAGATTCAACCAACATCTTCCTGTAATCAACAGAGGTACCGCCGGAAAGTGCAAGAAGAGTATGTTTATCAACTAATCTTTTTAAAATATCATGAGCCTTTATTTGCCCTTCACTTTTATCTTTAACTCCTACTAATTTAATCATTTGTTGCGTCTTAAATAATTAAACTTTTCTCTCCATAGACTTTAATGATTTAAATCATTAAAGTCAGTGTTAATTCTAGACTACTATAATTTTGCAAAACTGTACTCAAAGACTACGATATATGCTTCTCACTTTGACTTTGACTTTACAACCTTCCACTTCGGCCCCTCCGATGTATCTTCAACTTCTACGCCCATCGCTATAAGCTCCTTGCGAATCTGGTCAGACTTTTCAAAATCGCCCTCTGCCCTTAGCTGTTCGCGTTTTTCAATCAATTCTTTTGCTCCCTTTGGCAACTCAGATTTTTCAACACGATCTAAGCCAAGTCCCAAAACTTTATCCATTACCAGAATCGACTGGTGTTTGGCAGATGTCGGATAGTCGCTTTTAACCATCCTCCACATTACAGAAACTGCCTCGGGCATATCAAGATCATTGTTAACTGCCTTTTTGAAATCTCCTTCAAACTCCGCACAACCAACTTTAGGCTGATCCCAATCGACAATTTCCTCACGCAATTTTTCAAGTGCATTTTGCGCCGCTTCCAAACTTTTCCACGTAAAATTCAATTTTGATCTGTAATGGGCAGTCAAAAACAGATAACGAAGAGCCAAAGGCTCAAAGCCTCTCTTCATAATATCTGACAATGTAAAAATATTCCCCAACCTTTTAGCCATCTTTTCACTCTCTACTAGTAAATGCTCTCCCTCCATCCAAAAATTCACGAACTTTTGAGAAGTTGCCGCCTCACTCTGGGCAATTTCGTTCTCATGATGGGGGAACAAAAGGTCAACCCCACCGGTGTGAATATCTATTGACTCCCCAAGATACTTCATGCTCATCGCCGAACATTCTATATGCCAGCCGGGCCGACCTACTCCCCACGGGCTATCAAAAGCTTCACCCCTGCTCTTAGCATCCTCACTTTCCGCTTTCCAAAGCGCAAAATCCTGCGGATTTTCCTTATCATACTCATCAACATCAACCCGTGCCCCGGCTTTAACGCCTTTAACGTTTGCACCGGAAAGTCTCCCGTAATCTTTAAACTTTGCAATCGAGAAATAAACGGACTTGTCTTTAACGTATGCAAAACCCTTTTTAAGAAGTACACCAATTATTCGAATAATTGGTGTAATGTGATCTGTTGCTGCAGGGTATTTGTCTGCTTTGAGAAAGTTGAGTTTTTCTAAATCGTCAAAAAAAGCATCCGTATATTTCCCAGTCAGCTCACCAATTGTAGTTTTCTCATCATGTGCTCTTTTAATTACCTTGTCGTCAATATCAGTAATGTTCATTACATGATTCACCTTATAATTATTAAAGAGAAGAACACGCTTTAAGATATCCTCAAAAATAAATGTGCGCCAATTGCCGATGTGAACATTATCGTAAACCGTCGGCCCGCATGTATAAAGACCGACAATTTTGCGGCCACCGGCCCGGAGGGTCTCTGGCCCGGAGGGCTTAAACACCTCAACTTTTCGAGAGAGAAAATTGTAAAGAAGCATAGACAATAAATTCTAAACAATCGCAGACTAATTTTAAAAGAGGCAAAAGAAGTAAATTTAAATATAGCTAACTAATTGTCTTCTATATTTCCTGACGCCCTCAAGTGCATTAGAGATAAGTTTCGAGTCTGGAATTAACGGATTTTCCAGATTGACTTTACCTACAACTCTTTGTGGATCTCTAAATAATGATTCCAAGGCATTTAGCTTCTTCAGGGCCGGCTCTTTAGGACTAGTTTTGACAACTGCATCCAGTAGAGCATCAAAATCGCAATTTAAAGCTTTACATACTGAAAGCATTGTTAGAATATCGATACAATCTTTGAGCCTTAACCCGGATACCGAAAAATCCATAATGTCCATTTTAATGACAAAAGCATCTCTCAAGCTTGGCACTGCTACAAGTCCACGAGTCTTATGTTTGTTGAGGGTTTCCAAATCTAATCTTTCCGGGGATCCAAAACTATTTTGTCCTGCGTCATAACTCTATTATTAAAACGTATCGCACCCTGTTCTGGCTCATATATATCTATCTCAAAACCCGTGGAAGAACCAGGAAAGTTTTGTCCTCTTAACTGTACGTAGATACTTCGTTTGTTCGGTAAACTAGCAGACTGTCCGATAGAATAACCATCCACTGCAGACTCAGGGTCTGTTTTTAAAACATCTAAAATTCGCTGAATGGCACCACGGTTGAAACACATTAAGTCCATGTCGTGTGTACCACGAAAATGAGGTACGGTCTGAGAACCAAAAGCCTGATAACATCTATAAAATGTAGCTGATCCGCCAATATGAACAATATCCCGCGTTTTAAGCCCCAGCTCCTCGCCAGCAGACCCAATATCTAGCAGTAAATTATTTACCTTATACCAATCAAATCTCTCTTGAGATTCTCTTTCACGTATCTCAGGCATATTAGCCTATAATTATACTACGAAGAGGCAAATTTTTCCATCTATCACTCCGCACCGTAATATTTACCCGTTTCTGCGCTAGCCTTTCCTGTTGCCGTCTTGACCGCAACATTGACCGCATTGCCCCCCTGTCGCAGCTCGTTAATCTCCTCAAGCTTTTTAAACTCTTCCTCTTGCTTTTCCTGCTCCTCTTCCAAGTGTTCCTCTTTTTTCTTCAGTGCATCGTACTGCTGATACATCGCAGCCATCCTTTGCCTAAGCTGCGCTATCTCTGCTTGAGAAAATTCGCTGTCTTCCTTTTTCTTATTCTCAAGCTCCTCATCTGTTATAGAACTATCGTCTGTTGACGTACCCAGAATCTGGGCAAATGCGGTTTTACCAACCTTCTTCAACTCTCCGACAAATCCTCTACTCGCGGAACCCGCAGTCTCGGCAACATCCGCAGCTACATTTGAGGTGTCCACAATTCCATTTTACATTCTTATCTCCCATTTCACATAATTACAGTCTTGAAACTTTCAAAACATGGCGAAGTCCCGCTATGAAACAAACAATTACTTTATCAGAGTCAATGCGGGACGAAGACCTGAGCGAGGCGAAAAAAAATATTGGATTTCCTTATTAGATGTGGCCGAGCGTTTTTGAAAGTAAAAGACTGTAATTAAATCCTCAGTATTCTTTCCTTCCTTCAAACGCCCTTCTCACGGTCACCTCATCCGCATACTCAAGTTCCGCACCAATAGGAATTCCCCGCGCAATTCGGGTTATTTTAATCTTAAGTGGCATAATCAATCTCTGAATATACATGGCAGTCGCTTCCCCCTCCATCGAAGGATTAGTTGCCAGAATTAATTCCTGTATTTTACCGTTTTTAAGACGTGGCAAAAGTTCCCGGATTTTCAACTCCTCGGGACCGATATTCTCAAGCGGCGCAATCACACCATGTAAAACATGATAAAGGCCGCCAAATGATCCGCTCTTTTCAATCGCCCAAACATCCAAAGGATCCTCAACCACACAAATTACCGATTTGTCACGCGTATCGTCCGAACAAATATCGCAAGGGTCAACCTCTGTAATGTTTTGGCAAATCGAGCAAATCCGAGTTCTCTTCTTTAAATCTCCAAGCGCTTCTGAAAGTTTTTCAGAGAGTACATCTGGTGCATGCAAAAGATAATAAGTAAGTCTTGCCGCAGTCTTTGGCCCAATCCCCGGCAATTGCTCAAACGCCTCAATTAAAGAAGCCACAGATTTTGGAATTTTCATACTTCGATAAACTCAGTACAAGTACTTAAAAAGTATATCAGAAGAAATTGGAAGTAAAAATGATTAGCTGCCGCCCATCATACCCTTGAGAGAATCAAATCCGCCCATTTGCTGCATTTTTCTGGCTGCTGCTTTCTGGCTCTCCTTAATCGCCTCGTTTAAGGCTTCGATCAGGTCACTGCCGCTTTTGCCTTCGGCTTCAACCGAAACAAATCGCTGTGCCAAAGTAATTACAACTCTAATCCCGTTCTTATTAACTTCCACTGTCTCTGCGTCCAAAGCCTTTTGCATCGACATCGCTTCATCGCGCATCTTTTTAAGTTCTTTTAATTGTTGTAGCTTGTCGAACATTCTAAACCTCTTTTACTTGATAAAGCTTTAGCTGCCTGCCCTCCGAAACTTTCTTGACCTACAAAGCTTTAGCAACCGATTAAATACTGCCATAATGAGTTTAGAGTACAATTTTTAACAATAAAAATCAAATTGAGTAGCAAAGACCCACCTTTTTTAGAGCCTCAAGATTTTTAACTTGAATGCTTCTTCGCCCAACCTCAATAATTCCCCAACCCTCTAATTTTGACAAATATTTGCAAACAGATTCCCTGGATATCCCCAACACGTCGGCCAGGTCAGTCTGGCTCAAACCAACTAAACTTGGTGATTCGCTGCCCCCATCCAGTTCATCTAATAGCAACAGAAGAATTCTCTTTCCTGTAGGTTTTTGGGAGTCAACAATGCTTTGAGACCGAAGTATTTGCAGCTGCCTGGCAAGCTGGTACAAACACATCTGGCTAAAATCCGGTCTATTTCTCAGTATTGAACCTAATTTTTGATTATCCACAAAAAAAGTAGTGGTTGGTGCCATTGCTTTTGCGCTCTGGCGTCTTAATAAGACATTATCAATTATCGCTTCTTCCCCAAAAATTTGCCCTGGTCTGTTACATCTCCCGACCACCGAAGTATTTCCTCTTTTGTCAATTTCATATAGCCAGACTCTTCCTCTTAGTAAAAAAAACGTACCGTCGACAATTGAGTCTTTTAGATAAATCCCTTCGCCTCTGTCAAAAGTCCGGGTTTCAAAATGCCACCTTATAACCTCTGAGAGTGGACGGCCGTAATTTCTTGAGTCTGATATTTCACGCATATTTACAGAAAATTCTATTGTTTACTTTAGTAAAATGCAATCGAAGCGTGTATATTATATAGTTGTTAAGATATAGATTAATAACTTAAGGTGAAAATTCGAATAGCCGAAATTCATTTTAAAGACCCAAAGATCGAAAAGTATGCCCTTCAAAAAGTAGAAAAGCTTGCAAAATTTCACAGGGGAATTCAATCAGTAACTGTCCGCCTGACTTCGGAAAAGGCTCATCGCGGCCAAAATCACACAAGCTTTTGCGAACTGGAATTTGATATTACCGGCAAGAATTTTGTCATTCGCGACAGCGAGCGAGAGATCGACAAAGCCATTGATAAGGCCGTCGAGCGCGCCAAACGCGCTCTTGTCAAACACAAAGAAAAACACGTTAGTATTAAACATAGGTTGAGTATCCTAGCCAAATTTGCCAGAAGAATCCGTGATTAAAAGTAAAATAGCAAAATACCAAAAAATTCTTAAAAGGCCTTATGTAATTGCCGCTTTGGCTATTATCTTAATTGCTCTGGCACTGGCAGCAGTCTTTTCAATTTCCCAAATCAAAAATCGCCGTACTCCCATAACCCAAAACAAGATTCAGGAAAAACTCAAAAATCACCAGGAACTTTCCCAATACCAAAATCAGGAACCCCAGATAAAATTATTAACAAGAAATGAGATTAGAAAAAAGCGCAAACTTTACCCTCTAATTTATAAAGACATACCAACAAATGTTTATGAGATTCGTTTTAGTCAAGCAGGATCCGGTATCTTATTGATTTACGATGCCAGAAGTGATAAGATTTTGAAGAATTTTAGTCTGCTCGAATGGAACAACCCCTAAACGTGTAAAGGGTCAAATAAATGAAAAGGGCAGCTTATCTTATCTTTGCGCTTGCCTTTGTGTTAACACTGTTTCTGGCAGCAAGGATAACCCACGCCCAATCCGTTCCCACTATCATCTCCCATCAAGGCCGCTTACTTAATTCTTCTAACCAGCCAGTAACTTCGAATGTTTCTGTTGAATTCAAGATTTATGATGCGCTAACTGGAGGAACTCAGGTTTGGACCGAAACACAATCAATTACCCCCGACTCTTTAGGATTCTATGAAACTTTCTTAGGTGGAGTAACCGCTTTGCCATCCAGCTTACCTAACCCGTCATATTTACAAATCACCGTCCAGAGTGAGACCCTTTCGCCAAGACTGCAATTTGGAGTCGTACCGTTTGCACAAAAGGCCGGCATGGCAACTGATCTCAATTGTCCGGGTTGCGTGGAAACTTCGGATATTGCCAATAGCGCTGTTACTTCTGATAAAGCAGCACTCATGTTACTTCATTCAGAAGCTAATACGTCAAGCGCACCGCCTGCAGGGGTACATCAAGAGGATATACAATTTACAGTACCTGCATCTAACGTTCCCCGATATGCATTAGTTGTAGCTTCTACTACTCTTAATATCAACAGCGGTTGCGCCGCAATATATTTTAAACTTGATGGAAATTTGTTGAGTACAGCGGAGAGAACCGAATGTATTCTAGGTGTAAACTCACTACCCCTTAATTATAGAATTTCTATTCCCGGAGACGGTACTTCTCATACAATAAAACTTGTTCTTTGGAGTCAAACCGGATTTATTTCATTTGGACTCAGATCGATAGAGGCAATAGTTGTTGCCCAATAATTTTTACAAATGAAAAAAATATTTATTTTATTGGCAATATTTTTAACAATGGGTCTACTTCTTGGTATGCTAAATCTTGCAAAACCAGCCCACGCCCAGTCTGTTCCTACAATCATTTCCCATCAAGGTCGGCTTTTAAATGCTTCTAATCAACCCGTGACTACAAACGTATCTGTGGTCTTTGCTATTTATGATGCTGCTTCTGCCGGCAACCAAGTCTGGACGGAAACCCAATCGATTACTCCGGACTCTTTGGGCTTTTACGAAACATTTCTCGGCGGTGTGACAGCATTACCATCAACTCTACCAAATCCATCTTACTTGCAAATCACCGTCCAATCCGAAACTCTTTCCCCTCGCCTCCAATTCGGCTCCGTGCCGTTTGCACAAAAAGCAGGGAGTTCTAGAGTTCAAACGTATTCGGCTCAGAGAAGTCCGACTCAAGCGCCAGTGACTGTTTCTGGTTCTAATCCGCCTACTTGGAATGCAATACCTGGATTATCGACAACTTTTTCAGTAAGTAGGTCTAGTACACTTGATATAAATTACTCCGGGACGATTTTGGGTTATCCTACAGCTGGAGTGCATACTTTTCTCTTTGTTGATGGAAACCCGATTAACTGTCCTGGTGGAGTGGCTGACAGTTGTAATCCTGGATATACACCCCCAAATTGGGTAAGAACTAGTAATGTGGGTTTGGTGGATGTGGGTTCGGGTAGCCATACAGTTGAAATTAGATTTATTTGTTACGGTCCAGGATCGACATGTTATATTGGTGAGGGATTTTTGGTCGTAAGAGCTTACCCGCAATAAAAAATGAAAAAGATTTTAGTTACATTTTCAATATTTTTAGCAGTAGTTTTGGCGGCGGGGGATGTGGTTTTTGCAGGTTCTGCAACGAGTACGAATTATAAGGTCGTGACCGGGGATTCAGCTTCAAAAGGTTATGCGAGCAGCACAAATTACAAAGCCTACACATCAACCGGCCAAGCCGCACCTGTTGGGGTAAGTTCAAGTGCCAGCTACATTCACCAGGCAGGATTTATAAGACGTCTGCTTGCCTCTTCTCCCAACCTGAATCTCATCGTACCTGATATTAACGGCGATGGCTTCGTAAATGTCATCAATGATATTCTTACCTGCGGCCGGTCCTTTGGTTCCCCCAGTACAAACCCAAACTACAACAGTGCCTGTGATATGAACGCCGATAACTTCGTGAATGTCGTCGATGATATTTTGGGAGTTGCCAATGCCTTCGGCACGTCGAAATGGCCGCCTGCAAACTCGCCTTCACAGCCGCTGGTCTGGACACTTGGTAAAAAGCTGACGCTTTACGACACCGCTCTTCCTGACACCCTGGGCAGAATGCCCACGCTAACCGTTTCCTGTACACCCACTGCCTCTTGTAATGCAGCCGCTACTAGCTTTATATCCGATGAATTCTTGGGCAAAAAGCGGGGGCGCTGGGAATGGACACCAAATATCTCAGACAGCTACGTGATCGTTTTCTCGGCAAATTACGTCGACAGTACTACCAACAAGCGTCTGGACATCAGTATCCCCTAGCCAAATAGCCCGCAGGAGATTTTTCAGAAAATCTCTACAAAAACTTAATTTTCAAAAGTCTACAGAATTTTGTTTTGTAATAGTTGACTTTGCTCTTAGCGGCTCATAAGCCTTTAACCTTTTGATTACAGTCGACTTGAGCCCAACTTTATCAAGTTCACCTCTTACCTCGTCCTCTTTTGCCCACTGGTCATAACCTAAGCAAATTACGTCTGGCTTAAAACTTTTTATATGGTCATAAAATTCGGACTCAGCTCCAATTACTGCATTGTCAACAAATTTGCATTCACGAACCAGATCTAAACGTTCATCCTGATGAAATAGCGGTTTTTTGCCTTTAATTTTTTCAACATTTTTATCGGTTCCCACGGAAACAACCAAAAAATCTCCGAATTTTTTGGCTTCTCTAAAAAAATGCAGATGCCCGGGGTGAAGTCCGTCAAAAGCACCAAAAACCATTACCACCTTCACAATTTTCAATAATTTAAACATTTAACATTCATTGAAAATTTTAAATTACAAATTTCAAATTTCTTAAAATCTCCCTTCCAGTATATGTTTCTCCGGCTTCTCGTCGTTACTTGTTATCTCCCGAGTAATCCAAATTTCATCATACTTTGAATACTTATCGCTGTCTCGAAAAATTAGGCTAAAACTTGTGCCGCCTCCCTCCATAGTACCGGCAAGCTTAACACCGTCCGTCACAATCCACACTTGATACTTATCCCCCTTAAGAACAGGCAGTGTTGCGCTAACAGATAGGGAATATGTGCCGTCTCCGTATTTGCGAGTTGCCGTTGTCTTTGCGCTGTCTGCACTAACGTTGGTAAATGCTGCGCTTTCACTTGTCAATGAAATTCCACGATCACCAAAAGAAGAAACATCGGGAACAGACACCGGAGTTAATCCTTTAGGCGCATCGTGCAAAGAAGCAAAAGAAGATGAGGAAATTCCCGAAGAGAAAAACCGATCTTTTACAAAAACCAAAGCCCCCAAAATAATTGCCAAAAGAACTAAAAATTTTAGAGGCTTTGGGAAGCTTCCTTGACGCTTTTCAAAGCTTTGCTGTGCCAAATCCCTCATCATAAATTAAAGCTTACCACACCAAAAGTTTTTGTTCTAGAAACCCTTTTTACGGATTGCTTTTGTATTGGGAATTTTCCAAAAGCAATCCGTAAACAACCGGCAGCAGTAGAACAAGTGCCAAAAGATACCAGTTTCGAAAATCAGAAAAGTAGAAAAAAAAATCGAAATAATAAAGATGGGCTATTTCCAAAATTGTCAAAAAACCAACAATAGTAAACCAGGCAATTGCAGCTCCCAGTCCAAATGCAAAAAACTTATCCCGATCCCTTTTTGCCCTCCTGCCCCGTTTTACTTCAAAAGGTTTGGCAATTT